>OJAW01000535.1_pt1 | contig 26472 bp, 26 predicted proteins | sample 1589151 | NCBI WGS metagenome assembly OJAW01 (sample SAMN03283290) | human gut metagenome | biome: human-associated habitat; material: feces | host: Homo sapiens | place: Peru | collected 2012
TGCTTTAGATTTAGCTTTAAATGATATTAGATCAGGATCAACTGGTAATGTTCCAAATCATATTAAAACAAATTCTAAAGATTATAAGTATCCGCACAACTATAAAAATGCTTACGTAAAACAACAATATTTACCTGATAATATAAAAGACAGAAGATATTATAAAGCTAGAACAACTAGCAAATATGAAACATCATTAAAAAATATAAATGATAAATTAAAAGGAATTAGTAATTAATTCCTTTTTTGATTTATTATAAATAGTTCTAATGCTAAATTTTTATCTATTTTTCCTGTTTTAATTTTTAAATCTAAATCAGCTAAAGTATCTATTAAACTAAGTAATTTTTTATTGGTATAACCATTACCTTTCTCTAAAATAAATTTTATTCTATAAGGATTTTGTTCTAGCATATTACCTATGTCAAAAATATTATACCCTACCCTAGATAATTCTTTTGATTGATACATTAATCTAAAATTATCTGCTAATATACTAATGATTTTAATCGGTTCTTCATTATTTTTAAGCATTTCATAGTACATTTCTAAAGATTTTTCTATATTTCCATATATTATGTTATCTATAAACTTAAATATATCTATTTCATATGTTTTAGAAATGACACTTATAATATCATCTTTAGTAATTTTTTTATCATTTTCTTTATATAACTTTAATTTATTTATTTCATTATTTATAATTCCTAAATCATTATTTATTCTATCTGCAAATAATTTAATGTTACTATCTGATATTTTATAATCTTTTAATTCTCTTTTTATGTATGATTCTTTATCAATTTCTTTATTAAATTCTTGTACTTTACCATTCTTTTTAATGGATTTAACAATTTTTTTTACATTGTTTATATTTTCATCATTTGATATAAAAATTATTATAGTTTCTTTTGGACTGTTATCTAAATATTTTTCTAATTCTTTAGTATCAATTTCCTTTTTCCTTTTTATCGTCGAAAAAATAAATGCATCATCTACTATTATTAGTTTTTTATCTCCAAACATCGAAAACATTAGTGCATCATCTATTATATTTTTAAGTTCATCATCTTCTAGATTATATTTACTTATATTTAAGTCATTTATATTATTTTCACTAATAATTTTCTTTATTTCATCATCGATAAGTACTCTTTGTTTTCCATATAATAGATAGTTCATATAATCACCTATTTAATTATAACATTTAATCATTATAAAAGAAATATAAATTTTTTGATTAAACCTTTGTTTTTATAAGAAAAACCTTATAAAAACTTGCTTTTTTAGTGTTTTTGTGATATAGTATAGCACATGAGGTGGGGGAAATGGTAAATATAAGATCAAAAAGAGATAGTTTGACTGGTTTTTATACTTACGTTATTCATAATCCTAATACTAATCAAGTATTAAGATGGGAATTAAAGAATAATGGTGATTTACTATGGAAATATATATCTCCTAATCAAGGTTCTGAACATTATGAAGTATTTACAGTAGATAAGAGTGATCATGAACTACATAGTATAATTGATAGATTATATAATGAAATTAAAAATGGACAAATTTTTGTTAATGATATTTCAGTTAATATAGATTTTAGAAAAGCTAACAGAGGAAATAATGTTAAATTTGCTGCTAGTGAAATGTATGATCCAAATACAAATATGGTTAAATGGTATAGTGATGACGAAAATACTATTAGTTCTGTATTTATAAATAAAAATGGTGAAAATTATCAGCTAATATTTGTAAGTGACGAAAGAAAAAAATCAACGGATATAGTATTTAAACAAAATGATAGTTTTTATGAATGTGGTGCTATTCCATTCTTAAGAGCTCATAATCGTTTGGAAAAATTAATTACTAAACAAGATGAAAAAGAAAATGAAAAAATTTATACATTCAAAAAAAGTGCTTAAATAGCACTTTTATTTTTGCATTTTTATAGTTATAGCATTTACTATAGCATCTATATATAAATTCATATTATCTTTTATATCTTTAATGTCATTAGCATTGTTCATGTATCCAAGTTCTATAATATATGATTCACTAGCTACTATATTATTTCTATATGGATTAACTGATTTATTTTTATTAGTAGTACCATCTACATAAGCATCTGTTATTTCACCACCGGTTTCTCTTATCATATAATAATAGTTAGTTTTAGTATTTATATCTAATAATGGTAAATTATCTTTTTCTCTTTCTTTTTTTATTTCATTAAGTTCATATGTAGAAAATGTTCTAGTGTATATGCCGTTATATACTTGATAATATTTATTAGTAGAAGCATGAGATACTTTGCTTAAATTTTCACTTAATGATTTAGCAAAAGAATAATCAATATTGTACGGAGTATAAATTTCGTAACCACTACCCTTTTTGCTAGAACTACTATTTAAGTGAATTGAAATAAGTAATTTAGAATGTGTTTCATATGGTCTAGCTGTTCTAGATTTTGCTCCATACGTAGGTATTACATCTTTATTAGTTATTTTATCGACGTCCCAAGTATATGCTACTTTATATCCTTTTTCTTCTAAGTTTTCTTTTAACCTAGAAGCAATTTCTGGAGTAAAAGTTCTTTCATTTATATCACATTTCTTATTATGACAAGCACCAGAATCAGTACCACCATGTCCAGGATCAATTATTATATCGTATGTTTCATCTTTTGTTATACCACTTTTTATAGATAACGTATTATATTTATTATTAGAGTTTATTTCTAATTTATAATTATTATTTTCACTATCTGTAGTTGTGTAATAATCTATTTCATCTTTACTATTTAAACTATAATAATAAGTATTTCCACTATTATCAGTAATTTTTAAAAATATTAAATAATATACATCTTTATATTGATCTAATAATAGTCCATCATTTACTTTATTGCTAATTTTAAATTCAATATAATCATCTAATACTTCATAATTAATAGGTATATTTTTATCTTCTTTCGAATGAATATAAAGTTCTATTTCTTTAATACTAGTATTATTTAGTTTACCCTCTAAATTTAAATGATTACCATATACATAATATTTTTCTAAATTTATAGTATCTTTTATTTCAATGCTTAAACTATTTATAATATTTTCAATTTCATTTTTTTCTTTTATAAATTTAAAATTATATATTATATATGAAATTGCTATTAAAGAAATTATTCCTAATATAATAAGTAATTTTTTCATACTATTCACCCTCTACTGAATATTCACATCCGCAATAATGTTGTCTATATAAATCATATTTTTTTGATAATTCGATTGATTTTTTATATCCTTCTTTTTTCTTAAAGTCAGAATATAAATATTTAACATTATATTTTTGCTCTAATATAGCCCCTATTTTATTGATTATTTGGCTGTTTTTATAAGGACTAACTGTCAAAGTAGTACAGAAGTACTCAAATTGATTTAATTGAGCTAAAATGGCCGTTTTTTCAAGTCTCAAGGCAAAGCATTTATTACATCTAGCTCCACCTTCTTTTTCATCTTCTAAACCTTTTACATTTTCTTTAAATTCGTTATGATCATAATCAATATCCATAATTGGTATATTTAATATTTCTAATAACTTAATTTGTTCATTTTTCCTTTTTAAATACTCTTCTAAAGGATATATATTTGGATTATAATATAATACTGTTACATCAAAATATTCTTTTAAAAGAGTTACTACATGACTGCTACAAGGTGCACAACAACTATGTAGTAATACCTTTGGTCTATAATTAAGTTTTGATGTTATATCTTCAAATATATTATTGTAATTTTCCTTCATAATACCACCACTAATTCCTTACCTATTATACCACATTAATATAAAAATAAATTATATTAAATAATACTATACACTTATCTATACATAAAAAAATACGATATAAATCGTATTTATAAACTAATGGTAGCGACGGAGGGGATCGAACCCCCGACCTATTGGGTATGAACCAATCGCTCTAGCCAGCTGAGCTACATCGCCGTAAAAAGTAAGCAATATAAATATAACATATTAAATAATTTTTGACAATACAAATTCGTAAATTTTAGAAAAAAAATTTAATTTATAACTTTTAGTAAACAATTATTGACTTTAATAGCAAATACACTTATAATATAAATTACAATTTTTGGGGGGATGAAAATGGAAAAAGATTTAGCAAATATATATGAAAGTGAATTATATAAAACTAGAAAAATTATAACTAAATTAAAATCTTCAGGTTTAAATACTACTAAATACGAAGAAGTAATTGAAAAAATAAATACTGAATTAGAAGATAATAATATTGATAATTTAGCAAATTGTTATCGTGGAGGAACTGTATTTCAAAAAGATTATTTAACACAAAATTATCAAAATGCCATTAACAAAATAAAATTAATTCAAGATAACTTAATTAAATATGAAGTATATATTAAAGTAAATGCCCTTATTGAATTACTAAAAATAAGTATTCTTAATAAAAAAATTGAAAAAAATGAATTAAATACCATAAAAACACAACTAATTGATTTACTTAACGAAATAAAGAATACTACTACATTAGATTATACATTTACTAAAGACTTAACAGAAAACCTTTATCAAGTATCATATTACTTAATAAAAGAAGAAATAAAACTAGGTAATAATCAATTATTAGATTTCTTTACAAAAAACGAACAACATAGTATCTATTTAGATAAAATAATATCCAAAGAATTAGAAAATATTAACTTAAATAACGAAGAAAATATCAAAATACTAAAAAGAAAACAAGAATTAGATAGTAAAGGTTTTAATTCAAGTTATGTAGATTATGAATTATTATATTCAATTATTAATGCTACTGATAAAGAAGAAATACAAGATAATATTAAAGATATATTAAATGTATTATCTGATATTAATTCACAAATAATTAGTTCTTTTGAAAATAACCATAATAATACCCAAGTAATAAAAAAATATAAAGGATTAATCAAAGACTGTAGCAAACCATCATTTTATGTTTCTAAAATAATGTCTATTCTACTTAGTTTTACTCTTATTGGAAGTGCTTATGTTGGTGGTAATCGTTTAGCAAAGAAACTTAATAGTAAAGATGTTTATTTAACTACAATAACAACTCAAAATACTAAAACTAATAAAACTGAAATTGAATCACAATTCTACTCTGATGATTATAGTGATAAAGTAATTATAACTAAATATAGTCCATATAAGAAAAATTTAACTGGCTTTTCTAGAGAAGTTACTACTTATATACTAAAAGATACCTCAATTACTTCTTTGGAAGATATAGATTTATTAGATTTTAAAAATTTAGATATGGATAGCAAAACTGAAAAAGAAGAAAAAAAATCATTATCTAACGAAGACTTTTATAATGAAGATTATTATATAATTAAAACTATAAAAGTAGATAAAAATAATAAAGAACAAATTACTGACGAAAACAATAAGTATTATGATTATATAACAATTCCTATAACATCAAGTATACTAGCATTCCTTTTAGTTATTAAAATAATAGTTAATAGTATTAAAGAAATTACCGAAAAATTAGATACTCTTAAATATTTAAAAGAACGATATAATGAAATTATATTAGATGAAGAAAAAGAACTAAAAAAATTAAGAGAAATATTAATAAAATATGAAAGTGAAATAAAATCTGCAATAAACTATGCTAATATGATTAAAGATACTGATATAGAAACTTATAATACCATAAATAATTATCTTGATACTATAAATAAAGGTATATCATATGTAAATAATAATAAAACAAAGATTAAGAAACTAGATTAACTAGTTTTTTTCATATTATAAAAAAGAATTAAAAATTTATTTTAATTCAATATAATCACCAGAATCTAAATATATAATTCCATTTCTATTTTCCATTTGACTAACAATACTATCATATTTATTTAATTTAGTTATTTTAGATAAAGTAATATATACACTATTACCATCATTCATATAAAGTAAAAATCTTTCTTTATCTACCTCATTTGGGTCATAATTAATTTGAGATATTTTAGTCAATATATTATCATCAACTTTAGTAAATGAACTAACAAAATAATCATAAACATTACTAATATCATTAATAATAATAGGTAAATAATTAACATCATATGTATTATCATGTAAACTACCATCTTCAAGTAATATTTTATCTTTATATATAGCAATTTTTTTATATTCCACTAAATATATATATATACCTAATTTCTTTTTAGAAACAGAAACACTTTTTATATAAGGATTATTCTTTAAAATATTCTTTTCTACCCTTTTACTAAAAGTAAGTATATATGAAGGATAATCTTCAAGTAAAGCATTATTAATAATTAACCTATCACTAATTAATTCATTATTTAAAACATAAATATTCTTTATTTTAATATTTAAAACATAATATACAAAATTACCTAGTAATATTAAAATTAGAATTAATAACAACAAATTCTTAACTTTTAATTTCCTCTTTTTTACTTTAACCCTTATCTTTTTTGTTTCTTTCATATCTATCACATAATAATTATAACAAAAAAAGAATTAAAAGTACATATTAATTCTCTTATTTACAAATTAACCAATATAAGATAAAACAATTGGTCCTAAAATTATTAAAAGTATTAATGGAATAAAGAATATAACTGAAACAACACTAATCTTAATTGGAATTTTAGATATTTCTGCTTTTATTTCCATTTTCTTCTTTTCTCTTAAGTAATCAACTTGATTATACATTGTATTAATTATACTACTACCATACATATTCGCGTGAGTAAGTGCAATAACAATATTATTAATAGATTCCGAAGGAATTCTCTTTTGCATATCAAGTAAACTTTCTCTTAAACTTTTACCAAATTTAGTTTCCCTTATTGCCTCTTTAAATTCATTAGATAATTCCCCATTAACACTACTAATAGTAACATTTAATCCCTCTTCTAGATTTCTACCAGTTTCTAAAGATAAAGTTAAAACTTCAAAAAACTGCATTGCTTCACCTTCTAAAAGTTCTCTTCTTCTTTTTATTTTCTTATCTAAAATTATTCTTTCATACATAACATAATAAACAAAAGTAAGTATTGGACCAATAACATAACCATAATCAAAGATATATAAAGATAAGAAAAATATTATAATTGAAATAATTAATCTTTTCTTAAGAAAAGTCTTTGTTGTTAATTTATTTAAAGAACCTAAATTATCTATTTTACTTTGTATTTTATCTATTGTCCTTTTATTATAAATCTTACTAATAAAATCATAATTCATACCTAAAACCTCACCTTCATTAGTTTTTGTAAGAACCAAACATATGTAATTAAAATTAAGAATATTAATAATAAAAGCATATAGCCTAATGGTGAAGCAAATAATGGGTCAAAATAATTAGGATTTAAAACATAAATAAGTAAAATAAAGACAAATGGTACAGCAAGTAATATCTTTACAATCATATTAGAACTTGCAGTTAAATTTTTAAGTTCTGCTTTTAGTTTTTTCTTATCAAACAAAGTTCTTTCAATCGCAGAAAATACATTAACAATATTACCACCAGTTTTACTAAGAACCGTCAAAGAACTAGAAATATATCTTGCTTCTTCAATATTTATTCTTTTAGCAAATCTATCAAATACTGAATCAACCGAAAGTCCATATTTCATATCTTTATACATTTTTTCAAACTCATAATTTATCGGAGGTGCTAATTCTTTGGAAGCAATTTCTACCGCTTGTAAAGTTGACCTACCTGCTTTAAAAGCATTATTCATAATAATAACTGCTCTTAATATTTGGTCTTGTATTATTCTTCTTTTTCTTTTTTTATCTATTATCAAATATATATCTAATATATAAAAACCTAATATAAAATCTAATAATAATAAATAGATATCCAAATTATTTGATTGTATAACCTTAGTAAAAATAGTTAAAATAACAAATATATTAGCAATAACAAGTTTATGTGAAATAAAATCTATTGCTTTTTTACCACTACCATAAGGAACATACTTTTCATATCTTCTACTAATTAAACTTAAAAAATATGATTTTGATAATGGTTTTCTTAACTTAATAATAAATTTCTTATACTTATTTGCTAAATTATCCCAAATAGAAATACTATTACTTTTTTTAGAATTAATTGAATATCTAGATATTCTTCTTTCTTTTTTTAAAGATTCACTTCTTTTAATAAAAAGGAATATAACCAAAATAACTATTACTATAATAGCAATTTGTAGTAAATACAAAAAAGTAATATCCATTTTATCATCCCTTTCTATTTTATTTAAACATATGTTCTAAAGTAGTAATACCCTTTCTTTCAATCTTATCATAAACTTTTGGTCTTTTATTATGGAATATAAATTCTCCCATAACAGTTGAATCATTAGCAACACCTAATTGATTAAATGAGAATATTTCATTTAATACTATATTACCATCAGACATACCAGTAACTTCAGAAATTGAAGTAATTCTCCTACTACCATCACCTAATCTATCTATTTGAACTACTATATCTATAGCATTTTCTATATAACCTCTTATCGCTGAAACAGGAAGTTCCATATCATTCATAAGCATCATTGTTTCTAATCTATCAAGCGCGTCGTGTGGTGAATTAGAGTGAAGAGTTGTAAGTGAACCTTCGTGTCCTGTATTCATTGCTTGTAACATATCAAATGCTTCTTTACCTCTTACTTCTCCTACTATTATTCTATCAGGTCTCATACGAAGTGAATTACGAACTAAATCTCTTATAGTTACTTCCCCTTCACCTTCATAATTAACAAGTCTAGTTTCAAGTGAAATAACGTGTTTTTGATGTAATTTTAATTCCGCAGCATCTTCAATAGTAATAATTCTTTCCTCATCATTTATAAAACCACTTAAAATATTAAGTAATGTAGTTTTACCTGTTCCAGTACCACCAGAAATTAAAATATTAAGTTTGGCTTGAACGCTTGCTTCTAAAAATAATGCCATATCATTAGTCATCATACCCTTACGAAGTAAATCATCAGCACTTTCCAAATTTTTAGCAAACTTTCTAATAGTTAAAACTGGACCTTTTAATGAAAGTGGTGGAATTATTGCATTAAGTCTAGAACCATCCTTAAGTCTAGCATCAACCATAGGATTTGCTGCATCAATAGTTCTTCCTAAAGGTTGAACGATTCTTTGAATAGTTCTTATTATATGAGTGTCATTAATAAACGATACTGTTTCATCTTTTAAGATTTTACCATTAATTTCAACATATATATCATTTGGACCATTAACCATTATTTCTGTAATAGAATCATCATCAAGTAACTCTGTTATTGGGCCATAACCATTAACTTCATTTTGAATTAAATTAAATATATGATTTCTTTCTAAATATCCCAAATCATATCCTTCTAGAGAATTTTCAATTTCATCATTTATATATTGTTCTAGCATAGTATCTTCAGGAATATTTTCATCAATTAAATTTTGAATTATTCTATTTCTTAAATTATCAAGTAATCTCTTATCAGGGAAAACATCATAGTCTTTAACATCTTTAGGAGCAATAATCTTTGGTTTTACTTCAAAAGCCTCAATTAACGTTTGCTTTTTACTCATCAGTATCACCAACTTCCATATGTTTATCATTAATTAAATCAAGTGCCATATTTTTCATATTATCAATATCTTTACTATGAAATCTAACTATATTTCTATTTAATGTTAATATTTCACCATCTAAAGAATACTTATCAATATTTTTAATATAAAAATCCCTACTTATCATATAATCTATATTACATTTAATAATATTTTTTATATCAAACATAGATAAAAAATCCTTACCAGTATCCCTAGAATTATTTAAACATACCAAATAATTTTTCTTATCTAAATCCCTAAAAATACTAACTATACTCTTAAAATTCTTTAAATCCACTAAATCATTAGTAATTAAAAATAAACTCATATAAGAATTATCTAATAAAACTAAATTATTAGCATCTAAAATATGATTAGTATCTATTAAAATTATATCATAATCCTTTTTAGCAAGTTCTAAAATCATAGGTAAATATCTACTTTCTACCTTTAATGCTTGTCTAGGATCTTTAGGACTAGCAAGTACATCAATATTATTATTATAATGTGTTACATAATCAGATAAATTTGTAAATCTATTATTACTAATACTATCTACTAACATAAATATATCTTTCTTATTCTTTAAATCAAGAAGTGCTGATATTCCACCAGAAAATAAATCCATATCCATAATTAATACTTTTTTCTTAAGCAAATAATATATACCCGCTAAATTAAGAACAGTCGTAGTTTTTCCTACACCACCCTTAACTGAACTAACACTTATAATTTTACCACCACTACTAATCATAAAATCATACCCTTCCTATAACCTTATCTTCATTTTCCATATAACCCTCATAATTAGAAACAACTTCAAAGATATCAAAACTCTTACTAAGTATTCCCTTAACTTTTCTTTTAGTAGTAACATTAATTTTAGAATCCTCAACATTAACACTAATATAAAATAAATCATTACTATTTAGTTTAATTAATTCAATTAATTTTTCCTCTAAATTAGTTTCAGTAATATGGTCTAATCCATAATCAATAACTAAGTAATTAATATCATCTAATTCACTCTTACTAGTATAAACATTACCTATCTCAAATACTAATATAGATACAAGTAACAATATTGGAAGAATTAAAATAAATAACACTAAACTCTGTCCTTTATTATTTAATTTAATCATTATAAATAACCCTTTCTACTTTCGTTTCATAAGGATTAGATAATATTCTATTTAATCCTGGAGTAATAAGTTTAACATCTTCAGTTAAAGTAACTCTCAAATATTTATTATCTTCTTTTACTTCAATATCTATATCACTATAAAGCATCTTTATATCATCAATACTTTCATTATTTTTAACCATTTCAATAATATCAACACTTTTATTTTCTAAACTATTTTTACTATTAATAATCATACCAAAATCAATAATAATAAATAATATAAAAACAAAGACAGGTAAAATAAGAACAAATTCAACAAGTGCTTGACCTTTATTATTCATCTTATAACACCTTCCCTATCATAAAAATTATATCATAAAATAAAAAAAAGAGAAATAGTTTCTCTTTATTTTTTCTTTTTATTTTTATTATTATTATTTTTTACTTGTTCTATTCTAGGTTTATCATCATTTTTACTATTATCTTTCTTAGGTTCTAACTTTTGAATAACAGGTTCATCTTCATCATCTTTCTTAAAGATTAAATATAATAATCCCAAAACAACTAGAATAATTAAAATAATAATTATAACCTTTTCAGTTTTATTATCAGTAACTTCAATTTCATCATCATTATCATCAACTACCGGAGCTACCTTTGCTTTCTTATTAACAATTAACTTATAAGTTTTAGTTGTTCCATCTTGTGCGTATACAGTAATTCTAACTTCATTCTTACCTTCTTTAAAGTTTTCATTACCTTCGATTTTAGCCCAAGCACTTCCATCTTCAACTATTGCACTAATATCAAGTGAGTCAACATCTGACCCTACTTCAATATTATATTCAAGTATATCTTTATTAAAATCAATTTCATAACCACTTATTATAATATTACTTAAATTGTTATTTGAAGATTTATAAACTTTAACAACATTAATAGTATAAGTTCTAACTTCACCATTTTCTGCAGTAACATTAATACTAATCTTAGTATTATCACCAATTAAAGCATATTCTCTAAATCCATCAGTTGTAGCAAATTCATCACTTAATACACCATTAATAGTTACTTTACTTACCCAACTATCAACATATAAAGTATAATCTAATACATTACTATCAAATACCTTATCAAAGTTACCTACTGAACTAGTTAAAGCACTAAGGAAATTATTAGTATGTAATAATCTATTAACTTTAATTTCTAGAGTATTACTAGCACTAACTCCAAAACTATTACCATCAGCAAGTAAATTAACATCACTAACACTTACTTTTCCTAAACCTTCTTTTAAAGCAGTAAATGTTAATCTTACTAATCCTTCTTTATTAGCATTATAAAAATCAATACTAGCATAAATAAATCTATTATCTAAACTATTACCAACAAACTCTTCATTTAAAAGTTCTATTTTAGTTAATGCTAATACATCTTTATCATAATTAATTAATCCACTTATTAAATTAATATAATCATTATCAAATCCATTTAGCATTAAAGTTACTTCAAAACTTTCACCAACATATAATTCATTAGTATTACTAACAATACTAGGAGTAACATTATCAGTAAGTTCTAGAATATTACTAGTATATTCACCAACATAAACATTATATCCTAATAATGAAATATCTTTAATATCAATTTTATCATCACCATTAATATCTAAATTAATATAATCATAAAAACTAATATTATTATTTAATAACTTATTAATAAATGCTGATAAATCACTTTCTTCAACTAAACCGCCATCAACTTCACCATAAACTAATAAATCATAACTTAATACTTCACCATAATAATTAACATTAAGTACCATACCATTTTCTAGCAAAGCATCTTCACTTACTAATTCATTATTTTTAGTAACACTATATTTTAAGTCATCTAGTTGTAATTCATTAAGTTCATTATATAAATTTGCAACAGTATATGTATTTTCATTTTTAACAAATACACCTGTAAAATTTGATGAACCAATTACATGATATCTATTATTATTATCATCAAATAAATTATAATCAGCATAAATATCACTATTTTCTAATGAACTATCAAAAACATATGCAAGCATATTATCTAAATATCTATATTCATTACCTAATTCTACTCTTTCTTCTTCAGTAAGTACAGAATAACTAAATACAGCATATCTAATATCATCAATATTATCAAAGTAATCCTTGATTACTACATCTTCAGTTTCATAAGTAAATTCAATACTTTCTGAAGTAATCTTATTATTAGTTTCTTCTTCAATAATATCAAATCTAATATTATATACTCCACCTAATACTCTAGCATAATCAACTAAGAAATTAACACTATCAATGCCTAATACATCACTATCAACTAAAGTATCATTTACATAAATTAAATAACGATAAACTTTATCTGGATTAGTATCTCCAAAAGCAAATGTATAAGAAATATTAACTTCATTAGTAGTTACTTCTGATTCACTAGGAATAACACTAACTATGCATTTATTTTCTTCACATGAAACATTATCTCCAGTAACTTCATAAGTTAAACCTGCTAAATTATCTGTAATATTTTTTTCAAATGATGTTTCCATTATTTTTTCTACATCTTCTGTAGTTAATAACAATTTGTAATCTTCTTCTGTATATGTGCTTAAATCTATTTCTTCATTTTTAACATCATAAACTCTTATATTTAAAAGAGCAACTCCATTATAATCATAATCATTATGACTAATAACAACACCAGTATTTAATACTGAACCTAATACTTTTTCATAACTAATTACATCATCTTTAACTGTACCATCTACATAAGTAAAAGACCTTACAGTTTCTAAAATATATGTTTTTTCTTCATCTAATTCCTTAGTACCATTACTTGTTATAACATAATCATCATCAGAATTAACAACAAGTTCAAGATTATAACTAGGAACTATTTCATCTGCTAATACCTTTATTGGACTAGCAACTTGAGAAAAAATCATACAAAATAGTAATAGAATTTTACCAAACTTACTAATTTTCTTTTTCTTCATATCCGTCTTCCTTTCTTCTCCCCCATATTCTAGTCTGATTCAAGCCTATTATTTAAGATTACCATCCTGCTACCATCATTTTCACAATAAGTATAACATAAATTTTCGACATTAAAAGACATTTTACACTTTTTTTACACTTTTTTAACATAACATTTTTTACCAAGATAAAATTTAATTACTTTTTTATGATATTTTCCTTGACTATTACATTTATTAATTATATAATATTAATGCATTTTGGCAGCGATATCTTATTTTTATAACGTGTTTTTTACTAGTAACTATTTTGCTGCATAGCGAAAGTATCCTAGAACTCCCTATAAAAAGAAAGATATTCCTTTCAGAAGCAAAAAAAGAAAGGAGATATATTATGGCAAGATACACAGGCCCAAATAACAAACAAGCAAGAAGAGTATCATTTTCAATTCTAGAAACTGGTAAAGATATTGCAAAAAGACCTTATGGTCCAGGACAACACGGTCAAGCAAGAAAGAAAAAACCTTCAAACTATTCAGTACAATTAACTGAAAAACAAAAAGTTAGATTTATGTACGGAATAAGTGAAAAACAATTCAAGAAATTAGTTCAAGAATCTGGTAAAATGAAAGGGGTACACGGTGAAAACCTATTTATCCTATTAGAAAGCAGATTAGATAACATAGTTTACAGAATTGGTTTTGCTACAACAAGAAGAGGTTCAAGACAATTAGTTAACCACGGACACATTACTGTTAATGGTAAAAAAGTTGATATTCCTTCTTACAGAGTTAAACCTGGAGATGTAATTTCACTAAAAGAAAGTTCTATGAACCATCCAGCAGTTGAAAATGCTCTTAAGAACATTGCAAAAAGAGTTGAATTCATCAAATATGATGATAAGAAAAAAGAAGCAACTTATGTTAGATATCCTGAAAGAAGCGAATTAAACGCTGAAATCAATGAAGCATTAATCGTTGAATTCTATAGTAGAGTATAATTTATATTCTACTTTTTCTTTTACTAAAATACCCATATAAAAACCCTATTTCTTCGAAAGAAACAAGGTTGCTATGAGTATTTTTTTATCTACTAATACCCTTATATTTAGAATTATCAAACACTAACATAGGTAAAAAGATAAAATTCAAAAACAATAATCCCCATACATATCCATTCTTTTTTCCAAATACCTTTGCCAAATGATAATTAAAATAAATTAAATAAAAGAAATTAACTACAGGAATAAATAAAAGTAAAAATAGCCATTCCTTAATCATTACAATTTTATTTAAATAATATAAATTAACCAAAGGAATAACACCTAAAAATCCCCTTCTATTACACTTAACAAACAACTTCCATAAACTAACAATATAAATTAATAATATATCAAATATTGCTAAACCCCAAAATAACAAATATAAATAATTAGTATCATACCCTAATTTCTTATAAATATCTTTAATATCACTCTTATTAACTTCATCTACCAAAGAATATATAATAACATTATTCTTTTTTATAACAATACCATACTTTCCATTACTAGTTACTTCATACTTATTAAATTTCTTTAAGTTAATATCACTTCGATATTTTACCTTCTTTCCTTCATAACTCATTATAGTAGCCTTAATATTAGTATATAAATTTTTTGCCTTAACTGAATCATTCATAACAACATAAGTAATATTTTTATTATCCTTCTTTGCCATATAATAATTCTTTAAATATTTTTCATCATATTCATTAGTATAATCAGAAAATATATACCCTTCTTCCCTAACTATATTAGAAAAATCTACCGAATTAACTAACTTATAACTATTATGAGAATTAAAATATAAAATACCCCCAGTTATTAATAAAATACCCAAAAAAACTAAACTAGTAATTAAATACTTCTTCATTCTAACTCCTCCTAGTAACATTGTATCAAATTTCTAACAAAAAGTCTTTAGTTTTAACAAAAAAATATTACAAAATAAAATGTAGCAAATTATTATAAATTCTATGTAACATTGTATTATAAAAAGAAAAAAGATTATAAATTTTTATCTATAACCCTTAAATTATTAACTGCATTAATTACAGCAATCTTACCATATTGATAAGTCAAACTACCTTGTTGATATGCAATATAAGGACTTCTTACCGGACCATCACAAGATAATTCAATCGAAGAACCCTGCGTAAAAGAACCAGAAGCCATAACAATCTTATCACTATATCCAGGCATATCAGATTCAACTACCAAAACATTTGAATCAACTGCCGAAGAAGACTGAATACTATTACAATAATTAATTAACTTATCTTTATCATTAAATATAATATTTTGAACGATATCTACTCTATCATCATTATACTTTGGTTCAACCATAAACCCTAATTTTTCCATAACTATACTAGTTAAAACTGCAGTTTTCAAACTAGAATTAACAACCGAAGGAGCAAAATATAAACCAAGTAAAATATTCTTATTTTGCCCTAAAGTTGGGCCTACTTCCTTACCTTGTCCTGGAACATTTAATCTTTCTGCAACTAAATTAACATACTTACTTTTTCCAACAACATAAGCACCATTCGGAGCAATACCACCACCAAGATTTTTAATAAGTGAACCAACAACTATATCTGCTCCTACTTCTGTAGGTTCTTTTTTACTAACAAATTCACAATAACAATTATCAATCATAATTATTACTTCATTATCAATTTCTTTTATTAATTTAATTACTTTTTCTAACTTTTCTATACTCAAACTCTTTCTTGTTGAATACCCCTTACTTCTTTGAATTTCAATTAACTTAATCTTATTATTACTAACAACTTCCTTAATCTTATCATAATCAAAATCATCATTAACTAAATCAACTTGTAAATACTTAATACCAAAACTAATCAAACTACTAGCATTTTCTCTTAATCCAATTACTTCATCTAAAGTATCATAAGGTTTACCACAAATAGATAACATAACATCTCCTGGTCTAAGTAAACCAAATAAAGTTGTAGTTAAAGCGTGTGTACCAGAAATAAACTGACTTCTAACTAAAGCATCTTCACACTTAAAAATATCAGAATATATTTTTTCAATAACATACCTACCTTCATCATCATAACCATAACCAGATGAAGAATTAAAATGACTTACATTTAGATTATATTTATGAAAAGCATTAATTACTTTTAAACTATTATATTCACAAATATCATCTAATTTCTTAAATACATCACTAACTTCACTTTCACAATTATTAACAAAATCATATGCTTCTTTATTAATCATTTTTAACACCACCATCAACCTTTATTATACTATCATTTATATAACTAGCTTCTTCACTAGAAAGAAAATAAACAACATTAGCAATTTCCCTAGGATTAGCAAACCTACCAAGTAATATTTTATCTTCTTGCTTTTTTCTGAATTCTAAAGATATATCACTATTCATTCTAGTATCAACCCAACCAGGACAAACACAATTAACATTTACATAAGGAGATAAATAATTAGCAAGATTATGCGTAAGAGATATAATTCCCGCTTTGGAAGCATCATAATCTAAACTTTCTACATAATAACTATCTATTGCATTGGTACTACTAATATTTATTATTCTACCATTTTTATTTTTTAACATTATTTCACTAACATATTTACTAACTAAAAAAGTACCAACTAAATTAACTTCAAGTATTTTCATAAAATTAACTTTAGTTTTATCTTCAAAAGTAGTATCAATAGCAATACCAGCATTATTAACAAGTACATCAATTGAATTAAATTTATTCCTAACAGAATTAACCATCTTTATAATATCTTCTTCATTAGATATATCACATTTTAATACCAAAGTATTATTCCCACTATTAACTTCACTCTCTAATTCTAAAGCACCTTTCTTATCACTATTATAAGTTATTACCACATTATAATTATTTTTAGCAAATAACCTAACAACTTCCCTACCAATTCCAGATGATGCTCCAGTTACTAATACTGTTTTCATATTCCACCTCTATAACAAATAATATATATTAATATTTAAAATAAAAACCCTTAAATAAGGGTAATATTTACGTATGGGACGGATTGTGGGAATCGAACCCACGTATGTTGGAACCACAATCCAATGTGTTAACCACTTCACCAAATCCGCCATAGCGATTAATATCATAACATATTTTAAGAGTTTTGACAAGATGTTTTATTAAAAATTTCGGTAAAAAAGAAAGAATTTGATATATTATTTAATTTTATAATCTAATTGGGTCAACATCAATTTCAACATTAACATTACAAATATTCTTATAAACTTCATCAATATATTTTAATACTTCTTTTAATTTAACATCTTTTTTATACTTAATAATACATTGATAATTATAAATATTATTTACTTTAAACATACTTGCCATCGTTGGTCCTAGAATAATAGTATCACTTTCTAAATTTTTTCTTAAATATTCACCAATTTTATTAGCATTTTTAAAACCTTCTTCATAATCTTTACAACTTATTTTAACAAGTGTTATAAAATAATATGGTGAATAATTTAATGCTTTTCTAATTTTCATTTCTTCTTTATAAAAATCTAAATAATTATGTTCCTTAGCATAAACAATACTATAATGTTCGCTATTATAAGTCTGAATTATAACTTCACCAGGGTATTCTCCCCTACCTGCTCTACCTGCAACTTGTGATAACAATTGAAAAGTTCTTTCACTACTACGAAAATCCGGAACACATAAAGAAATATCAGCATTAATTACTCCTACTAAAGTTACTTTAGGAAAATCTAGTCCTTTAGCAATCATTTGCGTACCAAGTAAAATATCATATTTTCCTTCTCCGAAATCTTTAATTATTTTTTCGTGCATTCCCTTTTTTAAAGTCGTATCTGCGTCCATTCTAATAACTCTTGCTTTAAATTTATCTATTATTTCTTGTTCTAATTTTTCTGTTCCAAGACCAATTCCCTTGATATCTTTACTACCACACTTAACACATTCACTAGGGGCTTTTTTAGTATAATTACAATAATGACATCTTAAACTATCCGAAGACTTATGATAAGTTAAACTAATATCACATCTAGGACATTTTTCTACTTCTCCACAATTAGAGCATCTTATCATCGAAGAATAACCTCTTCGGTTAAGTAATAATATTACCTGTTCTCCTTTTGATATTTTTTCATTTATTTTATCAACAAGTAACTCTGAAAAAGTAAAATTACCTTTCTTAACTTCATCTTTCATATCCACAACATTAACTTTAGGTAATACCATATTATTTGCTCTTTTCTTTAAAGTAAGTAATTCATAATTCTTATTAAGTGCTCTAGCAAAAGACTCAAGCGAAGGAGTTGCACTACCTAGTATAACAGGACAATTATGATATTTACTTCTTAAAATAGCAATATCTCTAGCGTGATATCTTGGGTGATTTTCTTGTTTATATGTCGCAGTATGTTCTTCATCAATAATAATAACCCCAATATCTGAAAAAGGTGCAAATATAGCACTTCTTGCTCCAACAACTATACTTACTTTACCTTCTTTTATTTTTCTATATTCATCATATCTTTCAGTATCAGATAATCCTGAATGAAGTATTGCAACTTGACTACCAAATCTATTTACAAATCTAGAAACAATTTGGGGAGTTAAACTAATCTCAGGAACTAACATAATTGCTTTTTTATTTTTGTCTATCACTTTAGAAATAATATTCATATATACTTCCGTCTTACCTGAACCAGTTACCCCATAAAGCAAATAAGTAATACTTTTATCTAAATTACTAACAACCTTTTCTACTGCATATTTTTGTTCTTCATTTAAAATAACTTTCTTATCACAACTAATCTTATCAAATTTATATCTATAATCTTCTTCATAAATAAATTTAACTAACTCTTTTTTTAATAAAGTATTAATCGTTGAATTTAAACTAGTTACTAATATTTTCTTATTAATTAATAATTCATTTAATAACTCTTTTTGTTTATCATACTTACAAGCATCTAAATAATCTCTAATAACATTTTCTGACTTATTTAAAACAAGATATCTATTTTGTTTAGTATTAATATTAGTTTTAACACTAGCTTTTAATGCTTTAGGTAACATTACTTGATATGCACTAATTAAACTACATAATGTATATTCTTGTATTTTTTTACCTAATTCTAACATTTCTTTATTAAGTATAGGTTCTAAATCAATAACTTCAATTATTTCTTTAAGTTCATAATCTTCCTTATAATTATCAAATAAATCAAGAACAAAACCTTCAATAATCATTTTACCAAAACTCACTTTAACTCTTGAACCAATTTTAATAATATCTCTAAATCTATCTGGAACAATATAAACAAATTCCCTATCTACATTTTTAACACCAATTTCTACAATAACCTTTGCGTACATCTAATACCTCCCAAAAGAAAAAACATATGATAACAAACATATGTTTAAATCCATCTAGAACTAGTAATTTCTAATACTTGTCTTTGTTCGTATTTACTAGTAAATACAATAATTTTCTTAATCAAATCTTTTATAGATTTCTTATTTTCTAAATCTATATCCTCAATTGACAAATGTTTACTAAATTCTTTCTTATATTTATTATCTTTAACATATAAATATAAACCTTTATCTAAAGATTCAACTATCTTTAATTGCTTTTCATCTTCCCCATTAACAGCAAAAATAAGTTCTCTATACCATTCAATTAATTTTTTAGATAATACATCTCCATATTCATATTCATAATTAACAATATAATCATAATTAGGACAATGTTTAAGTATCTTATTTACAAAAGAAACATCAATTGTTTGAGTATAAACTAAATCTTGAACCATATTGTTATCTCCTTTACTTATTTTACAAGATAAGTATAACAATATTTTTATTAATTGTAAAGTTTTTTTATCAATTTATGTTTATTTTCTGAATCAAATTCATAAGGAAAATAAAATTCTTTTCTTCTTATATTATAATTTAATATACTTTCTCTTAATCTAAATAACTCTTCCTCACTATCATTAAATAAAGTTTTACGATATTCCAAAATTGTATTAATAATCATTTCTCTAGTTACTTTTTGCTTTGTTTTACTCATAAAATAACTATTAAGTTCTTTAAATAATTCTTCATATTCAAAAACATTATCTAAAATAATATTATTACATTTATCAGTATTGTATCTAGAAATAACACTAATAAATTTATTATAATCAAGTTTATAAAGAACACTCATTATATCAATTAACACCTCATTATAAACCTCTAAAACATTATCTAATCCATCATTAAATACCATACTAGAATTATTAATTTAACTAATTTTAACATCAAGATATTTTTTTAATTTCTTATCAAATTCTAATTCATCACTATTATTAAAGAAAACATCTTCTAGAGTTAAATAAGTCATCATCATTTCCTTATTAGTTTCTTCAAAAGTATTTAATGAAAATATAACTGAATCCCTCTCTAAATTATTATCCCAAGTAGGATCACTAACAAAATAACCATTAACATCATATTTTTCATCAACAATATGTACTATTGCTCTTTCGTGGTCTTCTTCACTGTTATCACTAAAATCTTTTACAGTAACATCAAAACTAACACTTTCAATACCGACTTGTCTTAATAATTCAGTAAGTAAACTTTGAAATCCACAGCAAACCATATACTCATTATTAAGAATATATTTAAGTAATCTTGATGCTTCTAAATCATCATCATTTTCATTATATTCTTTTAAAGAAGTAACAATTTTATAAACTGCCATAAACTTTTCTAATGGTGATAAATCTGAATTTTTAATATCAATAGTCATTATACCAGTAAGATTATTTTCATAAATAAATTCCTCTAAAGTATAATAAGAATTATCTCCATATATTATAACTTCTACAAATTTTAAATTAAGACCAGTAAATAAAGCATAAGGAAATAATTCTTTCTTATCAACAGAAAAAACAAACTTACACTTTTTACCTAATAATTCTAAAGTATTTATAATCTTAAATATCTTCATATAATCATCACTATAAGATTTATAATTACAAAAAGGACTAGAATAATCAATAATTGCATTATCTCTAACATATTTTAAATTCTTGATTTGACTATATTCAATATCAGAATTAAAATCAAGTCTACTAGAATTAATAACTTCACTAAAAGATTTATCCCCTAAAGCACAAGATGTTGATACTTGTCTTACTACTCCATTACTAACAGTATATATATCTATCTTTTTAGATTTTAAATAATATAATTCCCTCATGTCTAGTTTAATATCTATTAAATATAGTTTATAAATATTCCTAGTTTCTATAAGTTCTTTTATAAAATTAAAACTATATTCCTTTTTATGAATATGTAAATATGAACTATTAGATTCTAGTATCTCTTTTCTTATAATATCAATAATTATTTTCTTATTTAATTCATAATAAAATCTATTAATATATAAATTACCCCTAATATAAACTATTGGATAATCTAAACTATCATCAGTTATATAAAAATCATTATCATTAAAATCATTATTAATAATCTTTAATTTCTTTAACTTAATACCATCAGCAAGTAAAGAAAATATATCTTCATAATATTTACAACTATTATCATTTAATTTAAAATACCCCATAATATCAGTCCTTAGCGTATAGTATAGCAATTTTTTACTAATTTGTAAAGAAAAATAACTCTAAAGTTATTAAAGCTATCTTTTACAATATTATATATTAATTTATAATCTATTTTAATACTTCATATATTAATTTATAATCAACTTTATTATCACTTATTTCATAACATAAAGTATCCATTTCTTCAAGTTTCTTATTAGAATATATCGTATATATCGTATCTCCTGCTTCAATATAATCATTAATATTTTTATTAATTACTATTCCTGAAGAATAATCTATCACATCATCTTTTGACATTCTACCTGCACCAGTCATTACCGAAATCTTACCTAATTTTAAAGCATCTAGTTTAGTTAAATATCCACTTTTATGTGATTTAATTTCACACTTAAATTTAGGTTTAGGCAAATTATTAATATCTCCCTTTTGATAATTAACAAATTCTATAAACTTATTATAAGCATTACCATTTTCTAAATTAGTAATAACCATATTTTTTGCTTCTTCATAACTAATATTAAGTCCCAAACTTACCATATAACTAGATAGTTCAACACATAAATTATATAATTCTCCCTTTTTATTATTCTTTAAAACATCAATAACTTCCATAACTTCTAAAGAATTACCTATATTATTCCCTAAAGGAATATCCATATTAGTAATTAAACATATTACCCTAATACCATACATCTTACCAATATTAATCATTAAATTAGCAAGTCTTTTAGCATCTTCCATATTTTTAATTAATGCTCCACTACCTAACTTCAAATCAATAACTAAATTCTTTGACCCACAAGCAATCTTTTTACTCATAATCGAACTAGCAATCAAAGGAATAGACTCAACTGTACCAGTAACATCCCTTAAAGCATAAATCTTTTTATCAGCAATTACCAAATCTTCAGTTTGACTAACAACTGACATACCAATATTTTTAATTTGATTTATAAATTCTTCCTTAGTTAAATTAACATTAAATCCTGGAATAGATTCTAGTTTATCAATTGTACCACCAGTATATCCTAATCCCCTACCACTCATTTTACAAACCTTAACACCACAAGAAGACACAATTGGAGAAATAATCAAAGTAGTCTTATCACCAATACCACCAGTTGAATGTTTATCAACCACATTAGATAACTCATTAAGGTCTATTCTACTACCACTATTTAACATACAGTCAGTTAAAGCATAAACTTCATTATCACTCATTCCATTAATAGTAATTGCCATAAGTAATGAACTCATTTGATAATCTTTAACACTACCATTAACATAAGAATTAACTGCATATTCTATTTCTTCTTTAGTTAATTCTTCTTTTTTTCTCTTTTTATCAATTATATCTAGTATATTCATTTTATTCTCCTTCTTCCACATATTTAGATTTATATAAATCTTTTTCAGTATCTTCTTCTTCCAAAACCTCAATCTTTGGTAATTCTTCCTTACTAGATAAACCAAAGCAGTCTAAAAACTCGTCAGTTGTCTTATATAAAATAGGTTTACCAGGAAGTTCACTCTTACCACACTCTTTAATTAACCCCTTAGCAAGTAATCTTCTTACTAAATATGCTGAATCAACGCCTCTTAACTTATCTACTTCAACCCTAGTTATTGGTTCATTATAAGCAATTATAGCAAGTACCTCTAATGCTGAATTAGATAATATTTGTGTTTTAGAATCTATAATCAATTTTTGATAATATTCCTTATGTTCTTCCTTTGTAGTAAGTTTAAAAGTATTTCCTAAAAAATTAATTTTAAGACCACGATTTTCATCTTCATAAGACTTCTTTAACTCATAAATTAATTCTTTTGCTCTTTCCCTATCTACTTCTAAAATATCCATTACTTGTTCTATAGTAAGACCTAAATCTCCCTGAACGTATAATAATCCCTCAAGTACCGCTAACATATTCTACCTCATTTCCAAATAAATATTACCAAAATTCTTATCTTGTCTAATTTTTAATTCCTTCTCTTTTGACATTTCTAATATAGACAAAAAAGTAACAGCAACATATCCCCTATTAAATATATCATCAAATAATTCACTAAATTCTAACTTACCTTTTTCTTTTAATAAACTTCTAATATTATTTTTTCTTTCTTTAACACTATATTCTTTATTAGTAATTTTAGTTTTTAAAGGTTTTTCCATATTCTTTCTATCTAAAAAATCCTTAAAAGCTTGAATTAATCTATCTACATCAACTTCTTCTTTATAAATATCTTCATTTACATAATTATTAATATTCTCTGGTGATTTAATATATATATTATTTCTATTTTCTTCAAGTTCTTTTAATTTTGAAGTAATATCTTTATATTTTTTATATTCAACTAATTTATTAATTAAATTTTCTCTACTTACTTCTTCCTCATCTTCCTCTTCTTCTTCAACTTTAGGAAGCAATGATTTAGATTTAATTTCCATAAGTTCTGCTGCCATAACTAAATAAGAAGATGCAACATCTATATTTAATTCTTCCATTTTATTAATATACTCTAAATAACTTTTAGTAATTTCATCAATAGATATATCATAAATATCAATATTTGATTTTTTAATAAGATGTAATAGTAAATCTAAAGGTCCTTCAAAACTATCAATCTTAACACTATAATCCATCCTATCACATCCTATTAACATTTTACCACAAAAAAAAGCATCTTTCTAGATGTTGTTTGCTATTTTAAAAATAAAATCCATTTTAAATTAATAATAATCAAAATATTGACATTTATAAAACTTATTTGTATAATAATAAACAATTCAATTATTTTGTGTCTAAACTTGTAGATTTAAGATAAATTTATTGCATTTTATCTACTATTATGACACAATTTACTTGTAAATCGTTATGTATTTATAATATTTTAGAATATTATAAATAATAAAGACTATACGTTCTATAAGATATAAAATAATAACTAGTATTATTAAATATTTCATTTGCTCTTCCTATCATAGGACCACCTTCTTATAACTTCTAATTATTAAATTGGAAAGAAACATAGATATATCTCAAAACTAATTATATAATGCCACAAAGATAAAGCGAATTGAATTTCTATTTTTTATCATATAAATTTTTACCATTAAAAAAACATCTTTTCAGATGTTTTCAATTATTTTTCTTCTTTCTTAACAGTTTTCTTAGCAGGTGCTTTTTTTACAGTTTCTTTAGTTTCAGTTTCTTTTTTAGCAGGTGCTTTTTTAACTGTTTTCTTTTCTTCTTTTACTTTTTCAGTTTTAGTTTTCTTAACTTCTTTTACTTCTTCAGTTTTTGCTTCTGCTTTTGTAGCTACTTTTTTAGGAGTATATTTCTTACCATCTAAAGCATCTTTAGCAATAACTACTAATTCACTAAAGTATTTAGGATTATCTATAGCAATTTCAGAAAGCATTTTTCTATTGATTTCAATACCAGCTAATTTTAATCCATTCATAAATTTAGAATAACTAATTTCATTTTCTCTACAAGCAGCATTTACTCTTGTAATCCATAATTTTCTGAAATTTCTCTTATTTTGTCTTCTATCACGAAATGCATATTGACCTGAATGCATTACTTGTTCGTGTGCTGTTTTATATAATCTATGTTTACTTCCAAAATAACCTTTTGCTTGTTTTAATACTTTTTTTCTTCTTGCACGTGCAACAGTGCCACCTTTAACTCTTGTCATTTCTACATCTCCTATCCTAATAATGTCTTAATTCTCTTATAATCAGAATTATTTAATTCATTACCTTTTCTTTTTTGTCTACTTCTTTTAGCACTGTTTTTTCCAGTGTTGTGGTTAATTCCTTGACTAGTCATTTTAATTGAACCACTTTGTCTAACTTTAAATACTTTACTTGAACCCTTATGAGTTTTCATTTTATTTTTTGCCATTTTAATTCCTCCTTCTATTTTTTAGGTGTTAATTGCATAAACATACTTCTACCTTCCATT
>OJAW01000537.1_pt1 | contig 26353 bp, 34 predicted proteins | sample 1589151 | NCBI WGS metagenome assembly OJAW01 (sample SAMN03283290) | human gut metagenome | biome: human-associated habitat; material: feces | host: Homo sapiens | place: Peru | collected 2012
GTATTTCTTACGCTGAATGCGCTTTTTTGGCAAATGACAGCATTATAAACAATGCCATTTCTAAAATCGCAAATGAGATTTTTAGAAAGGGCGGAAAAATAGTGCTTGAAAATCAAGAGCCAGACTTTGAAACTGAATTCATCAAAAAACTTGAAAAGCGTATCGATAAATTGAAGTTTTTTGATACTCTACATAAAGCTGTGATGACAACTCTTACTTATGGCGGTGCTTTGATTTACATTGACACGAATATAGGGCAAAACAGCACGCTTGCTGACCCTATTTACTTTAAAAAAGACTTCATCACAAGCGAAACAATCACAAATTTAAGGGTGATTGAGCCTTATTTGTGTGGGGCTGTCGATGTGAATTCATCAAATCCGCTGAATGCCGATTTTATGCAACCTAGCAAATGGTATATTAGCGGTGCGGGCGTTGTAGATAAAACAAGGCTTGTGAATTTGAGCTTCTTTAATGCGCCCGATATGCTTAAACCGCTTTACAACTACTTCGGCATTTCACTGCCTCAGTTTATGAAAGATTTTGTAAAGATAGCGGACGGCGCAAGGCAAGCACTAGGCGACATTTTCACAAGATTTCGCACTACAATCCTTAAAACCGATTTGAGTAAAATATCGGCGCAGGAGGCAATGGATAGAGTGGGCGCGATTAACAAACTACGCAACAATTTAGGCACGCTTTTACTTACGAGCGATGAAGAATATGTAGAAAGTATCACAAATTTAACAAACCTAGACAAGCTATTAGCGCAAATGCAAGAAAATATCGCCGTTTCTGCAAGAATGCCCGCTGTTAAATTGCTAGGTTTAACGCCTAGCGGTTTCAATGCGACAGGCGATTTTGATTTAAAAAGCTACTATGATGAAGTTATGAGCTATCAAAATAGCATAGTTAAGCCGATTGTGGAGAAGTTTTTACACATTTTTTCGCTTGAATTAGGGTTTGACTTATATCCAAAATATGAGTTTGAGAACCTTAACACTGAAAACGCTTTAAATCAAGCGCAAATCAATGCTACTGAAAGCCAAGTGGTTAATAACTTAATCCAAAGTGGCGTTATTACGCAAGAGCAAGGCTTTAACTACCTACAAGGTAAGAAAATCATTGATAAGGGCGAAGAGTTCGACGAGAGTGCGGACGACTTTGCGGGTGAATTTGACTTTGAAAACGGAAATCAAAATGGAGAGGGTGGAGCAAAGGCAGAGTTTAGTTAAGCACAAGGGGATTTTATGAAAGTTCGTTTTACTGATGCGAAATTCGCAAAAGAAACCGAGAAGGCTGTGGCTTTTAGCGTTGTAATTGATTATGAGTTTAACGCCAGCTCATCATTAAGCCGAAACATTAAGAAAAATGCTTTAATTTGGATACCAAAATCACAATTAGACGCGGACGGAAACCCTGCGGAGTGGATTTGGAAAAAGAATGTTGAAAAAGCAGCAAGGGATTTAAATCCTTTTAAAGTGGATTATGGTTGGGCTTTTGGTATTAAAAATGTAGAAAACCCAGACTTAAAGCCTTTTAAAACCGAAAAAGAGTTAAAAGCGATAGTTAATAAACAGCAAAACTTTGAGAGCGCGGGCGATTTTAGGGAAGCATTGGTTAAAGAGTTGAAGGCTAAGGGCGCAAAGGGCGTTCATAGTAAAATGAAAAATAAAACTCTATTTGAAAAGGCAGATAAATTCGGCGTTGACGCGCAAAAGCTGGCTAAAAAATTTAACTACACCCCCAAAAAGAAAGTTTATAACTACGAAACGGGCGAATATGAGCTTAAAGAAGTTTTCGAAAAACTCAAACCTGTAAAAGTAAGCACCGCAATTAAAAAGGATTTTGAAACAAAGCTAAAACTCTTTACGCAAAGGATTAACAATTCAGTTAAGAGATGGTCGCTTGCAAGACTTAACAAAGACATCGGCACGCCCGAGAAACAGCTAATCTTTGAGCTGAACTCTCTGCAAGCCGAATGGGACAAAAAGGCTTCAATTTTAGGCAAAAATTATGCAAACTCTTTTAATAAACAAATAAGTGCGTATATAGATTTAAATTTACAAAAACAGCTTAAAGAAACGCTTTTAAAAGACAAACGACCGCTATACACCATAAAAAGCGACAAAGTTACCGATGCGCTTACGCGTGCGTATGAGCGCAACCTTTATTTGATTAAATCAATACCTACCGACATTATAGACCGCTACCGACAGGGCTTTTTAAGTGCAAGCGAAAGTTTCGATAGAAAAAAATTTATGAAGTTGGCGCAAGAGTATGGCGAAGTTTCAAAAAGGCGAGCCAAATTCATAGCGCGAGACCAAACCGCAAAGGCGATTTCAAGCTATAATCAAGCAAGGGCAGAGAGTTTAGGTTTTACGCATTTTATTTGGCAGACAAGCAAGGACGAGCGAGTTTCAACGGGTAAAGGCGGACACGCACAACTTGATGGTAGGATTTATGAATACGCCAACCCTACTGCTGTTATTGACAGCTACGGACACACGGGGGGAGTTGGCGTGCGCCCTAATTGTAGATGCACCGCAATACCGATTATCCCCTCATTCACACAAGAGCTTAAAAAAGTTAAAGATAGCCAAAGTGGTGATTATTTCATTTTGGTTGAGAAAAAATAAACCCCTTGCAAGCGCAAGGGGAAACATAAAAAGGAAATTTAATGAAAACGGGTAATCATAACACATTTTTTATTAAATTTATCACTCTTTAAAAAAAAATCTTACAACGGGGCGTTAAAATTTTTTGAGACAAACCAAAACAAAGATGAGAAAAATCCAAAAACGCCCTTTGTAAAACTTCAAGTCGCCCCCGAGTGAGTGGGGTTAAAAAGAGAGTTTAAAAGATAAAAACGAGCGAATTATAACATAAAAACCTTAAATTAACCTTAAAAACATAAATTATTTTATAATTTTTCACAAAACTTTTTAAAAAACGCTTTAAAATGCTATAATATCAGCTGAAATTACAAATCAAAAGGCGTTACGCTATGATTAAATTTATAGATTTCTCATCTCACAGAAGCAAAGATGAAAATGGTTATCTTATAGTCAAGGACAACCCTATTGCAAAGGCTGGCGTGTTTGAGTATCTAAAAAGCGAAATTGACGGCACTTCGCAAAGCAACAAAATAGTGAGAGTTTATCGCCCATTTGAAACCCTACTAAAAAATAAAGATAGCTTTGCAAGCAAACCTATAAAGTGGACACACGAGTGGGTTGGTAAAGATGGCGTTCCTATGGCTGATGGGGCGATTGGTAGTAATATCACAGCCGATAAGGATAGTTTGATGCTTAAAGCGGATTTAATCATTTATAACCCCAATCTTATCAATGCTATTGAAAATGGACTTGTCGAGTTGTCTCCCGGATACACAGGCGATATTAGCGAAAGCAAGGGTAGATTTAACGGCGAAGATTACGATGCGATACAAGAAGTAAGCTGTGTTAATCATCTAGCAGTCGTTGAAAAAGGGCGTAGCGGTAGAGATTTGAGAATTTTAGACCAAAAACCAAATTTAACGAAAGGACAAGAAATGGCTAAATCTAAATTTTACGATAACTTGATAGAGCTTATCAAAAAATTTAAAGATAGTGATGGTACTGAGCCCGTCGAGCCAAAAGTTGAGGATAGCCTTGAAAACAAGGCGAAAGCACTTTTGGAAATCGCAAAGGGCGAGGCTGATGATGGCGAAAAACTTGCTAAAATCATTGAGCTTTTGGGCGTTAAAGACGAAGAGCCTAAAACGCAAGATGATGACAGCGAAAATGAGCCAAAAGTTACAGACGATGACGGCAAGGACGAGCCAAAAGTTACAGACGAGGACGGCGAAAAAGAGCCTAAAACGCAAGACGATGACGAAACAAAGACTTGTGATGAAGACGATAAAGTCACCGCTTTCGTTGATGGACTTGATAAACTTATGGAGCGAAAGTTTAAAGCCTTTAAGGACGCTATGCTTGGCGAAAACAAACGCATACAAGACAGCTATACAGAAGTTTCAAAAGCGTTGGGACAGGGTTTTAACTACACAGGAAAGAGCGAGAGCGAAATTTATAAGATAGGTTATGAAGCCTTGACAAACAACGAGCTTTCGCAAGGCATTGATGCTAAAAGCGCATTCAAAACAGCACTCAATTTGAGAGTGCCTAAATTCGCTGATAGCGCAATCAAAACACAAGACGATAGCTCAAAAATTGACGAGCTTTTGTCAAAGATGAAAGGATAGGCGATGTTTCAAAAACAAGTAGAAACAGCCCAAGCGTTGGGCGTTGCAGGACATATAGCACAAGGGCGAGGCTCTTATTTTAACACTATCAGCGGTATTTGCGCCGATGATAAGGTAGAGGTAGGGTATTTCGTCCAAAGAGGCGATAAAGAGGGCGAATTTAAAGGTGTTAGAGGTGTCGCCGTTGAAAAAGTGGCAGGCGTAGCTATTTTTGACAATTTTCAAAGCGCAAACGGAAGCTCTGATGTTAAGGCAAAAGGTGCAAATGTTACCGTGCTTAACGAGGGTAGCGTTTTCATTGAGGCGCAAGTAGTCGCAAAAGCGGGGCAGTTTGTTTTTGTTAAAAATGACGATGGTAGACTAGCATTTGATAATACCAACACAAAAGCAAACCACACACTAACAGGCTTTGTAGTTGTTAAAGGCAATGGCGAGGCAAAGCGTGGCGTGATTGAAATCAGCACCGCTGGCGCACGATAAAAGAAAGGATTTGTTATGGGTATATCATTACAAACACTACAAAAACTAAACGCAGAGGGTATATTGAACGGACTTGATAAAGTTAAGTTTGGCGATGCTATGCCAACCATTAACGGCGTTAATCTCAATATGCCTAGCGCAGTTTTGGGGCAGCTTTCAACACAAGTGATTGAAAATATCATTGCGTTGCGAGCTGGTGGCGAGGCTCTTGGCGGACAAGAGAAACTCTTGGATTGGGCTGATGAGAAGTATTTTGTGCCTTTCGTTGAAAAAGCAGGGACTACAACCCCTTACGCAGACAATAGCACGCCTTTGGCAGCTAGTTTGAATGCAAATTTCAGCGAAACAGGACACTACCGATTTTCAAGCTCTTTTGTTTATGGCTCTTTGCAAGCCGAGCAATTTTCAAAGGCTAGAATTAACTATGCCGATGTGCTTTTGCGCTCTGCAACCGAAGCCATAGCAATCGAAATGAACCGCACAGCGTTTAACGGCTACCTTGACAAAAGCGCAAACGCTATGCTTGTTTATGGTCTGCTTAATAACCCTAGTCTGCCTAACTATCAAGTTGAAAACAAAAAAATCGAGACTATGACTTGGGAAGAAGTGATGGCGTTTTTTGCGAAAGCTATTGTTGCGCTTGTGAAATCAAGTGGAAATCACATAAACGGAAAATCAAATATCCGTTGTGTGCTACCCGCTAGCGTTTTCGCACAGCTACAAAGCAAATATACACAGCTTGGCATAAGTGTGTATAAGCAACTTACCGACCTTTATACAGGTATGACTTTTGTGCCTGCTATTGAGTTGGAAAATGCTGAAAACAATACAAACGCTATCTACTTCATAGGCGAGGCGAATGTTGGCGGTATCGATAAAACCACAAAATTGGGATACAGCGAGCTTGCCCTTATGGGTAATGTAGTGCAAGAGCACAACGGCTACTCACAAGTTGTTAGTGCTGGAACTTGCGGTGCGCTTGTTTATAAACCCGCTTTCGTGGTTCGTTTTTCAGGCGTTTAACACACAAGGGGGCTTTTGCGCCCCCTAAAACACACAAAGGATAAGAAAATGTATTTAGTTGTAAAAGGTTTTAACGGCTTTGACTATAAGCTATCAAATGGTAAAACAATCTCACTTCGTGGCGGTTGCGCTTTAAACCAAATTTCAAAGGCAGATTTTGATTTGCTTATTGAAGAGTATTCTAGCGTGCAGGACGCTATCGATGGCGGTTTTTATGTTGTCAATGGCAATGAGGACACTGCTAAAAAGCAAAGTCAAAAGGCTGTTGATGAGGTTAAAAGCGAAGTTGCCGACAAGCAAGAAGAGGCGCAAACCGAAAACGAAGCTAAAACAAACACAAAAATAACGAAACAAGGCAAAAATAAGGGCTAAAAATGGATAAAGAGCGAATTTGTGAAAATTTTTTAAGGATTTACCCTGAATTTAAGCCCGTTTTGAAAATGGACGAGCAAAAAGAAAATTTTTACGCACAAATTGAAAAAGTTAAGTGTTTATACCCAGAATTTAAGGACTTAAACGCTTGCGGTTGCTCTTTACCCTTTTTAGCCCTTTTAGCGCATTATTTTGTGGCTGGTGGATTTAGCGCGGAAATAGGTATTACAAGCGCACAGCAGGGCGTTTTAGCAAGTTCGTCCGTTGGAGATATAAGCGTAAGTTATCAAAGCTCACCTTATGCTACAAAAGGCGATGAATTTACCTATTTTCTAGCCACAACGCGATACGGGCAAGAGTATTTAGCTTGGCTTGCAAGGCAATCAGGGTTGAGATATGTCAATTAAAATTCGCAAAAAAGAAAAAGCCTTTAAAAGTAGCATTTTCACTAATAAAAAGCTAAAAGTCGGTATTTTTGAAAGTGCAAAATATGACGATGGCACGCCTGTGGCGCAGGTTGCTTTTTGGCAAGAATTTGGCACAGCTAAAATTCCTATGCGCCCTTTTCTTCGTAACGCAATAGCTAAAAATACGCGAAAATGGGGCGACAGCGTAAATACAGCCCTTATAGGCACAAATGATAGCGAAAAAGCCTTGAAAATGCTAGGCGAAATTGTGCGCGGGGACATTGTTTTAAGCCTCACAAACCTTAACACACCGCCAAACGCGCCCAGCACAATCAAGCAAAAAGGCTCATCAAACCCACTAATTGATACAGGGCTTTTAAGAAATTCTATATCTTGGGAGCTTGCCTAATGTCGCTTTTAACTGATGCCCTGCCTAGCATTCAAGCCTTAATACCAAATTCGCCCGTTGTCATTAAAAGCGAAGTTAAAAAACTGGTTAAGGGTTTCGTACAAAGCGAAATAAGCGAGTTTGAAACATTCGCGCACATTCAGCCCGTAGGCAATTCAAATACGCAAACACTAGCAAATACGCAAACACTAGCAAATACGGGATTACTCTTGGGCGAAAAAAGCTATAAATTCTATTTTACAAACGACTTGCCCGACATTTTGGGGATTTTAGATAACAAAGAAACCTCAATTGTTTGGAAAGGGCGTGAATATAGCGTTTATAGTAAAGAGGACTGGTCGCAAAACGGCTGGGTTAAAGTTTTAGCGACATTAAAGGGCGAAAATGTTTGAATTATCACACCTTTATCACCTTTTTAAGCCTGAAAACAACGAAAATCAAATCACAAGCCTTGATTTTGTGATGGGCGGGACACAATACGCGCCTAACTTTGTTAAGGGCGTTGTGCTTTGTAGCGTTGTGAGTAGCGAAGTGGAAACAAGTAATACTAAAACTTTGCATAAAATCGATGACGAAAATTTGCAAATCAAAGAAGCGAGCTATGTTCGTTATACCTTACAGCTTGACATTTACAAGCAAAATGGCAAAAATTCGTTAGAGATTGAAGCGTTTAGCGAGGCTTTGCGTTTAAGGGAGTGGCTACATAGCTACTATGTCGAGGATTACCTCAGCAAAAAAAGCGCTGAAATTTTGCAAAATTTTAGTATAATACAAACAACGAGCGAGCTTATAGAAAATAAGCTCATAAATAGGGCGTTCTTTGATTTTGCGATAGTTTCAAAAGTTGAAATTATAGAAAATGATAAGAGTTTAAAAAATATCGTCCTTGTGGGCGAAAATATCAACGAAAGGAATTAAAATGAGTATAGCTAGTGCTTTACCATTAGACTTGTTAGTGCAAGTCAATTCTCAAAGTGTGGGGGGAGCTACCTTTACCATAAGCAAACTACCCACGCTTTTGATAACAAAGGCAGATGACACAATGCCTAATCCTCAATTTAGCGAGTTTTCAAACGCGAGTGCAGTTAAGCAAGCGTTTAAAAAGGCTAGTATAGGCGCGTTTGCGGATAAATACTTTGGCTTTACAAGCAAAAACGCCACTAAATGCGATAGTTTAAGCGTTTTTCAGTTTAACGAGGCAGCCAAACCCGCAACGCTAAAAGGCGCAAAAGCACCAAGCTTGACAGCCTTGCAATCAATGAAAGGTAAGGCAAGCATAAGCATAGATGGCGTGGCGAAAGACTTAACGCTCGACTTCACAAGCTCAAATGATAGTTTAAGCGCGTGCGCGACAATCATTCAAACGGCTTTACGAAAAGTAGACGGCGCGGCGGACGGCTTTAATAAAGCTACTTGTGAATTTAACGCTTATACTAATGGCTTTGTGATAAAAAGCGGGACGACTGGCGAAAGTAGCTCAGTCGGCTTTTTTACAAAGCCAACGGAAGAGCTTATGAATGGAAACACTGATTTAAGCGAGAAACTAGGGTTAAGCGAAAGTGAAGGCGCAACAATTCTAAACGGCTTAAATGCCTTAACACTTGAAAGCGCGTTAAATTTGATTGACAAAAGAAACGGAAAATACGCCGTGATAACTTTTGATTTTGAATTTGACACGCTAAAAAGCGACCTTGCAACCTTTGGCGCGTTTTTGAAAAATACAAATTGTAGGTATTTGGGCGTTTATAGCGGTAGCAATCTAAAAGACGAGGATTTAAGCGATTTCGCGGGCTATGATGGGCTTGTGGCTGACTATAAAGTCGGCGAGGCTCAAAACGGGCTAGTTTGTGCGTTTTTTAGCTCAATCGATTTTAGCAAAGCAAATTCAAATGTCAATGTCGCTTTTAACGATATGAGCGAATTTTCAAGCGTTGCGATTGTAGATGAGAGCGATTTTGAAACGCTAAAAAATAAGCGTGTCAATGCGCCTTGCAAATTCGGCATTCTAGGGCAAAACGATACCCGCTATATGAATGGTGATGTTTGGGGTTCGATTACAAGTAGCGCAAATGTCTATTTTGCAAATATCTACATTAAAATCAGCGAACAAGTAGCCCTTTACAATATGCTTTCAAGCGAAAAAATGCTAGGCATACGCGACATTCAAACACAAAACACAGCAAACGGCTATATAACGGAGGCTTTTGAAAAATTTGTGAGCGCAAACATTATAAGCGTGGGCGCAGAGCTTACAACAAGCGAAAAAAGTGCGATTTCGCAAGCGTTTGGTGATTCGGTTGATGATATAGAAAATATATATAGTCAAATTCAAAATTATGGCTATTTTTTCAAAATCACTGATATTGATACAATCAACAAGCAAATAACGATTTCGCAGGCATATATGACAAACGCGCCCGGGCGCGGTTTTGTCATAAATAACTACATTCTAGGAGCTTAAAATGGCGGTTTTATCAACAAACAACGCAACATTAACCATTTTAGTTGCAAACGCTTTACCCATTGAAGTTGAAAATTTCGACCCAAACAGCGATATGTGGAGCGTTGAGGACTTGCAGACAGCAGACGGCGAGGTTACGCCTGACGGGCAGTTTAATCACTGGGCTATAAACGGAGCGATACAATGCACGCTGAATTTGAGCGGAGGTAGCAAAACAAGCAAGAAACTTGAATTTTTGCTAAACAATCAGCAAAGAGTAGGGCAAAGTTTAAGCTATGTGCCTGAGGTAAGCGTGGTTGTAACGCTAAACGGCGAAACTGAAACTTATGTCGGCGGAATTTTGAAACAAGGCAAGGCTGGGCGTTCTTTGGGTTATCCCAAAATTAACCCGACCGCTTGGGTTTTCTTGTTCCCGCGCAAAGTGTAAAAAAGGATTTTTATGCTAAAAGTTGAAAATAGAGAATTCGATTTCTCAATGATGACGACCGCAGATGTTTTTAAAGCTAAAAACGCTATGATAGCGATGAGCCTTGCAAAGTCTGTAAATGAAAGCATAGAGGCTAATTCAATCCTTGATGAGCTGGCTTTAAAATATGTTAAAGTGAAAAAAGACGATGGCAAATGGGTTGAAAAACTAGACAAAGATACAATTTCGCTTTATTTTAAAGTTGAAAGCTCTTTGATTGAAATTTCATTTGCCTTTATGCAAAAGGTTCAGGGTTTTTTAGCCAAATCGCCGAGCTTTCAACGATTTTCAACGGAAAATCATTAAAACCTTTATACCAACAAAGCGCAGAGCCTTTAATTGTGGGGCTTGTGCTTTTTGGGGTTGGGACTTGGCGAGAGTGTATGGAGTTGGATATAGAAAACGCTATTAAAACCTTTGAAATTCACTACATAAACAGGCTTAACGAAAACGAAGCGATAGAAAACGCTAAAAATCAAAGCAAAAATACAACGCCTTTTAAATGAGTGTGTAAAAAAAAAACATACTCATTTTTCTTTTTTTGTGTTATAATTTTTTATCATTTTAAGGGCTAAAAGTGGCTGAAAAACTTACCGAGCTTTCAATTGATATAAGCATAAACGCCAAAGACGCGCAAAAAGAGCTAAAAAACACAGCGCGACAAGCCCAAAAAAGCACAAAAGAAATAGCAGATAATACCGAAAAAAACATAAAACGCGCTGATATTTCAATGCAAGGGCTAGCAAACACACTTAAACGCCTTGCCCTTGCTTATGTTACAATGTCAGCTTTTAAAGCCACGCTAGAAAACTATACGGCTTTTAATACACAGCTTATAAATGCTAATCAGCTTTTAGGGCTTGAAACTCAAAGCCTTGCAGAAATGGGGCGAGCGATGACACGCTTTGGGGGCAACCTTGAAAGCACAATCGGGGCGTTAAAATCTATGAATTCGCACTTGCAAGAAGCGAAATTTAACGGGGGCGCGCTTGTAGATATAGCAAGAAAATACGGAATTCAAATTTCAGCTTATCAAAAAGCCGATAAAGCCCTTTTAAGCTTAGCAAAGCAAATGAAAGGGTTTTCACTTGAAACAAAAACCGCTATAATGTCGCAACTTGGGCTAGATGAGGCTATGCAAAGAGCCTTAATAGACGGGGGCGCAGAGCTTGAAAGGCAAATTCAAAAACAAAAAGCGTTAGGCGTTGAAACGGATGAGGATATTAAGCTCACCAAAGATTTTAACGAGGCTATGTTAGATTTAAAGGACATTTTTTCAGCCCTTGCGCGTGAGATGATACGGGGGATTATGCCCTTTTTGCGCGGGCTTGTAGATAAAATGATTTTCTTTGTGGATATTTTACGCAAAAACGAAATTTTTGTAAAGGGCTTTTTCATAGGCATTACAATCGCTTTAATGCCGATTTTAGCGATTTTAGCAAAAATGGCGATAGCAACACTCACAGCCTTTGCGCCTTTTATAGCGATAGGCGTGGCGGTTGCGGTCGTTGCGGGGATTTTTGAGGATTTATATTATTATTTTATGGGTTGGGACAGCGCAACGGGTGAGCTTGTTAAGAAATTCCCGCACTTAAAAAAGGTGATTGACCCTTTAAAGCCCGTTATAATGGGAATTATGAATGTTTTTAGCAAAATTTGGGCTTTAATTAAAAATCCTAGCTGGCGAGCCTTTGGCGATACACTCAAAAGCATTTTTACTTTACCTATGGACGCCTTGCAAACTTTGGCGGAGGGCTTAAAAAGCTGGTTTGATAGTTTAGGACAAATGGACGGCGTGGCGGGCGCGGTTTTTAGGGCTTTTGGTAAAGGACTTGAATTTTTAATAAACGGCATTAAAAAAGTTAAAGCATACATTGAGAGCTTGACTTGGGATAAGTTTAAAGATGATGCCTTGTGCGTTTTTAGCGCAATAGGCGATTTTTTCACGCGTATGATTGAAAAAATTACAAACGCGTTTAGCGGTATTACTGAAAAAATTAAGAGCTTTGGAAATTCCATAAGTTCATTTTTTGGATTTAGCGAAAATGAAACGCCACAAGCGCAACCGCAAGCCTTACAAGTGCCTATGAGTAGCGCAGTTACAAACAACTACGGGGGACGGACAACAACAATTAACAATAATGTTAATCAAAATATCACAAGCGCAACGCCTATGCAGGTTGCAACAGCTACAACAAGCGCAATCCAAAGCGTTTCAGCGCAAATTCAGCAAGTGGGGAATAATTAAAAATGATAAGCCTTTCAAATGTAGGAAATTTAGCGGGTAATCTTTTAAGCTGGTTTAATCGCATTGAAATTAAGGTTACTGATTGGGGTAAACTCCCCTGCATTGTAAGCGAAATTAGCGAAACGCAAGATTTCAATGCTCCACAATACCCCGTAGAGAGCGGTTCTTATAAGGGCGATACAATCTACAAAATGCCTTTAAAAGTGAATTTAAGGTGTTTTGTGGAGGGTGGCGATTATGTGAGCTTTGAATACGCTTTAAACGAGCTTGTTAATAATAAAAACAACTTTGTAAGTTTATCGAGTTTAGGCTCAAAAACTTACGAAAACTTAAAGGTTGTAAGCTGGGCGAGAGATACAAATTCGCAAATGGTAGGCGCAACGCACTATAATGTGTCGTTGCAAGAGGTTATTTTAGTAAATTCGTTCTCTGCGGGCGCGGGCGCGAGTAAGGGCGCGTATGGTGCTGCTAAATCGCTAGGTAATAAGGCGACTTCGCCGATTTCAAATCCGCGCAGTGTGTTTCACAAAGGATTTTTTTAATGAGAAAAATTTTAGCAAAAATTAGCGAGTTTAAAAGCATTATGGAAATACCCTTGCAAGCAAACCCAAACTATGAATTTAACGCGACTTGCGGGACGCATAATTTTAAGTTTAAATTTCAAACTTTTTTTAATGACAGGACACGAATTTCAGTGTTTGAGAATGAGCTTTGCGTAGTTCAAAATGCGCCGATTGAAATATACAATACTAATTTACTCTTATATTCAAAGATTGAGGACATTTGCCTTTTTTTTGTAAATCAAAGCGATATACAAGGCGAAAGCGTTTCATTTGATGATTTAGGCGTGAAAATAAGGCTTTATTGTGGCGTTTATTAAGCGTTGTTATAAACTTTTAATCGAAGTTGAGAGCACAAAAAAGATTTTTAAAGAGGACGAAAATACGCGTGGGCTTAAAATCGAGTTTGAGGCGATAAATTCGTGTCATTCTAAAAGTTTTTGTCAAGGTAACATTGCAATTTACAATTTAAGCGATGATGATATGTATTATTTAGCGAGTTCAGCCCAAATTTTACCAAACAAAAATAATCCCGTTATGAAAAAAAACAGCGTTCAGCTAGAAGTGGGTTATAACAACGATTTAGGTATAATTTTAGCGGGCAATATCATCGCGGTGGATAGCAACTTTAACGGCGCGGACAGGCGCGTGAATTTAAAGGTTCAAAGTTTGGTTTCAAATAATTTGCAAAACAATAAAATTCAAATAGCTTTCGAAAATAATGTCTCAAACAAGCAAATCGCCGAGCAAGTTGCGAAAGAGAACGGGCTTACTTTACAATGGGACAGCAAAATAAAAGAGCTAAAACAAAGCGCATTCAGTTTTTTAGGCTCACCCTTACAACTTTTAAGCAATTTTAGGCAAATGTTTGAAAATGATTTAAATGTGTGGATTGAAAACGATGAAAAAACGCTTAATATAACGCCGATTGATACGCCCGCAAATAACATTATTCAAATTGATGAGGATGGCGGAATGGTTGGCATACCCACGCTTATACAAAGCGGAGTTAAGGTTACAACACTTCTTAACCCAGCATTAAGGGCTGGGGGCTTTGTGCGCTTAAAAAGTCAAAAAATTACACAATATAACGCGGTTTATAGGGTGATTGATTGTAAACATCGCGGGGGCAATCAATCAGCCGAGTGGGTTACTGAAATGAATTTGCAAAAAGTTTAAAAAATGTGTTATAATTTATCTTATTTTAAGGGTTTAAAGTGGCTGAAATAAAAAGCATTGTAACGCCGAGCGATGAGTTAGATTTAGGCAGTATTATTCAAAAACTTATCATTGAAAATTTAAAGAATTTAAACACGGCTTGGCTTGGCGAAATTACTAAAATTGAAAAAAACTTTGTTAGCGTTAAGCAGGTGATTAAAAGTGCTGATGATGAGCCTTTAAACATTGTAAATAAACTACTTGTGGCATTCCCTTATTCACAGGCTTGGCAAATTCAATTCAAGTTAAAAGTCGGGGATATAGGGCTTTGCATTGTGAATAACAAGGACTTGGATTTATACAAAAGCAACGGAAAATCGTGCTTGGCAAATACAACACGCTTTAAAGCCCTACAAGATAGCATTTTTATACCTTTGAGCCTTTTTAAAACGCTTGAAAATGAAAATACAAATTTCACTTTAAAAAGTTTAGATAAGGGCAGCGAATTTACATTTGATAAGGACGAAAATTTAATTTTTGGCGTTAAAGGTAAATCAACTTTAAATTACGAGCAGGATTTAACCTACAACGCAAAGGGCAAGGCAAATTTTAGCTATGAAAAAGATTTAACTAATGTAGCAAAAGCGAAATATACCCTTAACACACAGGGCGATTTTACGCTTGAAAGCAAGGGCGCAGTTAGCATTACAAGCGCAAAACCCTTAAAAGCTGGAACAAGCACGGGAACGCTAAACGATTGCTTTACTGAAATTTTTAGCGCAATGGATGCGCTTAAAAGTAGTGCGTTGGTTGCAGGGCAGGCGACTTTAAGCTGGTTACCTGCTTATGACATAGCAAAACAAAAGGCGCAAAGCCTTATTAAGCAGATTGTGGGTTAAAATGGGTATAAGTTTTATGCTAGACACGAAAAATAACATAGTTTTTGGCACGGATTTTAAGTTAGTGAGTGGCGCGGACGCGCTTACACAGGACATTAAAAATCTTTTACAAGTTTTTAAGGGTGAGTATGTTTTTGATAGTAGTAAGGGCATTGATTATTACGATTTGGCGAGCAAAAACAATTACGCAAACATTCAAAGCGCGATTATCGACTTGATTATGAGCGATGTGCGCGTGCAAGGCGTTAAAAATGTAGAATTTGTCGTAAATAAAGGAACTTTTGAGATTTCGCTACAAATTGAAAGCGAATACGGCACTTTGGAGGTTTAAAATGGCGTTTCCTATTGACATAGCATTAGAAAATGAAACAAATTTATGGACTTATAACAAAAATTCGCAAAGCATTGAGTTTGGCTATAAGGATACAATTAAAGCCGATTATGAAAAAGTGTTTGAAAATCTATTCCCCAACATTAACCTAGACTTTTCAACACCGCAAGGACAGCTCATCACTAGCCTAGTTCAAAGCGATTTAAACGCGATAGCCTACGCCGAGAGCTTTATAAATGCGTTTTTCTTTGGCGGGAGTGGCTTTTTTTTGGATTTGTGGGCTTGGAATAATTTTAGAATTCAGCGAAAAAGTGGCGTAAAATCGCAGGTTACCATTAAGGTTGAGGGTATTAGCGGAACGCAAATTCCATTAAATTTTAAGGTAACGGACGGCACGCATTACTATTTAAATGCATTTGAAACAATTATACCTGAAAGCGGTTTTATAAATTTGACTTTTGAGGCTGAAAAATTGGAGGATTTTCAAGCCCCAGCCGATACAATAAATCAAATAGCTGTGAGTGTTGCGGGTATTGAAAGGGTCAATAACCCAGCCAAGGCAACTTTACCCGTTTTAACCGAAACAGACAGTGTATTATTTCAAAGGTGCTTGACTTATGGCGCAGTGGGTAATTCAAGCACTTTTAAAAGCATTATGGCGAATGTCGCGCAGGTTGAGGGCGTTTCCAAAATTGGCGGCGCTGAAAATTATACGAGCGCAACAAAAGTGATTAAAAATTTGACTTTAAAACAAAATTCAATAAGTATTATTGTTAAAGGCGGGACGGATGTCGATATAGCAAACGCCATCGCAGAAACTCGCCCCACAGGTTGCGGAATGAACGGAAATGTTGATGTGAATTTAGTTTATAACAATGAAAAATATACTTATTCATTTTATCGCCCAAAAATCAAAGAATTAGCGGTAAGCGTTTCGATAAAGCAGAGTAGCATTATAAATGCGGAATACGCGAGCGACATTAAAAAAATCGTCAATGAATATGTGAGTGTTTTAGATTTAGGTGCGTTTGTAAGTCAGCCCGAAATAGCGCAAAAAATAAGGGATGGCGTTAGTCTTGTTAATGTTGTGGATGTGAAAATCGGGCTTAAAGGCGTTGAATTAGGTTACAATTCTATTCAGCTAAATTTGGACGAAGAGGCTTCAATCGCGGACGCTGATATTCAAATTTTGATAGTGGTGTGAGAAAATGGACGAAAATAAATTAAATGAGCTCTTAATACAACAAATGAACGCCATTTATGCCAAAACTATGGATGAATTTGAGCGCGGATTTTTGGCACAATATAAGGGGACGAATATACAAAAGTTGTTTTTAGAGTGTGCTAAAATCAAATACAAATACACTATAAAACCGCTTGAAAGCCTCTTAAAAGATAACTGCAATCTCAGCACGGCAAACGGAACGGGTTTGGATTTATGGGGGCTGATTTTAGGTTTTTCGCGCTATGTTTTTATTGAATTGTTGGATGATGAACCTTTTTATTATACTCTTACGGATAAGCAGTTTAGGCAAATGCTAATGATTATTCAGCAAAAGCAGTTTCAAAATGGCAGTTTGCGAAAAGTAAATAAATTTGTTTATGATATTTTGGGCGAGTATGCAGAACTTAAAGTGTTAGATAATCAAAATATGGAGTATATAATTTATCAGTTTCAGGGTATATTACCAACTTGGCTTAAATGGACTTTGGCTCAAACGGATATTTTACCCCGACCCGCAGGCGTGGGGGTTAAGTTAGAGGAAATCGACACAACCTCAAAGAAAATCGGCTTTGCGCCAGATGAGAGCGATAAAACAACGGATGAGAACGCTTATAATGAGCGCGTAAAATTCTTTGAGGAGAACCGCACAAACTTCACAAATGCGATTTTTGCCACAGACGAACAGCAAGGCGAGTAAGGATTTTTGATAAAGGGTTATCAATTACAAGCCCTTTTTATCAAAATTCACTACTTTTTGATAAAAACTCATAAAAGCGCAGAAACACGCCTTAAATCTAAAAAAAAGTTTTTATATACAAATATATTAAGACACTAGGGATAATTTAAATTTGAAAAACCCCTTGATATATAGGCATTTGCAAGGTGTGATTTTTCAACTTTTTAAAAATTAGAATAATACTCTTAAAAGATTTGCAAAAACAAACATTTTCTTATTTTACTTAAACGAACCTTAATGATACAAAATTAGTATTTTTAAAAAGATAAATTTAGTCTTAATTAAATTAAGAGTATTTTAGTATTATTTGAAAAGGACTGATTTAGTATTATTTTAAACAAGATAAAAAATGTCCGTTTAAAATATGATAAAACTTATCTTATTTAAAATAAAAGTGTTTTGCTCTTATTTTAAATGATATTTTTTTTACTCTCATTTATAAAATTTTTATGTTATAATTTTTCAAAATTTTTAAAGGAGGCTTTATGTCTTTTTCAATTCAAAAAGCAAAAAAAGATGAATACCAACGCAGAGAGCTCTACAACATTTTTTACGAATTTAACAAAAATACCCAAAACGCTACGCAAATTATGCAAACCTGCAAACCCTGCAAAAAAAAGGCGCAAGAAGCAGGGTTAAGCACCGACCAAGTCGATGCCGAAAAAATGGAGCTTTTAATCAATAGCTTTCAGTGCTTTATAAACGCCGTTTATGACGCTAAAAACAAAATTGAGGCTTTGGGCTATGGTATAGATGAGAACTTCAATTTAAAAGCCTATCAAAGCGAATGTGTGGGTTATTTTGAAAAACAACGCGAAAAAGTTATGAAAGAGCAAAATTTACAAGCCGAAAATAGCGAATGGCAAAACGCTTTAAATTCAATCGTTACAAAGTATAACGAGGCGATGAATGCAGAAATTCAACGCGTTAAAAAAGAAATGGGAGTTTAGATGCCTTTAAAAGAGCCAACACCGCCCGAAAAAATCTTTACTGATGAATTTGCCAAAAGTGGCGAAGTTAAAAAAGTGCCTAATGATTTGCAAACAGATGAAAGCCTTTCGTGGCTTGGGGGCTTTACAAAACGATTTTCACGCATACCCGTCAAAGAAAACGGCTTAAATATGATACGACAGACATTCGCGGGCATAGTCCAGCCTTTGAGCGGTAAAATTTTGCAAGTTGAAAAAGATTTAAGAGTTCATTTTTTGAAAGCTGATAAGGCTAAAATCAAAAATAACGATATTTCTTTTTTAGAAACGCCACAACTTACAATGCAAAATTTAAACGCAAAAAAAGCTAAAATCGTGGATTTTACAAAAGAGCTTATAAAACCGAGTGGAAAAACAATTATCACGGATTTAACGCAAAATGCGGGCGTTATAAGCGGGATTGATACTTTAACCATAGCGGACAAAGCCAAAAGCGTTAATATCATTTTAAGCCCTACAACAAGCCAAAGCGTGCTTAACAATACGCCCCCGAATGATGCGGCAGGCAAAGAGCTTGTAAATGCGGAGTGGGTGATTGCTAATTACGGGATAGCCACTAGCCCTTATATTCATACATTTACAGGAAATTCAACCACAATCCCCTACGAAAAAATACGCGGGTTGAAGTGGATAAAGTTTAAAACATCCTATGAATTTATTTGCAAAGACTTTAATGTAGGATGTGAATGCGGCACTCTTGTTAATTTTGATTTAGATTTTAAAGAAATAAAATTGTCCGCAGGTGGTTCGTGGTCGTATAAAAATGATGGATATTTGGGGTATAGGGATGGTGAATGTTATGATTTGAGTTTTTTGTGCCGATGCTATGTGTTCTATAAATTTGCTTTAAATTATGATAAACAAAGCGAAAAATTGACAAGCAATATCAGTCATACACAAACTTTAATTTTTTCAAATAAAAACTAACTATTTATTAAAAAATACAACCGTAGGATTTTCAAAACACATTCCCATTATATCACACGAACCAAAACAAGCAGCACCTTCTATACCAATTTCTAAGTAAATGCCTTTTTCAGTTTTTCTGCTCTCTATTAAATATTTGCCAAAGATGCAACCCCAGCAATCGCTACTCATAGAAACGCAATCCACCCTTATTGTTTCACCAGCTTTAAATTCTAAATTTGATCTATTATAATGTGTAGCCACAGGCAAAAAATCAACGGAACCAACTGCTTGATAGCAACTAGATATACCCGCTAATTCGAATAGCCCTGTTTGACAGCTAGGCGAACCAGTATGATTACAATAGCTCTCAATAGCTAAATACTTCAACCCGCGTATTTTATTGTAGGGGATTGTGGTTGAATTTCAAAAAAATATGCTAAAATTTGCTATAATTTTACAAAAATAAGGAGCTAAAAATGGCTATACAAGAACCAACCCAACCCGATGAACTTTTTACCTCACCCTTTGCAAATAACGGCGATAAATTTAATTTACACTTAACTTCTCAAACAAGCGGGGAAGTGAATTGGGCGGATGGCTTTGGCGCGCGCTATAACATAGACAAAAAAGAAGGCGGTTTGCATATCACAAGGCAAATTTTCAATCAAATTTTTTATATGATTTCAAAAAAAATTTTAGATTTTAAAAACTACCTTTATACAGCTTTTTTTAAAGCCGAAAACGCTATCATTACAACCGCCGAGATTACAACCGCCGAGATTACAACCGCAAGCGCCCAAAATCTCACTGCAAACACAGCTACAATAGCAGATTTAAGCATCACTAACCTAAACGCTGAAAACGCCACGATTAACAAGGGCGAAATTTTGGGCGGGACAATCACAGCCCAAAGCGTGCTTATAGGGGATAAGGATTTAAACGAAATGCCTATTTTGCAAACGGACAGCGGGACAATGCTTATTCCCACGCCTTTGCCTAGCGCGAGCGGCAAGGAACTTGTAAATGCTGAATGGGTGCGGAATTTTATGTCTCAAAACACGCCACGCCTTGAATATGTAGAAAGGCTTACAATACCAAGCGGGGCTAGCGGTTCTTTAAGCGTGACCCTACCCACAGAGGACATACAAGTGGCGGACGGGGTAAAAAATAAGTTTGTGTTTGAGATTAAGTGTGAAAATGGCGAAATTTACCAAAGCTCAAATATGTTAGCTATTGAGGATATGCAGTTTTTAGCCTTACCCACAACCGAAAAGCCCAGCGTAACCTATACAGGCGCAAAAAAAACGGGCGAAAGCTCTATAAGTTGGGAATTTACAATGGCTTTTAGCACAAACGAAACTCTAAAAAATAACACTTACAAGATTACACCCTTTGATTTTCAAGCAGATACAAAGGCTTACATTAAAATCTACTTTAAAAAAATAGAGTAAAATAGGGGCTTTGCGCCCCTTTTATGATGGTATTTAAAAAAATTCATACTTTAAGAAAATTTTAAGGTTTTTATGTTATAATTCGCTTGTTTTTACCTTTTTCATTGATGAACCTTTACCCCAGCCCTTGCGGTTTGGGTTTTTAGGGCTTTGAGAGAGATAAAAAGCGTTTAATATAGGGCTTTACTTTGAAATTAACCCTTTCATAAAGCCCTGTATTAAATACTTTTTTAAGCGATTAACAAGGGATACGCTTTGAAACTGAACCTTTCTTGTATCCCTTGTTAATTACTTAAAAAGAAAGGTTCAGTTGTGAAAATTCAATTAAACACCAACACAATGACAGACGGCTTTACAATTTGCGACAATCGCATTTTAAGCAGCAAAGAATTAACGCCAGACGCCAAATTTCTTTACTTTTGGATACTTTCCAAACCTGCGGATTTTCGATTTTACGGCGTGGATAATATAGCAAATTTATCAGGGCTTGGCATACGCCCAACACGAAACGCGCTTAAACTACTTGAAAAACGCAAACTTATAAAAATGTCTCTTGTTTATAATGGTAAAAATGAAAGTCATTCAGGTCGAGAGCTTGAAATATCAATTTTTGATTATTCGCATTTTGTTAATAATCAAAATGTTAATAATCAAAATGTTAATAAACATTTTGTCAAGCATAATAATAAAAGAGAAGAAATAAATAAAGAAAAATTAAAAAATAAGGAAATTTCAAAAAACAAAGAAAAAAAACAAATAAAAAGTGCTTGCGCTTTTTTTGAGTGCGAAAACTCTGCTTTTGAAAAATCAAATCAGCAAAGCGATTTAAGTGTTAAAAAGCCAAAAGCTAAAAAAACTAATAGTGCTTTAAACATTACAAACGCTTTTAACGCTCACAAAGACAAAATACACCATTTCACGCTGGCTGATGTTTTGGAATTCGCAAAACATAGAGATGAGATTAAAAAGCCGATAAATGAAACGGGCGCAGTTAAAATCATCAATAAGCTCATTAAGCTAGGCATAGGGGCTTATGACAGCATAGAAAATAGTATTACAAACGGATGGCAGGGCTTATTCGAGCCACGAAAAATTAACTTTGAAAACTCTGCCTACGCCCGCGAGCGCAATAAGGCAAGGGGCGACCTTGCTAAAAAGTATGTTACAACCGATTTGAACGATAGATATTACAGCGATGACGATTTAAAAGCTTTGAATTTTCAAAAATCAAATACGGAGGATTTCGATGGAAACAACTAACTATAAAGACCGCGTTTTAAAAACTGCGCGTTTAGACGGCATAAGCGAGCGTTTTTTAAACGATAGGGAAAATGGCGTGCTTATGCACGATAAGGGTGCGTTCGTGGATTTAAACAACGCTTTAAGCGCAATGCAGGGCAAAAAAAATCTGCTTTTGTGTGGTGAAACGGGCAGAGGCAAGACTTACCTAGCTTTTGAACTAGCTATGCGTTTAAAAGAGCAGACGGGCGGAGAGGCTCGAATTTACTACAACCGCGCGAGCGTGTTAGTAAGCGAATTTAAGGGAAACTTTAAAAACATCGCCAAAACCTTGCAGGGCGTTTTTGCAAAGGAGAGCATTTTTTACGATGAACCGCCCACGCCCTGCAAATTCGTTATTATCGATGAGCTACACCAGCTACAAAGCGCGGACGATTGGGAGATTATCAATGAAATAGTGATGACGGCTTATGATAAATTAGTGCCTTTGTGCTTAATTTTCAACGAAAACCCCAAAAATTTACTAAATTTTTTAAGCAAGATGGCTGTAAGTCGCCTAAAACAAGGCGGTGGCGTTGTGGTTTTGCAGATTAAAGGTGTGGATTTAAGGGGTGAGTGATGATTTTACGAAAAAATGACAGCGGAGATAGCTTAACGGCTTATTTTGAGAAAATGAAAGCCAAAAGCCGAGAGAGTAGAGACGAAGCGGGACTTAAAAATGAGTTGCCCGCGCCAGCTACAAGCTGGTGCGAACTTTTTAAGTGCTATTTTGTCAATAAAAAAGGCACAGCCTTTGAGTTTTTAAGTGCTGAACGGCATTTTTTGGATAAAGAGACAATCTATATCTCATTTAAAGCCTTTCGCTACAAGCAAAATAACGCTGGGCGTTGGGTATTTGCGGGCTTTTGTGAGATTAGCGGACTTGACAGCCCGCGAGAGTGGAGCGACTACGCCCGAGCCTTTGATGCGCTTTGTTGGAAAAAACGCGTGCAGAGCCTTGACAACCCTAGCGATAGTTACTACCGCTACACAAGCCGAGCTGCGATTTTAATGAGACATTGGAAAAACACGGGCGAGCTACCCAACTCTTACGCGCCACGAGTTGAGGTTACAAATTTTAGTGAATGAATTTTTAAAAAAAATGCTATAATTTTGGTGCTGGCGTTCAGCTGGTCTCTTTTGTGAAAAATTTGTAGGGGCGCAAGCCCCTATTTTTTAAGGATTTAAAATGTCAAAAATAGACGAAAAACGCTATAAAATCGTTCTACAACGCTTTAAAGAAGTGGCAAATGTCGCAAAACCCAACAGCACAGCAAAAGCAGAAAACGCAACGCTTGGCAAATTAAGCGTTTTAGATACAAAAAATAAAGATAAAGTGCTTTTTAAGTGCTTTACCCTTGAAAACGGGGGCGCAAGCACTGATATATCAGGGCAGGACAAGCGCATAGTAAGCCGCGATTACGCTTTGGAATGGACGGACAGTGCGAGAAACGGAAATTTGGCAAAAAAATACCCAAAATTTAAGCGTGGCGCACGAAATACAGCGATTTGGCTTCATTGTGATTGGGTTATGCCTAAATTTCGCACCCGCAGGATACTCATACACATAGGCAACTACCCACAGGATACCGCTGGGTGCATACTTTTGGGAAAATCGTGCAACGAAAAACAAGGGTGGATAAGCAATTCAGTCGAGTGTGTGTGTGAATTTTACGAGCTTTTGGAAAAAATCGGTATTGAAAACTGCTATTTGCGGATTTTAGAATGCTAACAAAGCCCTATTTTTAAGGCATTTTTAAAAAATTTGCAAAAAATTTTAAAAATTTTCTAAAAAACCCTTGACAAAAAAAATTTTTTTTGTTATAATTTTTGCAAGTTTTTTGAGTAAGGAGGAAAAAATGAAAACTCAAACACTTTACACTATGAGCCTATTAAAAATAGGGGCGAGAAACAAATTTAAGGATTTTCGCGTTACAAAGCGCGAAAAAGTGGTGCAAAACACTAAAAAATGGGAAATTTGCAAATGCAAATTCACAGGCGCTAATGACATTAAAATCATCGCTGAAAATCCTATACAAGCACGCGCACTAGCTTGGGAAATCGCTATACGCGAGCTTGGTATGACGCCTTGCAGGGCTATAAGATAAAGGGGTGTGCGATGAATTTAACATACCTTGAAAATCGCTTGGGGGCTATGATTAACAAAGCCCTGCAAGTCGCTGAGTTTGAAGTAAGCGCGAGTTTTGGGTATAAAGGGCAGATTTCAGTTGATTTTATGCTTCGCCCTTTGGAGAAAAACGGGATTTTAAGCTGCCGAAAAACGCAAAAACTATTTTCTTTTGAAAAACAAGGGCAAGCGTTTCAAATAGGGATTTTTAGCCCTTGCGGATTGAGTTGGCAAGAGTTGGGCGCGTTTTTGGATTTATACGCGCTTAAAATCACGCAAATTTGCGATGAGTTTGCGAGAGCCGAAAATGAGCGTAAAGACAGCTTTTTAAGTGAGTTTTTTAGCGCAAGTTTTGCGCCCACGCTTACATTTGCAAAAGGGATTTAGCGATGATTATACAGCACAAAGGGCTTGAAAGGCATTTTAAGCGAATTCAAAAAGTGCGCGAATTTTGTTTTTTTGGCATAAAAATTCAAATTAACAAAATTCAAAGCTGGGTATTTTTACCCGCACTACGCGCGAGCGCGAACAAAAAAACGCGCTACGCCTTGAAAATAGGAGGTGCAAAATGTTTATCATAAAGTATAAAAATGGGTATCTAGGTATTTTAAAAGAATTTGTGGAGATGTGAATGAAAGAGCGATTTTTAAGTAGTATGAGAGAAATTCAAATCACGCTTTCGTGCATTAGGCGCGAGCTTGGTTTGATTTTGCGCTTTGGAAAAATCGAAACTGAGGCTAGTTTTCAAGCGTTAAAGTGCTTGCAACAAATACGCTCTCAATGCGAAAGCGCGGACTTGGAAATTTCAAAGCTGAAAAATGACTTTGAGCTTGAATTAACAAGGCTTGAAAACGAAATTTGCGAGCTTAAAAACAAGGAATTTAAGTTGCAAAGGCTTGCAGAGCTACGCAAAGAGATAGCAGAAATTGAAAGGAGCTTAAATGTTTAAAGCATTGATTTTGATTTTTGCCGCTTCTCTTGCGTTTGGGGCTGGTTTCAACCCCAAGCAGTCGATGAATGAGTGTTTGTATGAAATTCATCAAGCGCAAAACGAGCTGTTAGCGGTGCTTGCGTTGGGCTACATACACGAGGGTGAAGAGAGCTTTGCGCTTTTAGTGATGAGTGATATTTACGAATACCCGCACGAAAGAGGCGTTTATAATGATTTTATGCAAAAAACAGCACGAAAAATAGCTAAAATCAAAGACAAAGATAAAGCAAAAGTCTATATTTTGGAGCTTTTAAAAAACAAAGAGCAAAATTTGCGCTATTTTCAAAAAAAGTGCGATAGGCTGGCTCGTGCAAAAGGCTTAAAATGATTGATATTTTAAAAGATGATGAATTCATCGTGTCGAATTTGATTTTAGAGCGAAAACAACTCTTTAATCAAATTTTGAAAGATGCGGGCATGGCTCTTGCAAAAAAGAGACTAAAACAGCTTTTTATTTACACAAAAGGCACAAAGCTAAAAAATTGCGAAAAAACGCAAGATTTTTTAGTAATTTCATTTTCTCAAATCGAAACGCTTTTAAAATTTTGCAAAGAAAATCCAACGCGAAACGACAAATTTAGTAAAAATTATCAAAAGCCAAAAACCACGCGTGTAGAGTTTTTAGAACAAATTTATCAAACCGCGCAAGATATTTTAAAAAATAAAAAAGATACATTGTCCGCATGGCGGCTAATCAGGTTTCCCGTCCTGCAATGTATCTTTGAAGAATTTTCAACTCTATTTAGTTTGTCTTATGAAACGCACAACAATTTTTTCACTCCAACAATAGATTTGGATTCTATAGATTTACACAAGTCTGCGTCTTTATTTAGATAATATCATATTTTTCAAAAATTTCAGCATTTTTGATGATTATATTTTCTTTGTTTTATTCATAAGCATTACTTATAGAAAAGGGTGTCCCACCTATCTTGGAACACCCTTGCCATTCTTTTTCTGTTACAGTTACAGTAATCTTTATCTTCTATATTCTCTTTATTTTTCGTCTGAATCCTCTTCGCTTTTAAATGGAATCACTTCGCATTCATTTGAAACTTCTTCGTCTTCGTCATCATCTTCTTCCTCAAGAAAGCTTTTGATTCTTGATAAGCAAATTTTGATTTTCCTGAACGAATTTTCACTCTTTACATCTGTTTCATCTTTCTCTGCATCTGACATGAAATTCTCTGACGACTGTTCCTCTGTGTCCTCTGTGATCACAGGCATCGCGATTGTCTCACCCAAAGTTTCGGACTCTTCTGAGCTATCTATATGACTATCACTTTCATTAGAAACAATCTCCTGTATATCCTCAACATTATTCTCTTTCTTAATTTCTTCGTTTTCAGTTGTCTGATTTGTTTCTATAATTCCATCTGTCGCGACCGTTTCATTCATTTCTGTAATTCCATCTATCTCGGCCATCTGATCTGCTTCTGTAGTCAGATCTGCATCCGTCTCCTCTTCTGTTTCATCTGTTCCATTAATTCCTTCTAACAGCGCATCAACTGTCTTCTCTTCCTCTGACACTTCTTCTACTTCTGCCTCTGGCTTCGGTTCACACGGCAGAACTGGTATTCCTGACA
>OJAW01000544.1_pt1 | contig 26151 bp, 18 predicted proteins | sample 1589151 | NCBI WGS metagenome assembly OJAW01 (sample SAMN03283290) | human gut metagenome | biome: human-associated habitat; material: feces | host: Homo sapiens | place: Peru | collected 2012
CGAGTTTCCATGCCGCCAACCACACAATCCCTACGCCACCCTCTTACGAGGGCTACCCACTTTGCCCCAAGGATAAAAACCACTCGCCGTTTCACGGCGAAAAACCCCTGATGATAAAATGATTTCTTGGGAAGGGGGTTGTTTTACAAACCAAAGGGACGGTTCTTTTGGTTTGTTGGAAATGTGCTGATATATTGCTGTTTGCATCGAAACATGCCAAAGGCATGTCCCTACGTTATGATGCAATTTTAATTTGCACTTTCGGATAAACTGATTTCTGAAGATTGGTTTTTCGTTGAAGGCGAATGGTTTTTTATGTTTTTGTTTTTCCACCAGTATTTATCCACTGGTCCCTATTTTTGTGCCGATTTTTTGTATTCGGTTGGTGTCATGCCGGTGTGGGCTTTGAAGTGCTTGTAGAAATTGCTCTTGTCGGAAATGCCCACTTTCAGGTGGAGCGATGTCACGGCGGCATCCTCTTCGCTCAACAGCCTTTGCGCCTCTTTGATGCGGAGTTCTGTGCGCCAAGTGCGGAAAGTGGTGTGCAGTTCATTGGTGAAATACCATGCGAAGAAAAAGCGGTCGAAGCCCAAATCGGCGGCAATGTCGTCGATGGTTTGCTCGTTGAGCACATATCTGCGGTGCGCCACCCATTCGTCGAGCGCGCGTTTCATCGCTTCGGTTTTCTCGCGTATGGCGTGTGGGACTGACTCCGGTGCTGCGACTGGCTCGGAGGGCTGTGCATCGCTCTTTTCTTCGTCAGTCATCACTTTTAGGATAAAGTTTGCCGTGATGCGATAGTTCACGATATGCACACCCATATACACATAATACAGCGTGTAGAACACGGTGAAATAGCACATTTCCACATCACCGATGGGGAAAACCACAATCAGCAGCGCCATCACGCCCACTCCGAGGGCGGAGATAAAGCACCATTTTATCCAGCGCAGCCGGCTGGAGAGGTCCTCGTCGTAGTTGCTTTCCAGGCACTGCTTGCTTTCGGTGTAGGTATGGAAGAATTTCCAGGAGAAAACCACCAATTCCGCAATGTAGAGCGCTGTGGAGATATTCACCGATGCAGCAAACTCCCATTCACCCACGCTGTGCCCCGCCACGATTAGCGCAGCGGCGCAGCCAATCGCCAGGCAGTTGTAAAGCCCCCATCGTATCGACACCTTTTGCGGATTGATGAACGTGATGCACATGGCGGTGAACAGCAGTGCCTGCACCATGCCCACAATCAGCACAGCCGCCTTGAGAATGTCGGTTTCCACCTCATGGGGCTGGAGCGCGCTCATAATGTTTGACACGCCCAGAGCGGTGTAGGCACCCACCATCAGCCAGCGCATACGGTTGAAGGGAGCCCATCTGCTGTCGGCACACGGCACCTGTAGTTTCGCCAAAAACACAGCCACCACAAATGTCACTAACGCCGACACAAAATCGACATAGGTGAAATAATTATTTAAAAGTAAAATACCGCCCATAGTATTTTTTAGCCCCACAAATATATGAAAAAAATCCCAAATGTTTGCCCCCCCACGTGCCATCCCATAGTGATTTTTTTCATACATCTCTTATCCCGAACTCGTGTTAAAAAATCCTCATACGGCCTAATGACCGATTTGGGTTAATACATTTCGCTCGAGTAAGCAATATGGCGGTTACATATCGTCGGTGCAGTGGGGGAGGTAGGCGGATTGGAGGGCTTTGTATTTTTTGCTTTCTTTTTTCTTGCCGAGTTTTGAGTAAAGGTGGGCCATGTAGCCGTAGTAGTCGGCTTTTAAGTCGGGAGAAATGCCTTCATCGTCGAGCATTTTTTGGTTTGCTTTTAGGATTTTGATTGCCTTTTTAGGATAGTCTGACCCATGGCCTGCGATGGCGGCTTGCATAAGGGTGGCAAGGCATTTTGTGCGCATAGATTCTGAATCGGTTTCATGCGCAAGCCTCTCTTGCAGGCTTTGGAGGTGTTGAGTAGCGGCTTCGGTTTGGTTTGCTTGCGCAAGCAAGGAGCAGTTGATCAGGTAGAGGAGCGGCGCATTGTGGGAGGCGTTTTCCTCATTGCCGCTTGCGAGGACTTTTTGTGCCAGTGCTATGCATGTGTTGAGCACGGTGGTTTCGTGTGGCGTGAACGACGACACATCTTGCCATTCCCAATTCTCGTTTATGGGCATCAATTTTGTCGAAATTCCGTCGATGATTTCGATTGCGCACTCTACTGGGTGACCGCTGTTTTCAATCATCCACTCGGCTATCTGCACTTCTTCCGGGTGGTCGATGACCGTGTTGAGGCACGAATGGTGCAGGTCGCTGATCGCGTCTTCAAGTCCAGTGGGGTCGAGTTCTTTGGCTCGAGCGAGGTATTTGTTGGCGAGGTTGAACTGCTTAGTGTGAATGGCGCAGTTGCTTAAGTTTACCAAGACAGGAGGCACTGTGTCGGCAAACGTTTTGAGCAGCGGCTTGCTGTAATAGTCCAACGCTGTTTGGTACTGGCCATCTAATGTCAGGGCCTCGTTTAGCATACCAAAAAGATATGTAGTCACCTGATTGTAGTATGCGTTGTGATTGTTAATCGCAGAGTCGACGGCCTCGGTTAATTGTGCTGTCGCGTTTTCGGTGTATGGGATTTGTATAATCTTCACAAGTGGTGTGAGTTCTGGCGCATAGGTGTTGGCGAGTTGCAGTTGTGAGTTGTAAAACTCCTTTTGCTTTAATTGTGGCACATTTTCCCATAATTTGGCATTGGCGTAGGAAAGGAAGGTGCTGTTGATGATGTGTTGCGACATGTAGGCCCATTCCTTTTGCAGATAATCGCCTTGAGGCTTGATGGTCAGCAACGTTTCGGCTGTCACTTTCATTGTGAGTATGGCGCGTCTGATGCAAAGGCGTGCCAATGACTCGTCGTTTTCGCTGATGGCCTCGCAAGCCAATTTCAAAAAAGTGGCAGGGTCGTCGGATTGTAGATAAAGGATCTCCGTGTACTTGTTTGTGCGCTCGATGGTTTCCAACATGTCTTTTCTCGCTTTTCTCGCCTTTTTCGCCTTTTGGGCAGCGTTCTTTTGCGTTTTGCTGTTGGGGGGACTTACGGTAGGCACTTTTAAAGTAAGCGGGGGGCGCTGTGTTGACTTCCTCGCTTTGTCGATTTCGCTTATTGTTGGTCCTATAAAGGGATTGAGGCGTGGCACTCTGGGGATCTTGATCCGTGGCACTCTGGGGATCTTGATCCGTGGCACCTTGATTGTAGTTTTCGGCCTTGAAAGTCCTTTCGCTATTTTCCCGATTTGTGCATCGGCGCACATGGCGCATAGAATGATTGCTAAAATTAGAAGAATCTTTTTCATTGTGCTGGTTGTTTATTTTTTTTCAGATTGAAGGTATTTGTTTGATTATTTCAAGCATGAGCAGATAGGCCTCTTCCATTTCTTTGAGGTCGGCATATTCGCGTGTGGAGTGCACTTCGTGTTGGCCGGTGAACAGGCACATACCTCCTTTTAGCCCCTTGGCTGCGAACATTGCCGCTGTGGTGCCGCCACGCTCATCGGTGAAAACCACCTTTTTGCCTATTTTCTTGGCGGCGTTTTCTACGAGTTTTTGTGCCTGTGGGTGAAGGGTGTAGGCCACATTTTCATACTGCATTACATCTTGTAGCACTTCTGTTTTCACGTTAGGGAAGTCGCGTGCCACTCGTGCGAGTGCGTCGTTGATAATGTTGTTGAATTTTTCACCCTCGGCTTTATCGAAATAGCGTACGCGTGTGCGCACAATCACGTCGAATCCGCCACTCTTCTCAAAGCCCCAGGGGTGGATGTAGCCTTGAAGCCCCTCGGTGTTTTCAGGGCGATACTCCACTGGTACGGAAGCGATAAACGTGGCAGCGGCGGCTGTGGCGTCGCCGAGTTTGTCGGCTTTCGCATCGCCAGGGTGCGCGTCGTGTCCGATAAATTTGTGTGCAAGTCCGCGGGCCGTGAAATTTGATTTGGTGATAGCCTCTCCACCCACGCCGTCGAGGTCGTAAATGATTTCAGGAGAGAATATGGAGGAGTCGATATTGTCGGCGGCGCGTCCCACGTCCTCATTGGGGCAGAAAGCAAACATCACTTTGCCGTGTTTAATCTTCTTGTCGGAGAGGATTTTCTGTATCAGATGAACGGCGATGGTGCATCCGCATTTGTCGTCGGCTCCTAAAAGCGTAGTGCCGTCGGTGCGAACGATGGTCCTGCCATTCAGCGCGTCGATTATTGGAGTGATTGAACTGCCTGGTGCTTCAGGTGTGACATCAAGATGGCAACTGATACCTATGCTTGGGCATGGTGATTTCACATTCGATGGAATTGTGACATAGAGGTAATTGTGCTCAGAAAGCACACATTCTACATTTTTGGCGTTTTGCTCGCGAATAATCGACTCCACATCGCTTTTGAGAACAAGTGCCATTGTGCGTTGGCCTTGGGTGCAAATGCTGTCGTTGCTCGATTGGCTGCTGATAGAGGCATACTTTATGAAAGTGTCGAGCATACTTTTTTCGATAGGGGCACCTGTGGCTGTTTTAAGACCAAAAACTGTGATAACTAAAAGTAAAAAGCGTTTCATAATTTTTAATGGTGCTTGCGGGCTCACTTCGCAATGCTTTTAGGGTTTGTGTAAATGGGAAAAGCGTGAAAGCCACTACTGTTTGCTCGCATGGTGGGGAGCGTGAGTAAACGCCTTTCGGTGATTTTTTTGCTGTCAAGGATTGAGGGTGAGTGGCTTTTCCTTGCGCCACCACTTTTCGCAAATATACGATTTTTTTTTGGCTTTCCCATATATTTTGAGAGGAAAAACACGATTATTTTCATATCTGCCGATTATTTCGTTTTTATGTGTAATAATTGGAGAGTAACGAAGGTAATCTGTTTTTTTTGTTTTTGTTTAAGTTCCCCCAGTATTTTTCCACTGAACCGAAATCACGGTGATTTCAAAAGAGCGCAAAAAAAATGGGGAGCGGCTTTTGGTGGAGCCGCTCCCCTCTGTTTTGTTGGGAGTGCGTGGAGCACTGTGGTGGATTATCTTACCACAATCTTGCGTGCTGCACTCTTACCGTTGTTCATGAAGTCTTTAACGATATATACGCCAGCGTCGGTTGGACGTTGAGTGCCGAGAGCTGCACCACTGATGGTGAAGTAGAGGCTCTTAACGATTGATGCGTCGGTGTTTACATCATTAATGCCAGAAGGCTGCTCAACGAAGAGCTTGTAGGTCTTGGTGCGTTCGCCAAGGGTCTTGGTTGCCCAGCCCTCGCCGTCTGCCTTACCACTCAACAGGTTGCCGTAGATGGCGAAGTTGTCGCTTGTGGTCCATACGGTGCCGGCAGGGGTGCCGATAGTGATTACAGAGCGCACGTGCTCGTAGTCTTCGCCTTCAGCCACCACAGGCACAGCAGCGAACCAGTTGGCGAGTTCGTTTTGAGCTTGAGCCTTGAGAGTAGGATACATACCAGGGAGAATCGAGAATGCGGTGTCGCTTTCAAGAGCCTTGCAGAGAGCGAGGTCGCGGGTGCTTACGCCCTTAGCCTTTGCATCTACGCTGGAGGCTTCGATGCCCTTGTTCACGTCGGTGTCGTAATACACGTTGGTGAGGGTCATGTCCTTGTCAGAAGCAGGAGAGATATTGCCCACGGTAGTAGCGTCTTCGCAAGCAATTTCGCCAGCGTTGTACACGTTCACGAGAGTGAAGTCGTCGAACACGCCACCAGCAATACCGCCTACATAGCCCTTAGCGGAGATCTTACCCATATTGTAACTGTCGTACATCTTGCAGCGTCCGTAGCCCCAGAGACCACCAGCCACGCCATACTTGTTAGGCTTGGTTGTGGTAGAGGTCACATTACCGAGGTTGTAACAACCGATGATAGTGCCAGCGCCAATGCCACCGAAACCGCCGAGGCCGTAGTCGCCGCCTTCTACGTTACCAGTGTTGTAGCAGTTGACAGCAGTACCGCTCATGCCACCTGCGAAGCCACCGGCAAACTTGCCGCCAGTGGTCACGTCGCCAGCATTGTAGCAGTCTTCGTAGTAGCAATCGTCGTCGGTGTCACCAACCACGCCGCCTACATATTGACCTACGGCACTCACGTTACCAGTGTTGTAGCAGCGAACCATGCGTGCCACATAGCCACTGCGACATGCTTGTTGACCAGCCACACCACCAACGTCGCTTGATGATGAGCTTACCACGTCGGCTGTGTTGTAGCAGTCGATGAGTTCTGAACCTTCATAGAGGCGACCAGCCACACCACCGATATTACCCTTACCAGTGATAAGAGCGGTGTTGTAACAGCCAATCATCACCATTGGAGTGGCAGATTGCTTGCCACCGCCCAAGATACCACCAACATTGCTGCCAGAGGAAATGATTTCGCCTTCGTTGTGGCAATAAAGGATAGAGTCGCCACCGTTAGAAGCAGCCACGATACCAGCCAAAGAGGTCATACCGGTAATCATGCCCTTGTTCACACAGTTACGAATCACACCGCTGTTGTAAACTGCGATACCTGCCACATAGTTCTTCTTGGCGTCGGTGCCAATGAGGGTGTCGTTCACACAGTTTTCTACTAAAGCGTTCTTTTCTACGTTGTAGGCGATACCAGCGATGTAGTTGCCCTTAGCATCCACGATACCGTAGTTCTTACAGTTCACTACCGAACCGCCAGTCTTCACATAGCCAGCGATACCAGCAGCAGAGCTGCTTGATGAGTAGATGTTGGCGTAGTTGTCGCAGTTGTAAACCTTACCGTAAACCTTGCCGGCGATACCAGCGTTTTCGCGATAACCAGTGATGGTACCACTCTTGAGGATAAGGTCGTGAACAGCGCCTTGAGGACCTACGTTGCCGAACAGAGCACGGTTGCCTTCAGTCTTTGTCACCACGTTGTTGATGTTGAGGAATTGCTTGCCATTGCCATCAAAGTCGGCATTGAAGCTACCAGCGTCCACACCCACACAATCGTAAGTAGTGGTGCCGAAGTCGATATCGTTGAGCACCTTGAAGTAGCGGCCGTTGAATGGATAAGCCTCGGTGTTGGTGAACTTAGCCAACTTGAGCATATCGTCCTTGGTCTTGATTTGGAATGGGTCGTCGGCTGTACCTTTACCCTCAAACACGTTAGGCATAGCGCGGAGCGCGATGCTCTTGGTGTAGTTGCCCACAGTAGCGGTCAGCACGTCGCGGAGCGAAGTGGTGTCGGCGGTGAGGGTCACCTTCAGTGCGCCATTGGCTGCGGTGAAGTTCTTGCCATCGGCGAGAGTCCATTGCAGGTCGTCGGCCTTGTAGAGTTGAGCGTCGGTATATACGTCGTCGGCATTCTGTCCGTCGGCGAATGTTACCACCATCTTACGGTTAGCGATGGCTGCTGGCTCGTTCTTGAACGCCTTGATTACAGGGTAGAGCCCTGCGGTCCAGTCGTAGCGGTCGGCATCGAAGCCTTCAAGAGCCTTGCCACTGGTGAGCACGCTTGTGTTCACACCCTTTGCACTTGGCACGGTAGAACTTGCTGCGCCACCGTAGTAGCCGATTTGACCGTCGTAGTAGTTGTTGCTCACATCGTATGATGCGCCAGGAGCATTTGCTGTGATAGCGCCACGAGCAGCATTCTTGGTGTCGTAGCGTTCCACTGTACCGTAGTTGAGGTTGTTTTCCAATGTGCCCTTCATTGAGGCAGAAACGGTGATACCACCCACGATACGAGTGCCGTACACAGCACCAGTGTTCACATTGCCGCGAATCACGCAACTTGAGGCTGCGTTGCCCACGATACCTGCGATGTTGGTCTGTGCGTTAGCCTTGTGGCTTGCGTCGATGCTGTCGCCCACGATGAAACCATCGTTTTGGCAATATTGAACAATACCTGCTGATTGTGCCACGATACCGGCTGCGTAAGAACTGCCGGCTACGATGCGACCAGCGTTGTAGCAGCTTTCCACAAGTGCGTCGGGCTGGTTGAGAGCCACCACGCCACCTGCGTAACTGGTTGAAGTGACGCAAGATGCGTAGTTCTTACAGTTGATTACGCGACCGTAGTTCACAGCTACGATACCAGAAGCGTAGTTGAATGCCTTGAATGAGCAGTCACCAGCCATGGTGAGGTTCTTCACTGTACCGTTTTCGCCTACGAAGCCGATAAACGCTACTGCCAAGAGCGATTTCTTGTTGTCGGCCTTGCCGTCGTCGCCGTAAACCACACCGTCGATGTTGAGGTTGTGGATTGCGAAGCCGCCGCCGTCATAAGTGGCGTTGAGTTGGCGTGCGCTGTTGCCGCCCATACCAATGCCACCGAAGCCAGTTGCGTCGATATCGTTCACTTGCTTGAAGAAGTCGCCCTTGAAGGTTTGACCATATTCAGAAATACCCTTGTTGAGCGACACAAGGTCGGCCTTGGTCTTAATCAAATATGGGTCGGTCTCTGTACCCGAACCGCTGAAGAGCGATGGGTTGACGGTTGCGAGAGCATACATCTTAAATTGGCTCTTATCCACAGATGAGAGTGCCACAAGCACTTCATTTGAATAAGTGTTCTTTACTGTCACGGTGTTGCCATCAATCTTCAGACCGGTGGTTTCGTTGGAGAAAGCCTTGCCGTCGAAAAGTTTCCAAATGATGTTGTTCTTGTCAGAGAGAGTGAAAGTGTTGCGCACCTTCGACACGTTGTCGTTCTCGTGGAAGAATATAGGAGCCACGCTCATGTAAGCGGCGTTGGTATCGGCATAGGTTTTCAGGCGTGGGTAAAGACCCTCGGTGAACACCCATACTGATGGATCAAGACCTTCGATAGCCTTGCCGCTGGTGAGTTGGGCTGTGGTGAGTTCCATGTGCTTAACAGAGTCGGGAGCAATCACACCCACCATCTTGGTATCGTAATACACATTGGTGAATACGCTATCGCGATATGTTGCACCATACACACCCATAGAATTGCGTGTGGCAAGGTTGCGAACTTCGCCATAGTTGAGGCAGCGTTGAATCTTTGAGAGATTGAACCACTGCTTTTCAGGATTTGATGAACTGATGCTGTATGATGGAGTGGTTACATAACCAATCACACCACCCACACTGTTAGAGGCTGCCGAGTTGATAACGATGTTGCCATTGTAGCAGTCGTACATTTCGCCGCCATAGATGCTACCTGCAATACCGCCAACAGCACCCTTAGTGGTTGTGCCACTGGTTTCTGATACGGTACTGATAGGGCCTGCGTTGAAGCAGCGTTGCAAAGCAGCGTTATTGACAGAACCTGCCACACCGCCTACGTAAGGTGATGGAACCTTAGAGGTGATTTGCATATCGCTGTAGCAGTCGGTGACAAGAGATCTGCAGTTCTTGCCAGGGAGTGCGGTGCCTACGATACCACCAACCGATTTCCACAGGGTGTTAGCTAAACTGGTGACTGTGATGCTACCGTGTGCTTGCAGGTGGCTTGCCACAGTTTGACCTGCGATAGAACCTGCAATACCACCGTTTTCACCTGCACCTGTGATGGCACCTGTGAACACGCAGTTTTCGAGTTTAGGACCGTTGAAATAGCCCACCACACCAGCCGCGCAATAGTCGGTGGCTTTGATTACGCTACCTTCTACGGTGATGTTGGTCATTGTGCCTGAGCACCAACCAGCCACGGTGCCGGTATAATTACCGCCTGTGGAGATGTTGGCATCGAGCATCTTCAAATTGCTGATGCTGCTCACGCTGTCGGCATAACCGAACAGACCTTGATAGTTTTCAGCACCAACGGCGATTTTGAGGTTCTTAACAGTGTAGTTGGCACCATCGAATGAGCCACGGAATGGAGTTTCCTCGCTTGTGCCCACAGGAATGAAGGCAAGTGTGGAAGTGCTCATGTCGATGTCGGCACCCAGTTTCACATATTTATCCTTGTAGTCGTTGCCTGCACTTACGTCTTCGGCAAAGGCATTGAGTTGTGAAGCTGTGGTGATGACGTATGGCGACGCCTTAGTGCCTTCGCCAGTCCAGTCTTGTGCTGTGGCGGTAGGATAAGTGACTACGCCGCTATTGAAGTCGAGGGTGGCAGAGAGCACACCAAGTGAGCGAAGGGATTGTGAACCCACACAGAACACACCATAGTTACCAAAGGTGATTTGGGTGTCGGTGCCAGCACCATTGATATTGCCTTTTTGTGCAGTCTTGCTCTTAGCCCAGTTAGCAGGATAGCAGTTGAATGGGCCATACATAGCGTTGGTGAAGATAAGTTGTGGAGAAATGCTTGTCGATTTGTCGGCTTTCAGACGCATTTTCACCACAGCACCATTGCCGGTGAAATTCACGATTTCCACCTCATTGTCGTAGGTCTGGTTGAGATACACAGGATAGGTGCGCACCGAGTCGGTGTTGGTCACCTTCTTGCCGTCGTAAATCACCTCGCTGATGGTGGCGTTGGTGGGCTTAAACACACTCTGGCTATAGGTGCCAAATGCGCCACCTTTCGATTCGCCAGTCACTACAAGCACGCCCCAAGCACCGAGAGTGATGGTGCCGTCGGCAGCGATTGTACCAGTGATAGGAGTGGTGGTGCTGTAAACACGGTTTGCCAAATCCATCGAGCAAGCCCAGATTGGACCGTATGTCGAATGGTCGTAGATTTTACCTGGGGTGATGGCAACGGTGCCAGCAGCCAGATCGTAGGTGCATTGCAGCGTGTCGGGCACGCCCCAAAGGTTGTAGAGCACAGCGTGAGAGTCGTCCACCTTCTTGATGGTCACCACGCCGCTCACAACGGTTGCACCGTCGGAATACTGAGTGTCGTATTCGGCGGCATTGAGCACATCTGGCATCGCAGATGGAGCCTTTGCCACACGGCGGGCACCCTTTACGTTAGTCACTTGCCAGGATCCGGGCTCAAACTTCTGCTTCAGCAGAGTCATAGCCTTTTCACCTGTGGCGTTTACTTCTTTACCGGCGCTTGACCTCTCGGCAGATTTGAGACCCTTTGCCACAGCAATTTGGGTTTCAAACTCCTTTACGGCTTCAGCGTCGTGCTGAGTCATTGTGGCTTGCGTCACAGTTGCCGTAGGGCTGGTTTCGAAACCGGCTTTCAATAACTGTGCCGTTTGCTCAAATGACTGCGCCCGCCCAGTGTTAGCCCAGAAGGCCACTGCACATGTAAGCAGGCAGAATAGTAACTTCTTCGTCATAGAGGAAAAAATTAATTAGTTAATAAACAGAAAGTTATAGTATAATAGGATAAAATTATAGTGTATATGGGGATATATAAATTTTCTCCTACCCACGCAAAATTATACATTTTTTCGCAAAAAACAACATTTTCCTAACATTTTATTAAAAATTTTCCACCCTAATTTCCCTTTCCTAAAAAATTACGCTATATAGATTAGTTTCCGTCACAAATTGGATACAAAAAAGGCACAAAGCATGCTTTGTGCCTTTTGATTGATTCTACGTTGGCGATTGGTAAATCGTTGAGTTATTTTCTTTGTTTGCCTTTTGGTTTGGGCATTTTTCCGGGGGTTACGGTTTTTGCTTTTGCCTTGGCTTTTGTCACTTTTGGTGTGGTGGCTTTTTCGGGTGTCTTTTCTGCGGCTTTTGCCTCTGCTTTTGGTGCGAAGGTTTCGATTTCAAACACGAGGGTTTCGCCTGGGTTGATGGAGTATTCGCCACTCTGGCGACGGCCTGCGCCTTGGTCGCCGTAGGCGATGTCGCTTGGGAGCACGGCAATCATCTTGGCACCTGGGCTCATGAGCATCAACGCTTCCTTAAAGCCTTCCACCACTCGGCCTGAATTGAGCGATGTGGTGTCGCGGCTTTGGTCGAAGATTGAACCATCGACATGCTTGCCGGTGTAGAGCATACGCACATCCTCGTTGTCGCCATAGCACTTGCCGTTGCCTTGCTTTTCCATTTTGTAAACCAAGCCAGATGCAGTTTTCACATAGCCTTCGCCTGCTGCCATGATTTTGGCGATATATTCTTCGCCAGCCTTCTTCATGGCGATGGTTTTGGGGTTGAACGCACGGCCCATCAGTTCGGTGTTTTGCTCCAGCACAGCCATGTCGCTGTAAGCCTTGCTCACGGTGCTTTGGTCAAGACCCTTGGTGGCAACAGCGTCTTTCAACGCTTGCACCATGAGTGCCTTGTCGAGTGTGATGCCCTTATGGAGCTTGTTTTGCATCATCTTGCTGGTGAGCTCCATACCCACAAACAGACCGTTCATATAGCCTTGGTTGGCGGTGTCGGCTTGCATCACCACGTCGAACGCCTTGAAAAATTCGTCGATATTTATTTTCTTGTCTTGTTCACCCATGTATGCGAGCACCAGGCCGAAATACTTTCCGTAAGCCTTGCTCAGCGAGTCTTGTTGGGCTTTGAATTCGGCTTCTGTAGCGGCAGAGGCGCTTTGCATACCCATTGCCATCAGCATAGCGATGGCTAAAATCATCTTTTTCATTAGTTTAAGTAAAATGTAAGTGTTAATATAGTGTTATCAGTTTGCCAATCCCTGTGTTTCGATTTCAAACACGAGGGTTTCGTTTGGCGCGATGGTTTGGTTGCCGCGTTCGCCATACGCAATCTCGCTTGGGAGAATGCAGTAGGCTTTGGCACCAGGGCGCATCATCGTAATCATTTCACGGAACCCTGGCACCACGTTCTGCAATGGGAAATCCACTGCCTCGCCATGGCTGGAGTCGAATTCCTCGCCATTGGTGTGCTTGCCGGTGTAAACCACCTTCACCACGTCGGTGGGTTTGAAAGTGTCGCCCGCGCCCTGCTCGGTGATTTTATACACCAGTCCTGATTGGGTTTTCTTCAATGCGGGGTCGGCTTTCATTTGGGCAGCGATAAACTCTGCGCCTTCCTCGGCGGCAGTCTTGATTGTGCCCAACTGCTTTTCGAGTTCGGGGTCGAGTTTGGTTTCGGTCTGCTTATTGCCACAGCTGGTGAAACTCACCGCCATCACCGCCGCGCAAATCCACAATAATAATGTTTTCATCATTGTTCTCCTTTAAAAATAAGCACTTCCTCTCCGCTCACCATATTGCAAAGCACATAGGGCAGGAAAGGAAGTGCAGTATATCGGTTAGAAATTAAAATCACTTCGCAGAGTCGGCAACTGCCTGAGCGCCGCCAGCCATTTTCTTGTCGGCAGCAGTAGCAAGGTTGCCAGTTTCAATCTCAAACACGAGAGTTTCGTTTGGCGCGATGTTTTGGTTGCCACGGTCGCCGTAAGCAAGCTTGCCAGGAATGATGCAAGTCACCTTCATGCCAGGCTTCATGTTGGTAAGCATGTCAACGAAGCCCTTGATGAGTTGTGTTTCATCAACTGGGAACATCACAGCCTTGTAGCTTTGGTCAAACACGCTGCCGTCGATGTGCATACCCTTGTACTTGAGCATCACTTCGTCGCCCTTCTTGAAGTTAATGCCCTTACCTGGTTTTTCCACTTTGTAGAGCACGCCTTGAGCGGTCTTTTTGTAGTTGCCACTCTTTTCTGCGTCTTGGTAATATTTCACGCCTTCGTCGGCTTTCTTCTTAGCTGCTTGAGCTTGCACCTTGCCCATGAGGCTTTGGAGAGTCATTTGCAAGTTCATCATCTTTGCTTGGTCTGGTTCCTTCTTTTCACTGAAAGCCTTCTTCAGTTCAGCGAGGAACAATTCCTTGTTGATGTTCACGCCTTGTTCCTTCATGGCTGTGAAGCTGCTACCGAGTTGAGCACCAATTTGCTCACCCATTTGGAAGCTGCGTGCGTTGACAGAAGTATCGGCTTCAGTTGCAAGAGCCTTTTCCAAACCCTTCAAAAATTCGTCGTAGTTAACAGAGTCGGGGGTGCCACTCACCTGCATCTTGATGCCGTAACCAGCCATTGTGCCATAGGCAGTGCTCAAAGAGTCTTCAGTAGGAGTAGTGCCTTCACCTTTCTTGTTGCAGCTTGCCAAGAGGGCAACAGCTGCCAAAATGAAAAGAACTTTTTTCATAATTTTTTGTAGAATAACTGTTTGTATTGTTGTTTTTTGTGTTTTCAATTATTTGCCCACCTTCAGGAGTTGCACGTCGAAGATGAGGGTTGAGTTTGGTTGGATAGGACCAGTGCCGTGCTCGCCGTAAGCGAGTTCGCTTGGAATGAACAGACGGTAGGCTGAGCCTTCGCTCATGAGTTGCAAACCTTCAACCCAACCAGGAATCACCTGACCCACAGCGAAGGTGGCAGGCTCGCCGCGCTCCACAGAACTGTCGAACACTGTGCCGTCGATCAGTCGGCCGGTGTAGTGAACGGTCACCACGTCGTTGGGACCAGGCTTCTTGCCGTTGCCTTCCTTCACCACGAGGTATTGCAGACCGCTTTCAGTCACTTTCACGCCTTCTTCCTTGGCGTTGTTTGCCAAATATTCCTTACCTGCCTTGGCGTTCATTTCGCCAGCCTTGGCTTGGAGATTGGTAAAATATTCTTGCACCACTTGCTTGGCTTCGTCATAGGTCATTGCTGGAGTGCCTTCGCCATACACTGCGCGGAGTGCATCTGCGAAATCATCAGCATTGAGTTTGTCAACGCCTGAACCCTTGAAATTTTGGCCCATGCTGAGGCCTAATGCATAGCTAAGTTTGTCCATGTCGTAAAAAAAATCTTTTATCTATTTATTTATATTGCAAATTATCTGCAAAGTTAAAGTTATTTATAGTTTTGAACGCTATTTTTTGAATAAAAAAGTTTAAATTTGCCCAATAGAATACTCTTTTAATTTTAATATAGATGAAAAACTTGGTTATCTCCACCGGAGCGGGCATGAGTGCAGAGAGCGGTATCACCACTTTCCGCGACGCAGGTGGGCTTTGGGAAAACTACAAAGTGATGGACGTGGCAAGCGACGAGGGCTTCGCTCGCAACCCTGCCCTGATTCACAAGTTCTACAACGAGCGCCGATTGCAGCTGATCGATGCGCAGCCCAACGCCGCACATCGTGGACTGGTGGAACTGGAAAAATATTTCAACGTGAATGTCATCACGCAAAATGTGGACGACCTGCACGAGCGTGCCGGCTCGAAAAATGTGCTCCACCTGCATGGTGAGTTGATGAAGGTGCGCTCGATGACGCACCCCGAACGCATCTACACGCTGCCTTGCGACCAACTGTCGGACAAGGGATTGGAAACCAGCGTCGACACCGTAGATGCCTATGGCGACCATGTGCGTCCGCATATCGTGTTTTTCGGCGAGGCTGTGCCCAACTTTGAACCGGCTTGCCGCATTGCCTCGAAGGCTGATGTGTTTGTGGTCATCGGCACCACGCTGGTGGTGTATCCCGCAGCGGCGTTGCTCCAGTATGCGCCTCCAGGTGCCGAGGTCTATTACATCGACCCCAAGCCTGCCGCAGTGCCATCGTATGTGCATGTGATTGCCAAGAAGGCCACCGAGGGCGTGGCCGAACTCATCGATATCCTAACAAAAAAATAAACACACTTATATGAACAAGGAACAAATTCTCTGGGCCGACGACGAAATCGATCTCTTGAAACCGCATATTCTGTTTTTGCAGAACAAAGGCTACGAGGTGACCACAGTGACCAACGGTCGCGACGCACTCGACGCCATATCTCAGCAGAATTTCCACCTCATCATTCTCGATGAGAATATGCCTGGCATCAGCGGACTGGAGGCACTGCAGCAAATCAAAATTGTGCAGCCCAATGTGCCCATGATTATGATTACGAAAAGCGAGGAGGAAAACATCATGAATCAGGCTATCGGCAGCGAGATTGCCGACTATCTGATTAAGCCTGTGAACCCGATGCAGATTCTGCTTTCCATCAAGAAAAACCTGCACAGCGAGGCGCTGGTGGCGCAAAAAGCCACAAGCGACTATCAGCAGGAGTTTATGAGCATCAGCCAGCAAATAGCCATGGCAAGAACCATCGACGACTGGTATCAGCTCTACAACACGCTGGTGCGGTGGGAACTCACGCTCTCCAACGCCGAAACCGGCATGGCCGACATGCTGCGTATGCAAAAGCTCGAGGCTAACAGTGCTTTCGCCAAAATGGTGAAGCGCAATTATGAGAAGTGGGTCACCACCGACGACCACCCGCTCATGAGCAACGAGATTTTCAAAACGCAGATTTTCCCGCATATCGACGCTGGCGAAAAGGTGTGCTTTATCGTAATCGACAATTTCCGCCTCGACCAGTGGCGCACCATCAGCCCACTGCTCAGCGACTATTTCAACATCGAGAAGGAGGAACTCTACACCACCATTCTCCCAACAGCCACGCAATATGCGCGCAATGCCATTTTTTCGGGACTGATGCCTATCGACATCGAGCGCATGTTCCCCGAATTGTGGGTTGACGAGGATGAGGACGAGGGCAAAAACCTCAACGAGGCACCTCTCATTCAAACCATTCTCGACCGCTATCGCCGCAAGTGCAAATTCTCGTACAACAAGCTTAACGACTCTGCCGCCGGCGAACGCCTGGTGCAGCACTTCGCACAACTGAAGAATTTCGACCTCAACGTGATAGTTTTCAACTTTGTGGACATCCTTTCGCACGCGCGTACAGAGAGCAAGATGATTCGCGAACTCGCCTACACCGACGAGGCTTACCGCTCACTCACCGTCACATGGTTTAAAAACAGTTATGTGCTGGAAATCTTCAAGCGCATAGCCGAGCAGGGTTGGAAAATCGTGCTCACCACCGACCACGGCACAACACGAGTGGACAACGCCATCAAGGTGATTGGCGACAAAAACACCAACACCAACTTGCGCTACAAAGTGGGCAAGAACCTCAGTTACAACCCACGCCAAGTGTACGAAATCAAGCAGCCCAAACGCTTCGGACTGCCGCTGCTCAACGTGTCGAGCACCTACATCTTCGCATCGGGACGCGACTTCTTCGCCTACCCCAACAACTACAACCACTACGTGCAATACTACAACGACACCTTCCAGCACGGCGGCATCTCCATGGAAGAAATGCTCGTCCCCCTCATCACCCTCACCCCCAAAAAATAACCCATACAAGAAGTTAGAAATTAGAGGTTAGAAATTAGATTTTGGAGCACTCGGAATGTTCAGATTATTCTGAATGTTCCAAGTGCTCCAATTATTCCGAGTGCTCCATGGCTTAATATCACCAAATTTATACGTCCAAATATCATAACTGCGCACAAAAACTTCGTTTTTCTTCAACGAAAAATGTTATTCTCTACGAAAAGGCGCAGAAAATCAGAAAAATAATGCATTTTTGAAATGAAAATCGAAGAAGCCCCTCGCATCCTAATCCTCACCTCACATAGGGATATGAGATTAGGGGGGGGTGAGGTAGCAGATGGTGAGGATGATGGTTACGGTGGCGGCGTAGGCGGCGCACCATAGGATGAAGGAGCGGCGGAAGTTTTTCTTGTGGGGGGAGGCACCTTTTTGTTGTTTGTCATCTTCGTTGGGGGTGGTGGATTCGTGGTATTTAAGCAGGACCCAAACTGCTATGGTTACGAATAGGGGCTCGTAGGGAAGTATGTAGCGGCTGACGGTGCCGCTGGTGGTGAATGCCACGGCGGCGGCGCACACGAAGGGCCACATTGCCCACCAACCTAAGTTTTTCTTTTTCCACGCGAGCACGAAAAGGTAGTAGAGCGAAACGCCTGCCACAGCATACCACACGAGTTGGAATCGGGTTGCCACCGACCATACGTCGAGCACTTCGTTGTCAACCCATGGGAAAGGTATGAAGAGTTGGAGTGTGCAGGTCACTGGCAGGAGCAGCAGTTTTTGCCATACGGGCAGGAAGAAGTAGTCGCTCATCATTTCGCCATATATGCCGCGTGCCTGATAGATGGTTTTCATCATGTCGCCTCCGGTGTCGGTGGCTGCCAAAATGCGCATCTGCACTTCCATGCTGAATCCATTCGACCAATATATGCCCAAGCCCATACCTATCAGCGCAATGCCGAGCAGCGTGCACGCATATCGCCACATGTCTTTATTGTCGAAAAATGTGATAATCACGCCAGCCACCAAGAAGTAGATGACGCTGGTGCGCGCTACCGACATCAGTGCCACCGCTACGGTGAACAGCGCAATATCGTGCCACACGCTGCCGCGCGAATCCTCATCAATCTCTTTCATTCGGGCTATGGCATACGCTGCCAGTGCCACCGCGAAATAGGTGAGCGGCTCTTTCAGCAGCATGGCGGCATGGCTCATGAAGAATCCGAGCAATGATGTGACCAGCATTGCCAAAAATGTGATGGTGCCTCGGTCGGCTCGCACACGGCCAGCCAACGCCCTGCCTGCCGTCTGCCCAGTCAGCACCACTGTGAGCAGGGTGAGCATCACATTGATGGCGATAGGCCAAACGACACTGTGCCCCAACAACTTCCACGACAGCAATATCATCAATGGGAAGCCCACAAACTTTGTATCGGGCTCTGGCACCGAGCCGTCGTAGTAATGCAACGCCCACAGATAGTAGCCCTTGTCGTCGCAACGCAAGACAGGGTCGGCAAACGACTGCCCCTCTGCCAGCGTCCAGCCGTAAATGTTGCGGAACGCCCACACCACCAGCAGCATTCCTGCCACCATCAGCACTATTCCTCCACGCGTTTCGCCTCCGCTCAATCGGGCATAGAGCCAACGAGGCACCACATACGCCACGCCAAGCCCACACGCCAAACCCACGCCACTGGTGCCAAACACGCTCATGGCGGCGACAAACAGTATGCACATCGCTATCAACTCCACCAGAAGTTGACTGCGCAGGCACTTTTGTGAAGGGAGAAATAATGTGTTCATTTTTTAATCATACGCTTGTGAGCATCTACAAAAGTACACATTTTCTTCCATTTGTTCTAAAAGTTTATGAAATTCTTGTTTCTATTATCCCCATTATTGACTAACTTTGCTAATTCAATCGTGAATTTGGAAATGAACGACGAGCCATTGGTGATAGATGTAGATGAGTTGGTGAGGCAACGCTTGCCTCGCTACTATCGTTTTATCCCACGCTGGTTCACTCGCTGGCTGGAGCGCATCATTCATCAGCGCGAACTGAACGAGATTCTTCAGCGCATGTGTGGAAAAGACGGTGTGGGGGCTGCCCACGAGGCTCTCGACTACCTCGACATCGCCACCGAGGTGAAGTACGCCGACCGCATCCCTGCAGAGGGCCGCTTCATTTTCGTGTCAAATCACCCATTGGGCGGACTTGACGGACTTTCGCTAATCGCATTTCTGGGCGGCCGCTACAAGGGTGCCATTCGCTTTTTGGTCAACGATTTGCTGATGGCGGTGAAGCCGCTGCAGCCTGTGTTTCTGCCTGTGAACAAGTACGGCAGGCAATCGCGTGGGCGTGCCGCCGAAATCGAGGCTGAATACCAGGGGCAGAAACAGATGATCACGTTCCCTGCCGGACTGTGCTCGCGTATGGACAAGAACGGCGAGATTCACGATTTGCAGTGGCAGAAATTTGTGGTGATGCACGCCATACGCTCGCAGCGCGACATCGTGCCCATGTATTTTGATGGCGAAAACTCGCGTTTCTTCTATCGCATGGCACGCTGGCGCAAACGCCTGGGCATGAAGTTCAACCTCGAAATGATACTTTTGCCCGGCGAAATGTTTAAGAGCAGGGGCAAGAGGTTTCGCGTGGTGGTGGGCAAGCCCATCGCATGGCAAAGCCTCGACGCAAGCCACCCCATGGAAGAGGCACAACGCTTAGCCGACATCTGCTATGCGCTCAAGCCTGAAAACGAAAATAAAAAACTTTAATAGAAACACTGACGACGATGACAGAACAACGAATCATTGACCCAGTTGACATCAGCCTGATAGAAAGCGAGCTGACGCCCGACCGCCTTTTGCGTCGCACCAACAAAGCCGGCAATGAAATCTACATTGTCGATGCCCACAGCGCGCCCAACATCATGCGCGAGATAGGCCGACTGCGCGAAATCTCGTTCCGGGCAGGTGGCGGCGGCACTGGCAAGAGTTGCGACATCGATGAGTTCGACACCATGCCCACTCCCTGTCGCCAACTATTCGTGTGGAATCCGCAGGAGCGTGAAATCATCGGTGCCTACCGCTATATTCTTGGCAAGGACATGGTAATCGACCCCGACGGCACGCCCCACATCGCCATGAGCCACATGTTTCAGTTTTCAAGCGAATTTATGAGCCATTACCTGCCCATCACCATTGAACTGGGCCGCTCGTTCGTTCGCCCCGAATATCAGTCAGCCAACAAGGGTGCGAAGTCGATTTTCGCGCTCGACAACCTCTGGGACGGCTTGGGCGCACTCACCGTTCTCCACCCCGACGCCAAATATCTGCTGGGCAAGATGACGATGTATCCCTCCTACCAAAGAGAGTGCCGCGACTTGCTGCTCCACTTCCTGCGCCTCTACTTCCCCGACCACAAGGCACTGGTCACCCCGATTGAGCCGCTCCAGCCCGACACACCGGCAGCGCGCACCGAGCATTTTTTTGTGGGCAACGACTTCAAGGAAGACTACCGCCGCCTGAACCAGTTCATACGCAGCCACGGCATCAACATTCCGCCACTGGTCAACGCCTACATGAACCTCTCTCCCACCATGCGCTTTTTCGGCACCGCCATCAACCACGAGTTTGGCGAAGTGGAGGAAAGCGGCATCTACATTAACATCGACGAAATCACCGACCAAAAGAAAAGTCGGCACATCAACACTTTTGAAAAATAACTACGAACGAAATGACTTTTTTGCGCTATGTAAACATCATTTACATGCTGGCGACAACAGCCTTATTGGCTTCTGCTCAATTTGATGTGGAATATGAAGGCGGAGTGACGGCAAACTACGGCAAGGGCGACATCGCTCCTTATTACATCAACTCCAACCGGGGCGGAACGCTCACACAGCAATACTCCACCCTGCTCAATGCCGCCGCAAAGCACGAACTCGACACCACTCTCCGCTTTTCATTCGGATTCGGTGCAGAATTTTGGGGAGGCTACACCAGTTCGGTTTCCTACGACCGCTACGACCTCTCGGCCGACAAGTTTGTACGCAATCTTCAGCGCCCTGCGCACGCATGGGTGCAACAACTATATGCCGACGTGAAATACCGCAGCCTATTTGCCACCGTGGGCGCAAAGGCGCGCCAATCCGACTTGGCGAGTGCCGACCTTTCGAGCGGCGACTTGGTGATGAGTGGCAACGCACGCCCCGGCACAGGCGTCAGGGCTGGGTTTGTGAACTACCAGAACATTCCCTACACCAACGGATGGGTGCAGATTAGTGGCGAAATAGGCTACGAGCGACTGGCCGACGGCGACTGGCTGGAAAACCACTACAACTACTACAACAATTTCCTCACCACTGGCTATTGGTTCAACTATAAGAAGCTGCGTCTGCGCACACGCCCCGACCAGCCGCTGGTGTTCACCATCGGTGCACAGGCTGCGTGCCAGTTTGCAGGCACTCAAAACATCTACGAGAATGGCATTCTGACCAAAACGGTGAAGATGCCTGCCAACTTCAAAAGTTTCTTCCGTAGCATCATCGCTGGCAGCGGTGGCGACAACCCTGGCGACCAAGCGTATGTGGAGGGCAACCATGTGGGCAGTTGGGACATTATGCTCGACTACGAGAACGATGCGGTGGGCAAATTCCGCGCCTATCACCAAACCATTTGGGAAGACGGTTCGGGCATCGGCTTGCAGAACGGCTTCGACGGCTTGTGGGGACTGGAATGGCGCTCCGCCACAAAGAGTTTTGTGAGCGGAGTGGTGGTGGAATACATCGACTTCACCAACCAAAGCGGCCATATCCACTTCTCTGAAGACCTCAACAAGGATTCAGCCATCAAGGGCGGTGCCACAGGCTCCGACGACTACTACAACAACTACAGTTACAATGGCTACCAAAACCGTGGCATGTCGATTGGCACTCCGTTTGCCAAATCCCTTATCTACAACACCGACGGCTACATGCGCTACCTCGACAACTTGGTGCGTGGCTTCCACATCGGCGTGAAGGGCTATCTCAGCAGCGAGTACGACTATCGCTTGCTGTTCTCCACCCGCAAGGCTTACGGCACCCCTGAGCACCCTCGCGCCACAGGCGTGCGCGCCACCTGCTTCATGCTTGAGGCGAACGCGCACCCATCGTGGCTGAAAGGATTGGAACTGAAAGCGCAGTTCGCTTTCGACCGTGGTTCACTTTTAGGCAACAACACAGGCGGCATGGTGTCGGTATCATACCATGGCGACTTTAATATCGGACAATGATGAAACATCTTATTACATATCTTTGGCTTCTTGTCGCCTCGGTGGCGTTTTCGTCATGCACCCAAAATGGTGGCGATATAGGCGTGTGGTTCGGCACTTGGACCATCAGTTCGGTAACGGTAGATGGCACCGTGGTGCCCCCACCGGCTGGCTCGTACTATTCCGTGCAGTTTCAAGGTGAAATCGTACAGGTGACCATCACCAACGACCGCCACGACCCCTACACCACCACCTACGGCAACTGGTGCCACGACGGCGACCAAATGCAATGGCTTTTCCCTGAAGAAAACATGTATTTCGTGCCTCTGCCAGGAATGACACGGGTCAATAAGTTCACCATTCTGGAGAAAAGCGGCAAGCGAGTGCGCCTACAGCAAGTGGCCGACACCGGCGTGACCTATATCTACACCCTCACCAAACTCGTGTAGAAATTAATGTGGACGGCACTTCCGACGCTATTTTTATGCGGCTTTCTCGTATGTAAATTGCAAAATTTCACTCTTTTAGAAAAAAGTCGTACCTTTGTATTTCAATTGCAAATTATAAAGTAACAAAACAACTATACAGAAAATTAAGTTTCGATGGGTAAAATTAATTTCGTAAAAGAACTCGAATGGCGCGGGATGATCAACAATATGATGCCCGGCACAGAAGAACAACTCAACAAAGAAATGACATCGGCATACGTGGGTATCGACCCTACTGCCGACTCTCTCCATATCGGCCACCTCGTGGGCATCATGATGCTGAAGCACTTGCAGCGTGCAGGCCATCGCCCTATCGCCCTCATCGGTGGCGCTACCGGTATGATTGGCGACCCTTCAATGAAGAGCCAGGAGCGTGTGCTTATCGACGAGGCTACACTTCGCCACAATCAGGAATGCCTGCGTAAGCAACTCGAAAAATTCCTTGATTTCAACAGCGGTGCTCCTAATGCCGCAATTCTGGTCAACAACTACGACTGGATGAAGAACTACAGTTTCTTGCAGTTTATCCGCGACGTGGGCAAGCACCTCACCGTCAACTATATGATGGCTAAAGACTCTGTGAAGAAGCGTTTGGCAGCCAATGCCGACCACGGTATGTCGTTCACCGAATTTTCATACCAACTCCTTCAGGGCTACGACTTCCTCTACCTCTACGAACACGAAGGTTGCCGCTTGCAAATGGGTGGTAGCGACCAATGGGGCAACATCACCACCGGTACCGAACTTATCCGCCGCATGAACGGTGGCGAGGCTTTCGCCATCACTTGCCCACTTATCACTAAGGCCGACGGCACCAAGTTTGGCAAGACCGAGGGTGGCAACGTGTGGCTCGACCCTAAGCGCACATCACCTTACAAGTTCTACCAGTTCTGGCTGAACGTGAGCGACGAAGATGCTGCAAAGTACATCAAGATTTTCACCGACCTCACCCAGGAAGAAATCGCCAAACTCGAAGAAGAACAGGCTGCCGACCCAGGTTTGCGCCCATTGCAGAAGCGTTTGGCAAAGGAAATCACCACTATGGTACACTCTGCTGCCGACTATGAAATGGCCGTGGAGGCTTCACAAATCCTTTTCAGCAACAAGGCTAACGACATTCTTCACAAAATCGACGAAAGCACCCTCTTGAGCGTGTTTGAAGGCGTGCCACAATTCGAGATCAGCAAGGCTAAACTCGAAGAAGGCATTCCAGCCATCTCTTTGCTCACCGACGAGGCTGCCGTGTTCCCATCAAAGGGCGAAATGAAGAAGATGACACAAGGCGGCGGCGTGAGCATCAACAAGGAAAAACTCACCGACCAAAACGCCACCATCAGCACAGCCGACCTGCTCAACGGCAAATACATCCTCGCACAGCGTGGCAAGAAGAACTACTACCTCCTCATCGCAAAATAATGAGATAGTGTAGCACAACCTCTTGCACTCTATAATTATCAAAACCCGATTAGCACACTTGCTGTTAATCGGGTTTATTTTCACCACCCATAACATCAGCACTATCATGACACAAGACGAAAGATGGCAAGCGCAATACGACCAGATGATGACATTCATGAACGAGAACCATCGCCGCCCCTCAAAGCACCGCCTTGAGGAGCACGACATGCTCAACTGGTACAAACACGTGAAAAAAGCCATCGCCAAAGGCAACTACCCACCCCACCGCATCGAAAAATTCGCCCTCCTCCAACAAGTAGCCAACAAATACCGCCGCAAAAACCAATACGAGTAACAAGTCTACAAGCCAACAGGTCAACAAGTCTACGAGCCAACAGGTCTACGAGTCTACAGGTCTACGAGTTGGTGGTCCGACCAGTCAGACACGTCAGACGAGTCAGACAAGTCCGACTTCTCCCACAAAAAAAATAGGATTCCATTCCTAAAACTTCCAAAAATCCAAAAGTTTTCGGATTCCATTCCTAAAACTTTCAATTTTTCCCCACTTTTCGGATTCCATTCCTAAAAAATTTTGTATATTTGTGGCGAACAACCAAAATAGCACAAGACAATGGAGAGAATTGAACGCCGAGACTATCTCGACAAGCTCATCGCTTTCAAAGATAAAAAGTTGATAAAGGTGATAACAGGAATACGCCGCTGCGGAAAATCCACTATTATGGAAATCTTTCGCGACTGGCTGTTGAACAATGGCGTAAGCCCCGAACAAATCCTGTATCTCAACTTCGAGGATTATGACAATATCGAGCTGCGCAATCCACTTGCCTTGCACCAATACATCAAACCGCTGATATTGCCCGACAAACCCACATACATTTTCTTTGATGAGATACAGCATGTAAAGGACTTCCCCGACATCATCAATAGTATCAACTTGAAGCCAAATGTCGACTTGTATGTTACGGGCTCAAACGCCTATATGCTATCAAACGAAATCGCCACTTTGCTTTCAGGAAGGTATGTGGAGATAGCTATGCTCCCATTGTCGTTTAAGGAGTATGTGGAAGGTTGTGGCGGAAGCGATAACCTTGAAAAAGCATACACGAATTATATCACCCAAAGCAGTTTTCCCTACACCTTGGCACTCGATCGCCCCAAAGACATCACCGACTACTTGAATGGGGTGTACAATACCGTGGTGATGAAAGACATCATCAGCAGAAAAAAAATACAAGATGTGATGATGCTTGAAAGCGTGATTCGTTTTGTGGCCGACAACATAGGAAATATGCTGTCAACCAAGCGAATTGCCGACATCATGACTGCCGACGGAAGAAAGATCGACCAAAAAACAGTGGAAAAATACCTCACATCGCTGTGTGAAACCTTTTTTGTGTACGAAGCCAAAAGATACAACGTGAAAGGAAAGCAACTATTGAAAACCCTTGGCAAATACTACCTCGTGGATGTTGGGCTAAGGAGAATGTTGCTGGGCGGACGATCATTCGACGCTGGGCGATTGTTGGAAAACGTGGTGTATCTCGAACTGCTGCGCCGACAGAAAAGTGTGTACATTGGAAAAATCGACAACTTAGAGGTTGACTTCGTTGCTATCGATGAAAACGACATCGTATATTACCAAGTGGCAGCCACGGTAAGAGATGAAGCCACACTCAAGCGCGAACTATCATCACTGCAACAAATCAACGACCAATACCCCAAGTACATTTTAACGTTAGACGAAGACCCCGAAGCCGATTACGACGGCATCAAAAGAATCAACGCCCTAAAATGGCTAATGGGCGAATACAGCATCTAAACAAAGACAGACAGGCCTGGGAAAAAAACAGGATTCCATTCCCACAAAAAAAGGAAATGATATACAAGTTGTCCCTGTGATTATTTAGTAATGATTGAAAAAAATCCCGTAGGGATTTGATGTGTGTAGGCAGGTATGCAGCGAAGGTTATGCGAAATGAGCGAAGCGAAATGGAGCATA
>OJAW01000547.1_pt1 | contig 26055 bp, 39 predicted proteins | sample 1589151 | NCBI WGS metagenome assembly OJAW01 (sample SAMN03283290) | human gut metagenome | biome: human-associated habitat; material: feces | host: Homo sapiens | place: Peru | collected 2012
CCTTATCTTCTGTGGAAGAATAACAGCTTCTTTCCCAGCCATAATCTTCATCTGCATTAAAATTTAAATAAACTGGAATATGTTTTGGACCATAATCATCTTTTGAAATAACAAGAGAATGACAAGAACTTGAATTCGTTTCAAATACATTTTTACGAATTTGTTTCATTGTTATTTCCCTCATTTAAATCTCTTAAAAACTGATACATTTCAGTAACAGTCTTATTTCCAACATCATAACGATGATTTACATCACAAGAGTTTCGTGCGTACTGCATTTCAACTCCATCAATATACATAGAAGCACTGGTCTGTTCGCCGTCTTGACCATCATCGCCCATGTACATAGTATTCCAATCTTCCTCAGACATAAGACGCTTAGGCTCAAGCTGTTTAATAGCAAGATTGTCAAAACTAATAACAGAGAACCACTTCTCGTCAATCATACGACCAAGATTATCATAGATTGCCTTTTGCTTATTTGCTACAAGTTCCTTAGCCCAATCTTCCTTAACATACTCTTCGCCACGACGAACAGTCTTATAACCAAGAATAAGAATCTTAAGACCACGATTCTTAAGAACACGAAGAGTATCCATCGTCACAATACCATTAATGACATGGAGAACAAGATTAGGATACTTAGAAATAGTCTTAAGAAACTGCGGCTGAAGAGGGTCAACAAGAGATACACCAATACCATAGATGAGCTTTTCATTAACAAGCTGTTCAATAAGCTCCTGATTCTTCATAAAGGCAAACTGATGAACAGTCATATTAGGAATAAGATTCAATTCCTTGCACTTGCGAAGAAAAGGAATCAAGTCAGGATGAGACAGCGGGTCTCCACCTCCGATTGCAAGCTCGGTGTATTCATGGAAACTTTCAAGAACCTTAATACCCTGTTCACCAAGAATATCGCCATGCTTGCCATTAGGAGTGCTGTTCTCATGGCAAAAACTACAGCCCTGTGCGCAATTATTAGTAATTTTATAATCACAACACTCTGGAAAATCAGCCTTGAAAAAGTCAAGGTCATTTTCTCTGGTCTTTGAACCATTTGCCAAGTCGATGGAAACCATATAATTTCCGTTCTGGTAAGTCTTAATATTGCTCATTAGTCCATTACCTCTCTTTTCATATCTTCTTCGCTTTCCCAAACTTCTTCGATTGCGGGATAAACAGCAGGGGATGTCATTTTGTGGTTGCACTTAGGGCATACATACTCATAAATAGGCGGATAAGTAGCATAAACCATTTCTCCCAGCTTCATTTCAACATTACAATCACTGCAATAAATACGATGAACCTTACGATACTTAAGGAATTCTTTCGTTACACGTTCATTATATAATTTAACTCCATTAGTGCTCACGAGGATTATCCTCCATATACTTCTTTACTTTGTCACCATCATAACGAGAGGGACAAGCATTACAAAGGTAAGAACCATAATATTCACAAGAATGAACCTCTTCCTGAGACTTAGGAGCAGACTCACAATTCAGGTGGTCATATGCACAATAAATCTTCATTTTTATTCGTTTCCTTTCTCTCTAACAATATAAATGTCATTTCCTTTATCTTCAAGAATCTCATAATTCTTTATAAAATCTAAAGGAACTTCTTTTTTTAATTGTACCATGTATCTTTCTTCATAGGTTGGAAAGAAAGCATCTTTAAACATTTTGCCAGCAACAAAACTAAGCCCAATAGAACCTAAAGCACAGATAAGAGTTAGTATCCAACCTAGTTTTTGTTTTAAGCATTCTCCAAAAGCCCAAAGCGATATTAAACCAAAAACTAAAAAAAGGAATCCCACAAAAATTAAAGCATCAGATTCAGCAGATACTCTAACCATTTCAGAAGTTAAAATTTCAACACCATCAATCATCAGTATCCCTCTCTTTAATTATATAGACATTATTACCTTTTCGTTCAATAATGTCATATTTATCAATAAACTCAGAAGGAATTTTATCATCTAATTGAACAAGATACCGTTCTTCATATCTTGGATTAAAAGCATCATTGAAACAAATAAAGGAAAGAATACCTAAAAGTGTTAGCATTACAAGGCCAAACAAAAATGTTGGCATTTCTTTGTCTTTAATACAAAAGACAAGCAAAACAATTAAAGTAATACAACCAATTGCTGTAATAATAGCAGGAATTAAATTACCAATAAAACTACCAGAAATACAAATAGTTTCAGTAGTAATTAGATTAACACCATCAATCATCTTTGTCAGCCCTTTCTTTTAACGTGTAAATTTTCCCATCAACAGACACTACTGTATAATTTTCTTGAAGCTTTTCATAATCAGTTAAAGAAAAATGGTCTGGGTCAGTAAATCTAACTTCATAAGAGATGACTTCAACTGGATGTTTCATTGCATAAACATTGAATCCTGTAATCACACTGAAAATAATTATTGCTGCAATAATAAAACCAAATCCATCCATTGACCCCCATCCTTTAACCCAATCTACAATAAAAGCAATCATACAAATAATTCCAGTAAGCACAATAACAACAGAAACAACAAGAACAAATGGGTCTCCGTCTTTCATAGTTACAACTGTATTAAGAATTTCAATAGCTGGATTATTTTCAATCGACATTTTCTTTCTCCCTAATTACATAAGTGTTATCTTTTTCATTATATTCAAGAATTTCATATTTCTTAGTAAATTCATTATAACTAACTTCATCGGAAATCGTTACAGTATATTCTGTATCGTAAACTGGATTGAAAAAACAATCATTAAGAGCTCTGCTTACTATAATAGAAGAAAAGAATAAGCAAACTCCTAAAATAACAATATTTAAACTGTTAAAAACAATTTTAAAGAGTTTGTGCGAAGTGGATTTTGTACTTTCAAAACCAACTTTTAGAAGTTGGATTGAACAAAACATTAAAACACAAGCAATTCCACAAATAAAAATAAAAAGAAGAACATCTACATCTTTAGTTACTTCTGTACTAATAATATTAATTCCTTCAAGCATAATCATATCTCCTTTCGAGTAATTAAATTATACCGCACAAAAACAAATAAGTCAAGGAGTTAATAAAAAATATTCTCCTTGACCTATTAAAATTTTTAGTTATTTAATTATATCCATAAGCACAAGTAATAACAAGCTTGTCTCCACTCGGGGAAGTATAGCGAGAGGTTTCGGTTTCAAGTCCCCCGTTACTACAATCTTGCATAAATTCTTGATAGGTCAAACCATCTTCTTTAAAAGAAAAGCTCTTTTCCTGTCTGCGTTGCTGGGCAATATAATTATAAGTATACTCGTCCCTTTCTGCCTCTGTAAGTTCAGACCAGTCTTTATAGTACTTCCCTTTATATGTGTTATATCTTTCTTCGGCTTCTACTTTATCTTGTTTAGTAATATTAATGGAGTTTTTAATAAAAGTTTCATTCCATTTGTTAAAAAGCATTTTACCTTCTTGCCATTTTTTATACTCATCCTCGGTACAAATAGCAAGAGTGTGAGTAGAAGAAGAATTCGTTTCAAATACATTCTTGCGAATTTGCTTCATTTAATTTACCTCTTCTAAAATTTTAGCTTCTACCAATTTATTCATTTGATTTTCATATTTCTCAATAATCATATCAAGAAAAGAAAAACTATGTCCGCTATCTTGGGCTCTGAAAAAAGCATTATATGGCTGACCAAAATCATCATCAATGACTTCAAGATTATCAAAATCATTCCAAGACTTAAGGTCATCAAGGTCAATTGCTACATCAAAGCTAAATTCATACGAAATTCTTTCTATTTTGGAGTTGAAAAGACAAAAATGATAAGTCATCCAATAATGGTCAGACTTTTTAGATTCTCTCCAAAATCCTTCTTTAAATCCTGCATCAGTAAGAAGAATAATTTGTTCTGCTGTAGTTAAAGAAAGAAAATAGTCAGATAATTCATAACGCTTCATTTTGCGTTTAGTCTTCATGTTTGGAGTCTGCATCTTTTTTCTCCTTTTCCAGTTGAGCTAAATATTGCTTGTGCCATTTTTCTTGTTCTTCGGCATAACTATCATGAATAATTTTTTTCACATTAACCAATCCAGAATTTTTAATATTAGACCAGACACAATACTCATCGCCATCCACAACTACAATATATCTTTTATTAATTAAAAATTCCTCAAGAGAAATATTATAATGCTTAAGCCAGCCCTCAATTTGATAGTCATCAGTACCACCATAGTTGGGGACAGGACTTTTTGCTTCTACATAATCTTTAACATTTGAATCCCAAACATAATCTTTTGTATCAAATTCGAAATCTATGAATCCATCAACATATTTCTTACAGATTTCTCTGCATTCATCTACAAGATTACCATTAGAAGAAGCAATTGCATATCTCAACTTGTCTTTGAAAGTCACAAGCATATCAAAAGGAGAGCGGTAAAATTCAAGAGAAGATTCCCATAACCTTACGATACCCTTCTTGGTCACATAAAAATTTTTATTAATTTCTTCTCTCGTATAATGTTCATTATCAGTCGTAATTACGAGAGAATGACTTGAACTACTATTGGTTTCAAAAACATTACGTCTAATCTGTTTCATGTTATCTCCTTAAAATCCAGTCTGAGCACTCTTGAAATTCAAGGTGTTACTGACACCTTCAACCTCTGCAACAATATCATCATACTCTTTACCATCATAAGTATACTTGCCATTATTCTTCTTATTGACACGAACATGCCCGTCAAAGTTTTTAACAATAGTAGCACAATGCTTAGGAAGGTCAAGGTCAGGATTATACTTAAGTACTTCATCCATAAGGAAGATACCAACCTGACCAGAATCAGCACAGAACTCTCCCATCTTTTCCTTGGTCAAAGAATTAAAAACAGTGCAAGACCAATCACCATAAATAGTGTCGCATACAATAAAAGTTTCAAGACCAAGCTTTTCCATGGCTTCTCCACAGCAACACTTTTCCCAATCATCTTCCTGTTCAGATTCCCACTTTGCTACAGCTTTGTTGTAAGCTTCATTTTCAGTTTCGTAAGTGGGAGAAAGAGGAATCACGTGAATATTAGGGTCTTTTGTTCTTGTCCCTCTAATCCACGTTTCATAAGCATCAACAAGCTTCGCTTCTCTCTCAGGAGTACGATGACTTTCAGGAAGGTCGTAGATACGAAGGGGTCTTTCCATATCAACCCAAGTGACATCTTCGTACATATCAGGAGAAGGATATCCCTTGTGACCATCCCCAATAATCTTGTATTTGGAATAATAATCTTCCATCTTAGGATAAGCATTATAATTCATCTTACGGTCTTCACGGATAATATAACAAGGGTCAGTAATGAGAATATCACCAACAAAACGAACGAAACGATTATACTGATTGCAAAGGTTCATAAAAACACCTCTCCTTATTTTTTCTACTAAAAGAATATCATAAGGAGAGGTAAATGTCAAGTACTTATTAAATTATTTTGTTAACTTTTGATTTAATTACTGAAGGGAAATCTCATCAATAATTTCAAACTGACTTAAATCATTAGCGTCAAACTTCTTATCCTGTTCACAATACATAATGCCTACAAGACCAAGAGCACCAAACTGATTTGGAAGAGGCATAATCTAATATACGCGATAAATCTTACCATCAATTGCGTTCTTTTTCTTACACTTAAACATACAACTATTATTAACCATTTTAATTACTCCTTAAAATTTCACTTTTATTTTATTTTATTTTATTTTTTGGTGTTAATGATTATCGTTGTCGATAATCAAGCCATAACCTTTGTTGAAAATATAATCTTCTAATGTAATTCCATCTCTTGCAAAAATATAATACATTCCATCATAAACATAATAATCAAGGCTTTGATGGTCTACATAACCATCTTCATCAGGACTAATTTTAATTCCTATAATGTGAATGTCATGCTTAGAAAGAGCGTACTTTACATCATCTTCAAACTTTTGGAAATCATCAGATTCCATAACTTCTTTAATAGCTTCTTCTTTATCTTCTCTACTGCTCCAATTAACATTATAACCTTGGAAACAAGTTATAGCAGTTAAAATATATTCAAGTTTAGCTATTGCACTATTGTCATCTAAATCAGAATCCCAACCCCATCCAAAGGCTTCAAAATTTAATTTTAGATACTTACCGTAACCATTGTGACCATAATTTTCTTCAATATAATCATCTAACTGAGTATAATCATAATTGTCTTTACCACTAATACTCAATGAATGAACACTTGAAGAATTAGTCTCAAAAACATTTTTCCTAATTTGTTTCATATTAATACCTTACCCGACGTAATTGGTCAAAAATTTCAATCCGTTTATCAAAACCTAAAGACCATAACACATCTTCCATTAAACTATCCATTGCTCTATGTCCCCAGCCATTTAAAAGAGTTGCATCACCTTGACATAAATCTACAATTTCTTGTGCTCTTTCAGCAAATTCTTCTGGCGTAAAAGGAACAACTGTTTTACTTTCCAATACTTCCAATCATCAAAGTCTCCAATCTTGGCTAACTTTTAGCCAGCATCATAAATCCTCGAAGGGATTTTGCCACTATCCTTTTCAGGAACATAGCCGTCATCTCTATTAAATTGTACATCAGATTCAAACAGAGGTCTAAAATCTCCATCACCATCACTATAGAAACCAATTAAAGTAGAATGTCCAATCTTTCCACAGGCTTCCATATAACGTAACATAGAAAGAAAAGAATCAATCCATCTTTCTTCCATGGTACACTTAATATTAAAAGTTTTTTCCATTTCAAAAACTCCTTAAATATTTTTATAAATAAAGTATAGCATAAAGAAATAAAGTTGTCAAGAAGTTCTAAAAACTTTTTTCTTGACAACTTTGCAGCAACTTGTTAATTTAATTATAGATTGTGCTTTTTATAATAGTTTTTTGGAAGTCTATGCGTAGGTTCAAACTTTCCACCTTTTAACAAATTATAGAATTCTAATCTCTTATGTTCAGGTGTAAGATACTGGTCAATCCAAGAAATTTCAGGATGGTCTTTCTTATACTTAAGTCTTTCATTCCAAAGTTGCTGATGTCTCTTTTGACAAAAAGCATACCATTCAGAATGACTAAGACCACTATAATCAACTACTGAAACAGAGGCTCGTGGAGCTTTATCTAAATACTGCATAAGCTCTGTTACAGTATTAAAAGTCTTCTTAAAAGAATATTCTTGAGAAACATTGCTGTTGTACTTTTTTTTGTTATGACGAAGAAACTTAACTTCAAACATTTTCTTTCTCCCTAAACATATTCTCAAAACTATAACTTTCTTTAACGTAAATCAAACCATCTTTTCCAACTACGAAATAATCTCCAAGTTCAGCAAATTCTTCGTATTCATCGTGAGAATCATCACTGGGTCTATATGTAATAAAACCATATCGACCTTCATCATCAACATTTTCATCAAACCAAGCCGTACCACGAAGACTTTTTAAATAATCAAGAGTTCTTACATGATACTTTGAAATATCCTTAATTTCCGTGTTATGAGCCTTAAGGAATTCTACAACTTCATCCCAATTATTTCTTTCCCATTTTAAAGCTACAACATTATAAGGAATAACTTCATAAATCTTAGCAGCCATTGTAAATTCCTTTCTTTTTATCTGCTCTAAAATTTCCTACACGATAAACGCTAACACGCATGTTGCCTTATCCATTTACCTTCTTACATAAGATATAGAAGTTCCATACACCACCATCGGAAATCTTTTAGAGGATTGCTCCCGCTACCTTTAAGCAAGTTTAGTTCGTCGTAGCAATCTGCGTTGGTGAAACGCCTTACAACCAAATCAATTATTGAATGCTTGCTACATCTTGTCTTAAGCCTTTTCTAGTTCGCTAAAGTGTTACCTTTAGCTTGGTTATATAATAGCACTTAACTTTCATTTTGTCAAGTACTTATTACATACTTTTTAAAATATTTTTTAAAGCCTTTGATGTGTAATTGGGTCAAACCCTTCTTGTTCAGAAATATCTAAATACTTTTGATATTTTTCCTCATCTAAAGGAGAGTGCTCCATGAGATAATTAATACTTTTTTCCATGCTTTCAATCTTCTTTTCTATGTTTTCAATCTTTTCTTTATCGTATTGAATATGCTTAATTTCCCATTTAACACCAAAAGTATAACAATACCCAATATAAACAGAGAAGGCTACTACTAAAACAATATACGATAATATACTTGTCGTATGACAAGTAGTTAAATAATGGGCTCCAATAAAAAAGTAAAAAGCATTAAGAATTAATCCTAAAATACCATGCAGCTTTTTATTATTACTTTCCATCGTTTGTATTACAATAACCCCCTTCTCTTTAACCATTCATTAATAAATACCATCAAATTATTTTTGGCAGATGCTAAAGAATCATTCCAAGTCCATCTTGGGGGCGAAATAGAATTATAATATTTCTTATAAACCATTGCTTTAATTGACAAATGCAATTCTTTTTCTTCTTGGTCTATAGAAATTTCATCGTTTGGAATTAAAGTAAATACAAGTCCTAAATGACTATATGTTGTAATATCTTGGAGACTGTGAAGCAATTCTCCTTGCCATCTTTCCCACTGGGGCATATTTCTTTGTCTCCTTTCTTTTTACTTTGTTTTATTAATAATTTAGTTAATTGGAGGAAACCAATAATATCCTAAAATATCATCGTTCTCAGCTTTTGTCTTGTTTTTATTATTGTTTATTTCTGTAAAGTTAATTACCTTTACTGGTTTCTTAGGATTGCTTTTTTCTTCTTTTTCTTCTTCCTGTCTCTTTCTTGTAAGAGCAATTACCTTTTTATAGTAATCAGACTCCTGCAAAAGCTTTTGAGCAATAGATTGATAAGTAGCCATATTGGTTTTGTAAGCTTCTTCTAACTTTTGCATTTGCTCTAATAAACGTAAATAAGATAAATAATTCTTACAAGTGCAATAATAAGTATCTTTTTCTCCAGCAATCATTGGCTGAGAACAGAATTTGCACTTTGGAATTGGTCTATTTTCTAAAGAAGGAGAAGAATTTTCATCCTTCCCCCCTTTAATTACAGTAAGATTATTTCTATCCATCTTAATTACTTATTAGAAGTACCAAGTACTCCACGTTCTGCACGATTTTCAACACGAAGATTCATCCACAATAAGCACTCTTCCAAATGAGTAAGTGCGAGTGCATTTTCACGACAGGCAAATTCGCCAGACTGAAAACCCTGAAGACGGTCACGAACAATCTCAAGAAGGTCTGTGTCAAGAAGTCCATGAATTGAATCCATTTCCTTGCGAGGACCATTCTGGAAAGCAATAGAATAGGGAGTCTCATTACCCTGACCATCAGTTACAATAACATTGTAAACATGATTAGCATTTCCAACGCCCTTTTCATCCACTGCGTACACAGTATTAAGGTTGTTCCTCTTCTGAATCGTATTAAGTTTACGCATTTTAGTTTACCTCTTTTATTGTTTTAATTTTTTATTGCTTTAATTTAATTTTGATGCTTTGAATCATTGTTTGCAATAAGCTTGCTCATCCATTCAACAGCATTTACTTCATTGGTTTTCTTAAAAGCTACACACCCAAGTACTGCTTCATCAAAATCAAGAAAAGCAGACGAAGAATCGTGAATGTGTCCTTCTTTATCCTTGTAACAAGGGATATAGCCCTTTACCTCTCCCTTGTCATACCAAGTAATAACACACATGTCTTCACCAATCATGGTGGCGCTGTAACTCCACTGGTATCCACCAGAACTCTTGAAAACATTTTCAAATTCCTTCTCAACCTTTGCGTCCTCAATAGCTCTTTGATAAGTACCATAAACATAATACTTACGAGCTTTAGGAGTTGTGGGAGAAATAAGCTCCGAGAAAAATTCCTCAACTTCTCCATATGTAATGTTGTTAATTGCCATATCAACTCTCCTTTCTATTTGTTTAGATATTACCATAGATATCTTTTCTTGTCAAGCATTTATTAAAAATTCTACAAAAAAATGTGTAAAAAAAGGAAGAAGCCATTCGACCTCTTCCTCTTTTTGGAGTGAATTTATGAAAATTTTGGATGTTTTACTTTTTATTTTTAATTACTTACAACCAAAGCGCTTCTTAGAAATCGCTTCAATCGAAGGAATCTTTTCAGTGTTGATGCTCTTCTTAGCACAATAATGTTCAATGGTTGCAACTAGAACTCGTGCATCAAGAAGCATTGCAAGAATCTTACGGTCAAATGCTCGATGATACTTTTCAAGAGCCTTGCCACGAGCAAACTCCTTACCAATGTCCTCAACGAACTTATCACCATCAGCATGGTTTACCTTAGCCTTACCACGATAGCTGTTTTCAAGAAGAGTGTTCTCCCAAATACCCTCAAGAGAAATAGTCTTCATATCAGCCTTTTCGCAAAGACGAGTAATAACATGCATTGCATCAAATGCAGTATCAGTTACCTCAGCCTTGACTACGCCACCACTCTCATAAACACCATAAGCAATGGAAGAGTTAGACGGTCGGGAAATGTCATTCTTGCAGTTGTCACACATAATTTTTTGTCTCCTTTAATTTTTGTCTTTTAATTTGTTTGTTTTACTTTAGTTTTGTTTATTTAAAAAGTCTTGATAGACTTCTTCACTAATTCTTTTCCTACCTCTCAAATAGAAATATAAGAAATATAAAAAGCTTGATATTGAGAGTATCATTATCTCAAAGATTAATTACTTCTTTGCTCCCTTTTTATATTTAATTGGCAGCGGAGTTGAGATTCGAACTCAATCTAACCCACTCAGAATGGTACGGTTTTAGCTTGCTACTCTATGTCACCATAGCCGATAAAAATCGTTGTAGTCTGGAGCACATTATCACCTTGCCTTTCGGTTTAGGTGGAGAGTCTATGCTCTCTACACGTTTACAGTTTTTTGAACTGATTTAGCACGGGATAGTCTTACTAACTTAATAATAAGATGTCAACCGTTTTAGCCCTCTTTATTACCTATTCGTTTCCAAATAGGAGTCCCTAATTCAAGACCGCTGTGCTAACCGTTACACTACTCCGCAATAATAAATTAAATGAAGTTTGAAACTTCATTGGCACGCCTGACGAGATTCGAACTCATAAGATACACTTTAGAAGAGTGCGGTTTTATCCAATTAGACTACAGGCGCTAATAAAGCTAGACTCATTTTTCAAAACATATGTAATCCCAAATCACAAGTCTCTAAGTAATTGCTGTAAGAGTCTACTTTATTTGAATTTGCTACCGTTGGTGGTGCGGGAGGTGCTCGAAACCTCAGCCTTCCGATTATAATGGTCACGAAAGCAAGATTTGAACTTGCATCCTTTGCTTTTCTTAAGCTATTTCGTGGTCGGATGCTCTAACCAATTGAGCTACCACACCATATAAAATCCTAGACACTTTAATTAAAAGGTATATGTACAATTAAATTTTGGCATTTTAATATATCTAATACTTTTTTAAAGTTGCTGTTAGTGTCTACTTTTAACATTACAGGACTAAACCCTATCCTTAATCTTTTTTCAAGCAAAAATTAAATAGTTAAATTGCTGTAAGGGTTTACTTTTAAATCATCAATAACTTACCATCTTGTTTGTAGTACTCCAAACAATTCAATCTTGCACCGTGGGGGATTCGAACCCCTTCTTAAGTTCTCCGTCGAGCAGCTCCAACCTTGGTACGGCACTTATAAACTAGACGCATAATACTAACAAAGGAGAATCATGAAAGCATCATAAACTAATTAGCAAGGAACAATACCATAAATCTTTTTTTAATAGAATTTGATTTTATTATTGTTTGCTGTAAGCGTCTACGTTAATTATTAAAAAATTCTTAATCTTTTTCAAATTCCCAATTATAACCCCGAGCTGTTTTCCTTAGCCCGTTCGCACATTGAGAAATATGTTCTATTTTAGTTTCAACATAAGCTTGATTAATAGAAGAATAACTTTTAATTAAATTACCATTTAAATCTAATTGCTTTACAGGTTTCTCAATTCGTTGCTATTTTTCTTTTTTTGGTGCTTTATAAGCAGATGATTTACTGGATAAACCATAATTATTACACCATTTTCTAACAGCATTATCAGAAACATTATATTGATTAGCTATTTTAGAAAAGTTGCCATTTTCTTCTTTTAATATTTTTTCTAACTCTTCTTTGGTTGGTCTATCTTTTTGCTTTCTTCTGTGCTTATTAGCACAATCAAAACAATATAGAGAATTATTGGTAATTTCTTTCCCACAACCCAAACAAAATCTTTTATCATCTTTGTAAATTTTAAAAGATTTTTTATGTGACTTTGCTTTTTGCTTGTTATCTTTGACTAAATCAAACTTTTTTATTTTTTTCTTTTTTAATTCAGTCTTATTTTTCCGACCAAAAGTAGGAAGCTATCTATCACAATTAGGACAAACCCATCTTAAATTATCAAGTCTATTATCTCGATTTTTACCGTTAATATGGTCTAAAGTTAAAGTTAAAGGTTTGCCATTCCAAAATGGTTCCTAACCACATATAGAGCATTTATATTCAACTGCATTTAAAGCTAAAAAATGTTCTCTTAAACAACTCTAACTAACACGAGAATCTTCTTTGAAAATTTCTTCATTAGTTACTTTTTTGTTATATGTTCTAGGAAGAAAATTAACCTATAAATCTTTTTCTTTTATAATTCTTTTTAAATGCCGACGATTAGCATTTGAAGTAGAATTATATCCTAATTTTCTTAAAGCATCAGAATAAGAAGAACTATTATCTAAAATTTGCTATAACTCTTCTTTTGTGTACTAATCAATTAAAACATCCATCTTATCTCCTTTAATTGGTTGAGCATGAGGGGTTCGAACCCCCACTTTTAGGGTCAAAGCCTAACGAACTACCATTATTCTAATGCTCAATATTTTTGTACTTTGCCTCTGAATCCCGATTCTCCACAGAGGACATCCATCTCATTTCTGAGTCCGACTGGACATGGCTTGTTTTATTTATCGTACTGTTACCACCACAAAGTACACAAGAAAGGAAATCTTGTCTGCCCCTGAAGGGGAGACATTTGTTTTTTTGGAGTGGACGGGGATAATCGAAATCCTAACTGCGGGACCGGAGACCGCCGTTTTACCATTAAACTACGTCCACATTTAAACTACTTCTGCAAGGTTGATTTATCTCTCAACCACATCTTAAGTATACCACATACTCATCATCTTGTCAAGTACTTTTTAAATTTTCTTTTTGTAAGATTAGTAAAAACATCACCGCCACGGGAAGGCTCTTACATGGTGACGAGCTGGATAAGGGACTCAAACCCCTGACATTATGATTACAAATCATACGTTCTATCAACTGAACTAATCCAGCAAATAAAGGACTAAACAATAGTCCTTATCCACGAGTACGTTTCCAATAATTCGCCATCTTATATTCAGGCTTATTAGTAACTTCCTCAATAAATACTTCAGGAAAAGGCCAAACATAACTGTTAGCTTCTTCCTCTGAATCAAATTCAACTTCGGCATAATAGAAAGCAGTATCAGTACCGCCATCTACAAGATTGAATTCAATTAAATAACCATTATTGTAAAGACCTCTATAATCTTTTACAATGGGTTTACACTTAAGTGTTTTAAGACACTCATTAAACAAAGAAATATTAGTAAGATTAGATTCAACTTCAGTACGCATTAAAGTACCACCAGATTTAATAGTAATAGCATCTGGACGATAACCTTTACCACATTCAAACCAACGTCTTACACGAATTTCTTGTGTGATTTTTCCATCAGAATCATATTTAATATCAAGATAGATAGTTAAAACAATTCCAGCTTCGTCAAAATCGACTTTAGGAAAACCAGAGATTAAAAACTTACGTTCGATTTCGATTGAATTATTATTACTCATTTTTAATCTCCTTTTTCCATGGCACTAGCGGTAAGATTCGAACTCACGAGACGGATACAAGCCGTCACACATCATTTCAAGTGATGGCAGTTATGACCACTTCTGTACGCTAGCATTTATTTTATGTTTCAGAGAACAGATAGATACCTTTTTCTCCTACATCCTTTTTAATATCAATAAATTCTTTATCACTAATTTGAGTCATTGGAGGGAATACACTTTTAAAAGAAGAACAACCATCTTTTTCAATAGAAACTATTTGCTTCTTACAAACTGGACAAGTATAATTCCAAGATAAAAAATTAGTTTCATTTTTAGCAATTTTTGTCTCTGTTACTTGCATTATTCCCTTATTACAATGAGGACATCTATAAACAAACTTCTTATTATTTGCGGTCTAATAAATGTAAGTCTTAAAATCAGTCATTAGAATTTACTTCCTTTTGTTTTTTGGTTGCTGAAGCATGGGAGTCGAACCCACTATTACTTGGGTATGAGCCAAGTGTGATTTATATATCCGTTTCACTCGCCAGCAATGGTGCTTTAGGCCAGAATCGAACTGACTACACGTGGATTTTCAGTCCACTGCTCTACCAAATGAGCTACCAAAGCATGTTTAATTCTCTCTTATCCCTACTCGGTAGCAAGTTCGTAATTTATCATGGGTAAATTCGTAACTTACTACCTTTCGGCATTGCAATGAGAGAATTCTCTATTTGTTTTCATTCAATATCAGAAGAAAATTTCTAAACAACCGAGGTTTTTCTTGTTTTTACTGAACTGAAAAACCCAATTAAACAGGTGCGTTCTTATTTTCTGCTGTAAAAGAACCCGACTAAAGCAACATCTCAATCCCATATTTCGCGTAATAAGGTGAAAGAAATTCTAAGTGGCGCTGTACCTAACAGCTTCCTGCAAGGGTTTCCCACGAGCGGGGCAGGACTCGAACCTACACTCTCCACTTTTGGCGGGTATGGAAGGATTTGAACCTTCGACTCCTTGATTAACAGTCAAGTGTTCTGACCAGACTGAACTACACACCCAAATATATTTTCTTGAATTTTAGAGCTGATTTTGGGCTGAATTATACCCTTCCATTCATTTAATTTCCACATCCGTTTGGAAAACCCATCAGCAACCTTTGCAAAGGGTTGAGAGAACAGCGCTATCCTCTCGTGGTCTTGCCGACCTAAAATACTAGATACTTCCTTACATCTATTTAAAGATTAACAACAATTAAAAATAGATGTACACTTTTCCCGTTGACATTCAGGAAGCTTTTTTAATTTGGTCTCAGGAGCTTGATATTTAGCTTCAAGTCATGCTGCCTACGTCTTATTTTAGGACGAAAAAGAGATAGACTAGAAAAACCTTGTGCATGTTTTTTAAAGAAACTGCCCTTAAAACTTCGGCTTATAGTAGCCTAAAACTGCTGTTTACCCGCAGACGAGGGCCAGTTAATTATCGTAAACTCGTGTTAATACGGTGCTTTTTTGCTTAAGAGAGCAACTAACTCTTATGGTGGACCTAACAAGACTTGAACTTGCGACTTCCTGCGTGCAAAGCAGACACTCTCCCAACTGAGTTACAGGCCCATAATTGGGCTATTCTTTCAAATAGCAACAGAGTTTTTTACAAGAACTCTATAACTTGGCTTTTGTTGTTCATCCTCAGCACCACCTGTTAGGAGCAATAAGCAGTATGCTCGGCTTATTGTGTTTTAAGGTTACATGACCCATAACCTCAATACCTACCCCGATTTAGTTGCAGTAATCAGAGTTTTTGTTTGAATAGGTACGCAACCACCTATTCCCGTAAACACGGCACAGACTTCTCCGTATAGCTTTTCGCTGTAGGCTTTTGATGTTACATTCGCACCCTAACATCTCTCACCATATATCTGTGTTCTACCCATGTGCGGCTTATAGCCTTTTTCAGCTTGTGACAGCTTACTTTGCGTTCGAGAACCATTCACTTGTTCTCTACTCCAAGACTTCGGACGGGCGTTGGGGCTTTAGCTTAACGGACTAAAGATGAGTTCAAGCATGTAGAACACCGAAGGACTTTAACTTAACGGATTAAAGATGAGTTCAAATATATGGAACACCGACAAGGCTTTAGCCATCCTTGCTGAATCGGGCAGTTTAATATAAGTTACATTCGCTATCTGCCAATTGAGATGCAACTTTGGTAGCTGAGGTGGGACTTGAACCCACATCTCTTTCAAGGGTTGTACTTGAAGCAACTGCGTATGCCAATTTCGCCACTCAGCCATATTCTAGACACGTTTTTTGATTTCCAGCAACCACGCATCTTCAAAAGAAGATTAAGGAGTCGAACCTTATCGTTAATTTACCATATTAAAGCATCAAGTAATTTTGCTGTACGTGTCTACTTGAAAGGAATTTATATTTGCCTATTTGAAGAAAATAGGAGCGTCAATTTATTAACTAGACTCATTTTTACAAAATCTGTTGCTCTACCCCTTGAGCTAACTCCCGATGGTCGGGAGTGAAGGATTTGAACCTCCAACAAACAGGCCCATAGCATTTGTGATTGTAAAGTTGCTGTTAGAGTCTACTTGAAAGGAATGCTTTTATGAACAATAAAAAATGAACAATTAGCTTACAAATAAATTTGTATCTGTATCATATTTTTACTATAGCATAAAATTTTCATTTTGTCAAGAGTTTTAAAACAAAAATTTTATTGGTGGGTGAGGAAGGTGCCGACCCTTCTACTCCGTTAGGAAAGAGTTTTACAGACTCCCGTGTTTGCCGATTCACTACTCACCCATTTAATTATTTCCCCTTTTTAGAAAGGGGCTAGACGCTTTTTGTGTATTCTTATTTAACAGATAAGTACAATTAAAATTGCTGTAAGCGTCTACTATTGAAGTCATTACAAAATAAGCATTTCTGCTATTGGTGCGTCTGGAGAGATTCGAACTCTCGATACCCGCATTATGGGGTTGGATATAAGTCTTGAACTTATCGAGGCCCTAATGCTATCCAACAAAGTGCGGTGCCTTACCACTTGGCTACAAACGCATCTTTATAAATCGAAATCATCTAATTTAAAATGTTCAATTGCATGACAATTAGCACACAATAAAGAACATTTATCAACTTCTGCTTTCATTTTATCAAAAGTAAAATTTTCATTTAAATTAACTTTACTTATGCTAAATTCTTTTTTTGATGGGTCTTTATGATGAAACTGTAAAGCAGCTTCGTGTTCATTATAACCACATTTTTCACATTTTCCCCGTTTATACTCAATTAAGAGATGTTTAATTTTTCTTTTTAAAAAACGCTACCTTTGAGTTGAATCTAACCCTTTAGGAGAACATTCATAACAATAATTTCTTTTATAATTATTAGAGTTAAAAATTTTCCCACACAAAGCACATTTTTTAAATCCTAAATTCAAATCTCCGTGAGGTCTTATTACTTTAAGACAACCACAAGAACGAACTTTTTGTGATTTTAAATGTCCAGTTTGAACAATTGTAAAATTACCACACTCACACTAGCATTTCCAATAAGTTCTTCCATTTTTAGAAGGAGCTGGTTCAACAACTTTTAATTTTCCAAAAGTCTAATTTGTTAAGTCAATTTTAACTGGCATTTTTTACCTCTTTTTAATTTTACTAGAGACATTGTTGGTATGGGCTCCTGCCTTAAACCACTTGGCTACATACTTCAACTGAAGACGTTCGGATTCGAACCGAAGAATGGGAGCTTGGTTTTTTAACATACTTCCAAAATTGCTGTTAGTCTCTACTTTATAATATCATCTTACAGAAAGGAAATTATTCATATCAGATAGAGAGAAAGGAGAAACAACATTTCGTCAAACAATTATTTCTTAACCCCTCGATAGATTTAAGTTCCCCTCATTTAAATCCGATAAAACTTACTCACACTATCATAAGAACGGATTTCTGATTTGAATAATGGTAGTCGGTACGGGGTTCGAACCCGTGCTACTGACGTGAAAGGCCAGTGTCTTAGCCCACTTGACTAACCGACCAAATTAAAGTTTATAATGTGGATGGACAGCCAACTCATAAATCAAATTATCCACACAAGGGACAAATTCACAACATTTGTCATACTCTGTTCTATGCTCAATGTTATTGATATGAATTAGACAATTCGTACACTCATGACTTTCACAAAACTTTATTGCTTTCTTTGCGATGTCCCTTGGCGCACAATTAACAACTTCTTTCCAATCCATATTATCCATATTACTACCTCTTTATAGATGTCTCTATTAATTAACCTAGACTCTTTTGCGTATTATTCACCACAGAGCGCCCTCTGACGAGAATCGAACTCGCTAATGATTGTTTTGCAGACAATTGTGTTAACCTTTAAAAAATTTGCTGTAAGAGTCTACTTTATTATTCAGGAGGTTTTATTTATACACTTATTATAGCATATCATCTTTAAGATGTCAACCACTTATTAAAATTTTTCTTTTTGCTTTTTTACTTTTTATCTTTTTGAGAAGTTTTTATTTTTCTCTTCTCTTAAGATGTATTTATCTTACCACACTTTTAAATCTTTGTCAAGTCTTTATTAGAACTTTTGTCAGAATTTTTTCTTGAACAAATATCCGAAACCTGATTAGTAAAGCAATCGTGATTGGAACTTTCAATAAGTTCATTTTCCACATCTTTGGGAGGAGTAATAAAATCTCTAATAAGTTCTACCAATTCTATCATAGAATTAGCTTCGAGAGTAAAAATGTAACCATCATAAGGAATACATCTATAGACCCACTTACCTGATGTGCTGTTTTGATAACAATCCGCATTATCCCAAACTTGCGTGGCATCTAAAATACGAACTTCCCAAGGATATTCAATAGTTTCAGAATCTATCTTATACCAATAATTAAATTCTTTATCTCTTAGAATATCATCAACTCGAAATTTACTAATTTCACCAGTCCATACAGAATAATGACCAACAATTTCAAATAAAGAAGTATCCATTACTCAATAACCTCATCATAAGTCAATTTCATAATATCAGGTTTAACAGGATAGAACTCACCTTTAATTCCCTTAACGATATAATCGCCAACAGAAGCATGATGGTCTCCCTCAAGGGTATTAATGATAAGATTAGTTACAGTACCATTAATAGTATGCTGAGTAGTAACACAGCAATGAGCACCAACGAACTCCATAATTTCAGTTTCATTAGCACCATCCCAAATAATAGCTTCAATGGTAACTGGCTTCTTAGTATACTTCTTAATCATGTTTCTTTACCTTATCCCACTTATATTTGTGTTTAAGCTGATGAAACTTTAACCAAATCCAAAAAGAAAGAGAAGCATCAATTCCATCAACTTCATTCATAACACGATAGTTATTAGAATCCTTTTCAGGATGACCATAAACTACTTGGGCATCATAACACTGAATAAGATGCTTACCATTTGCTTTGGCTATAATATCAAGCTCACTTGTATAATTAAACTTATTATCTTTTCTTTCATAATAAGCGCCATATTCATTTTGACGTACTAATTTATACCCACGTTTAGCAAACTGTTTATCAATGTAATCCATAAAAACGCCCTTTTATTTTATTAAATATATGCAGAACAAAAACTGATAATTACTGACAGACCAGCTTTCCACTTATCTGTCCTCGGTTCGATTAGGGAGAGGTTTACAGAAATATTCCAGCAAACTTGCACCCAATTATCTTGGTCATTTTCATTATCAGTTTTGCTCATTGCATAAGGGTTTAACGTACCCAGTTAAGCAAAAGCAACGACTTTTCTATTTTTACATCCATCAAGCGTGGATGGCGGTTTAGTGTCGAATACATTATAACCAGCGTAACTGTATTCCAAGATAAGTTTCGTACTATATCTTACGGATTTCTTGTTTTTTGAAAAGACATCAAGAAATATCTAACCATTCTGTCTTTTGGAGCGGCATCGAAGAATCGAACTTCAATCATAATAAATGTCTATAGCTATTTTTATTATTACACCAGTTGCCGCATATTTGCTGTCTCTCCAAGCTGTCACCGTTAGTATAGTTTTTTGGTTATGTACGGTTTGAACCGAGGGATGCTATACACATCTCCTAACATTAAGCGATACTCCGTCTGTTAGGCGAACCTCCCCTACCTCTTCCAAGGCGGTATCGTGGTTACTGGACCCCATAATTGGATTCGAACCAACTTCCTCTCCCGATGTGGCTGTTATCGCTAAGGAGCTACCTTAGTGTTTACTCAACATCAGTTAACGAGAATGCTCCATTACACTAATAGGGATATAAAAGGGAACTCAGCTTTACCTCGCCCTTAACGACCATTCCCGTGCCGGATACCATACTCGTACCTTTACTGCTTCTAATACTACGAATTTATTACGAGCAGCGATAACAAATTCTGTGGCGCAGATAACAGGACTCGAACCTGTATTACCTTTCGGTAAGCGGCTTTAGCAGAGCCGTGAGATACCATTACTCCATATCTGCATAATGAGCAATCTTGACACTTTTTTTCTAGCCATCCACGGTTAACTATTCCTTGCTCAAGGGATTTGTTAATAAGGAGTCGAACCTTACACGACGTTATTCCAAAAACATAAAATAAATTTGCTGTGAGTGTCAACTTTCGTTTAAATTTAAGTCTGATGGTGGGAGTAACAGGACTCGAACCTGTAAGCCTCCGCCGTGTAAAGACGGCATTCTAACCAGTTGAACTATACTCCCATATAATATTGGTTTTTCCATTCCCGAGAGGACTTTCGTATTTTACCAACAAACCTCACGTTACTTAACTTATTTATAGACGCTAAGTAATTGCGTCTCAACAACACATTTATTAAGATAAGAAAGGAAAATTATCTTAACCTACTGCTTCTTCAGTTACAGTATCTTCATCAGGGATAACATTACCAGTGTTATCAATCTTGTCATTCGAAGGAACGGGATTGTCAGTCTGAAGCTGACTTTCCTTCAACTTTTCATCATGAAGCTCACGATTCACTTCATATACAGCGGCTTCAAGAGCCTTTCGAACTTCATCTGCATTAAGAGTAATACCAAGAGCTTCCATCTGTTGATTGAAATACTTTGTTGCTTCCTGCAAACGCTTTTCAACTTCCCGAGGAAACATCTGTTCAACAGCTTTGACTGCAATCAAAGCATACTTGTGAATAAGTTCTGCCTGAGTAAGAGCATGATTAACATCGTCCAACTTACCCTTCTTCTTGAGATAAGGGATAAGGACAACTGTAAAAATCAAAGAGCACAAACCAATTACAGCAACTACGATAGGGGTAATATCAGTCATTTTTCGTACTTCCTTTTTACATTTTAAATTATAGCATCTAACAAACGCTTTGTCAAGTGTTTATTAAATAAAATTTGATGGAGCAAGATACGAGATTCGAACTCGCCCTTACGGTTTGGAAGACCGTCGTGCTAACCGCTAACACTAATCCTGCATATATGATGCCACTCACGCATGAATGGCATCAAACCCCACGCTCCGTAGAGACCTCATGCTAGCCTGATAGGTTTCCTACTAAGATACCAGTAAAGTAATGAGCTTAACCAGACAAACGTAGACTTAACCAGTGGAGTATCTAGCTTAATTAATATTCAAGAACTTCCCATTCATAATATTGAATATAATGACTCATAAGATAAGAATTGAGAATATCTTCTTCTGAATTACTTTGCAGCCTTTTAAGTCTGTCTTCTAAATCATGAATATGAAAACTCTTACGCTCAATTTCTTTCGTGTATTTACGAAGTTTCGCTTTTACATCTTTAAGTAAAATATAAAGACGCTTTTGCTGGTCATCAGAAAGAGTTGCTAACGAATCCAAAGATTCCATTAAATCATTCTTTCTCTAACAATATTCCTTATGCTGTTCAATATAAGGCTGTCTATTTTCTTTTGCAATCCTAATTTCATTTTCAAGATGCTCAACCCTATTGTTAAATTCTGTCATTGCCTCAAGAAGATAACTCTGCTTATCTTTAAGCATAGCTTCCTTCGTCAGCACAGAATCAACAGAAGATTCTTCATACCAACCAGTATATTTAAGCCAAACTTTCATAATTACTTTTTCACCGAAGTCACGCCATTAAAATCATACAAACGTACAATATGGCTTAATCCTAAAGTATCAGAAATATCAGCACTAATGATAGACCAATCTCCACCAGCAAGACCGCACCCAATCATATAAGGCATAGCAATTTCTTCTGCCAGAGGAACTATTTCACGAATCTTAAGAAGACACTCATGGAAATACTCATAATTAGTATTTACATTTGGTCCACCAATGCCAACCTGAGAGAACATATTAAGGAAAACCTTATCTTTATTTTCCTCAATTCGAAGAACCTTACCATAAAGTTCTTCAGGAGTATGATAACTACAAAACTTATTATACTCCAAATAAACATGGGGATAATTCTTCTTGATTTGAAGAGCAACACCAGCACCCATTACGCCAAAAGTATTAACCTGATGACAAATATACTTTGCCGAAGTCTTAAGGACATCGCCTTGAATAATAGACACTGACATAACCTTCTCCTTTATTCTTTATCTGTTTCTTGTAAATTTTCCTGTAACTTCTTATAATACTGATAATACGAGTCAAAATGTTTTACAAGAAAATCTTTGTATGCTTTAGCAACATAGTTAGCAGAACTTACAGGAAAATCAATCCCCAAATCTTCTGCAATAACATCTACAGCTTTTCTCAAAGGTTCAGGAGGTGTATTGGTCAACTTAAACTTTTTAGTTTCAGAATCATTATCACACCAAGCCTTACCATTTACAACTGTTAGAAATCTAACTGAAGGATTCTTAGAAAGTTCCAACTTGTGTTCCTCACTTCTTTTATAGGGTAACACAGATATTTAAATCTGTCAAGTATTTAATAAAAGAATTTTTTTATTTTCTTTACTTTTTATTATCGTCAAATTTGCCAGAATAAATAGCTTTTCTACTGATAAACTTAGCAGCAGAAAAAATAAATACAAACAAGGGAAAGAAAAATGCGCCAAAAGATTCTAGTGGGTCAGCGAAATCCCAATAATCTTCATCTTCTTCTGCGATGCACTTCATCACACGAGCAAAGAAAATCCACAAAATATGATTAAGGATTAAAACAATTGTAATAATCAACCACTTGGGCATATCTTTTCCTTTCTGGCACGCCTACCGAGACTCGAACTCAGAACTAATCTTTAGGAGAGATTTGTTTTATCCAGTTAGACTATAGACGCATACCTTATTTTTTCTTCTTAGGAACAGCTTCAACTACAAAGAAGATAGGTTCATTATTTTCTCCTAAAGTAGCTAATGCTTCCATTTCTGCCTTTACATTAAAAGAAGAGGTTTGTAAACGTCTTCCATAAAATTCATTTCGAGAATTATAAACATAATCATAATCATGACTAAAATTGTTTTCGACATTAATCCCTAATGTTGCTACTGTAATAAATACATCATACTCTTCTTTAGGATTTTCTGCAAAGCCAGTATACCCATTACATTTATATCTTACATAAACAGGCGAACCATTTTCTGTTTTAAAATCAACAAAACTTAAATCATAAAATTTTGTGTGACAATATGGACATTCATAATTAGAGTTAGTTGAATACCTTTGATGACAACGAGGACAAGTAACCTAATTACGATATCTAAAATTCTTCTTGGACATAATTTACCTCACACTGTAAAACAAGATACAGGAATCTTTGTAGGATTCTTTTCTTCCACAGCATAGAAAGAAACATTTGAAAGCTTAATATTATTCCACTCTTCCTTAGTCTTAGAAGAATACTTGGGCCAAAAAAGCCCTTCAAATGTTACAAAATTATTTTCTGGGTCAACATAAAGAGTTCTTACAAATCCAACAACCCTTTCATAGACAACATCTTTCTCACAAGTCATTTCTTCGCAAATAGGAGTCCTAAAGCAATCTTTAAGACCTTCCCACATTGCGTCTGTAAGCCAATCTCCTAACTCATCTCTCTTTAGAGTAAATTCTTGAGTAAGGAACTTTTCATCAGGAGAATAATTTTCAACCATTATTAATTTCCTCAAAAAGAGTAGTATCCTTAGTAGGAGTACCAAAGGCATTTAGAACAGGAGTAAGATTGCCTTCAACATCAGAACAATAATAAAGCCAGCCATTCATATCAGAAACAATATGATAAACACGATTCTGTTCATTCTTTACCATATAACCAGTATCAGTAAAACCAACAGGAACGCTATCTACATCAGCCCCAATACTATTCTTGCTATTATTACAACCAGACAATGCCAAAATTGCAATAAAAATCACAACAATAAGAAAACTAGCAACAAACTTATTCCAACTCTTCTGCATAATTAATTCCTCGCTTTTTATAATAAATTTTATACTTTTTCCCATTCTTCTTCTGAATAAGAATTAATTACTGTTCGTTTATAAGGTAACTTAAGATATTTACATCTCTTAATTATTGCACTATCAGAAACTCCCAACTTATTCCGAACAGCTACAAAACTATTATTCCTAATTAAACTCTTCAAATCTTCACGAGACACTTCGAAATGTCTTCCTCGACCTGATATTTGCTCTTCTTTCCTTCTACATTCTTTACACATAGAAGACTTTTTCCACATTAAATTTTTTTGACAAATAGGACATAATATTTTTTGTGGAGCTTTTTCTTTAATTAATTCTCCATTTTCTCCTCTGGAACATTTATTTCCATAAGAGTCTAATTGTCTATCACAATTAGGACAAACCCATCTTAAATTGTCGAAAGAATGATTTTTATTGTTTCCGTCAATATGGTCCATTGTTAAAACTAATGGTTTACCGTTCCAGAACGGTTCCTATCCACATATAGCACATTTATAATTTGATTCCTTTGTTAATTTAAAAAATCTTTTCCTAACTGTATTTGGAGAAAATCCTGAATTCTTTTGAAAAATTTCTTCGTCAGAGAAATGTTTATTTTGATTTCCCTTGTGAATTTTTTCTTTTGTTTTTTCTGGATTTAAATGAGAATAATCTATTTCTAATTCATCTAGTCTTTCTTTTAAAAAAGGAACCATTTTATTATGGCTATTATACCCATCTAAAACTAACAAGATATTATTCCAACTTGTATTGTTCTAAACAACATCTTCTAATTCTTTTTTTGAAAAATTGTTGTATCTACTCATTTTTTACAATCTCACACTTTTTAGTTTGGTCGAGGCGACAAGATTCGAACTTGCGACCCCTTGTTCCCTTGTGTTAGAAACGAGATTCGAACTCGCAATTTTTTCAACAATTCCATTCTGTCATTCTAACAAAACAAGTGCGCTACCAACTGCGCTACGCCTCGAAATATGTGTGGCTGATTATAAATCAGTTAACAGTACGGGTACTGCTATTTTCTAACTTCCTCAGCCTAAAGTTTGTTCCGCAAAAGCGAATGGTACGGGTAGAGGGACTCGAACCCTCACGTCTGCAAGACATTTGAACTTAAATCAAGTGTGTCTACCAATTCCACCATAGGAGCATTGTTTTATTTAACTGCTGCAAAGATAATACAAATATTTATATTATGCAAGGAAATTACATACTTTAACACTTAATTAACAGTCATTAAAAAAGGAGGTATTGACCTCCTTAACCATAGTGTATGAGCCATATTGCTCATAACACTTTAAACATCAATTAATTACGCAGGACACATAGGAGAAATACCATGTTTATAGAATGGTTCCATAGCATCTGCATAAGCTTTAAAATAAGCTTTAATCATGCTTTTTACAAATGTAATAACTTTCATAATAATACAAATTTAAAGTTTATATTGGGCTTCTCATAGGACTCAAACCTATAACCTTCACTTTACAAGAGTGACAATCTATCATTGATATAGAGAAGCTTATTTCTTTTCATATTTTTCTGACCATGCTTTAGTAATACCTACAGATGTAAATATAGCTGCTACTGCTGTAATATATTGTGCCATACCACTTAAATCTGTATGTATTGTATGTTCATTAAATACTTCTACTAATAAT
>OJAW01000552.1_pt1 | contig 25949 bp, 31 predicted proteins | sample 1589151 | NCBI WGS metagenome assembly OJAW01 (sample SAMN03283290) | human gut metagenome | biome: human-associated habitat; material: feces | host: Homo sapiens | place: Peru | collected 2012
GAAATAAATCCTGACTTCTTTTTAATTAGTGTCTCCTATTTGGGGTTCACTTCAATTTCCTTCTTTTATTTTGTATCTTGTTTCCAATTAAGTATTAATTTCATATCGCTATATTCTTTAAAACTATCATCTATGTTTCCATTATATTTTAATTTTACTTCTATAGTTTTTGCTTTGCCACTTTTTAATTTTGTACCTACTTCTATTCCTTTGATACTGTAATCTATATATTTTTTATTATCAGAAATAAAGTTAATACTTGCAAGTTGTGCATTCAAATTACCTCTATTAGCTATTTTTATTTTATATGTAATTGAATCTCCTACATCTTTAAAACCTGCATAGAATTTAATAACTTGACTATCTAATTCTGGATCTTTGTAATTCTCTGCCTTACCTATTGTTTTTATTGTTTTAATATCTTCAAATCTAACATCCCATACAGCTGGTTCTACTCTTACCTTTCCTTCTATAACTACAGACCTTATTAATATAAAGTAACCTACTGCGACAAAACAACAACAGAATATAAGTAAAATCAATATTAATTTCTTTTTCTTTTTTAAATCCATTTTTTACACACCAACCTTATCTTATAGTAATTATATCATTAATATTTATTTTTAACAATAACCTATATTTCTATTGTTGGTAAAATAATATCTACACATGTACCTTCATTTTTATTTGAAGTATAAATTAAATTTCCATCATGAAGCTCTATTATTTCTTTAGATAACATTACTCCTAATCCAGTACCTTTTACTTTAGTTGTATAAAAAGCTTTACCAATATTATTTAGTTCTTCTTTATCCATTCCGATACCATTATCTTTTATAGTTATTCTATAATTATTTTTTTCTTGATTAGTGGTTATAGTAAGTTTTAATTTTTCATCTTCTTTTTTAGACTCAATTGAATTTTTTATTATGTTTACTAAAACTTGTTTTAATCTGTTGTAATCTCCATTTATAAATACTTCGTCATCACCTATTTTGAATTTGGTTAATATGTTTTTACTATTAAATAATGAACTCATTGACCCTAGTGTATCTTCTAAAAGATAGTTAACATCCATTATATTTTTATCAACTTTAATTTTTGTATAATCTAAAAAATCGTCCATTATGACTAATGTTCTTTCTACTTCGCCTTTTATTATTTCTATATATCTTTGTGAATTTTTTTTATTACTAAGATCTATCATATTTAAATATCCTTTGCATACCGCAATTGGATTTTTAATTTCATGTGTAAGTTTAAATAATGAATTTCTAAGTGTTTTTTCTTTTTCTAGTTCTTTTAGTGAGTTATTCAAATTTATTACATCTTCACTTTTTGATAGAAGTTTATAACAAAGAATTGAACATACATAAAATACTAGTATAGCTACAAATATGTTATTAAAAGCATCCATAAATGTTATATTAGGATTAAAATAATAAATAAAGAATGAAAAGAAAAATGTTTTTATTACAGTAAACCAACTTATGCTTCTAAGTGTTGTTGTGTTTTTATTTGATTCAATTAAAAAGAAAATATAATAAACTAAGTATTCAAATATAACCATATAAGCATTATATTTAAAGGATGTTATATAATAGATTCCTAATATGATTGATAATATTATACCTATACCTCTTTTACCTCTTAAATATGAAAATAATATTGGTATATTTAGAAGTACTATTGAATAGTTTGTACGTACTCCTTTTGTCAGCTCAATTGTTAAAAATAATCCTGTTATTAGGGCAAGTTCAAATACTACTTCTTCATATTTTAAGTTTTCATTTTTTGCGTTTAGGTATGTTAAGTAAATTAAATATAATAATAAAGGAAACATTATGCATATAACACTAAGTAAAATTGTATTAAAAAAATTCATATAATCGCCTCTTTCGAATTAATTATATGAACTTTTTTTGTCAATATTTGTCGAATTATGTTACTTTTTATCAAATTTTATTTTAAATCGTCGATATATTTTTTTAATTGTTTTGATTCTGGACCTAGTATTATTTTTACTTGGTTATCAATTTCAACAATTCCTTTGGCTCCTAATTTTTGTATTCCTTCTTTATTTACAAGTGTTACGTCTTTAAGAGTTGCTTTAAATCTTGATAAATTAACTTCTGTTTTTATTATGTTATCTTTTCCACCTAAATAATCAACTAATTTATTCATATTTAAATGGGCATCTTTTTTTACAGATTTTAAAACTGCAAGTAAGATTATAACCAATATTAAAATTATTATTAAATATTCATACTTCATATTATCACCACTATAAGTATACTATATTAGCAAAAGAAAAAACAAGTATTTTTATAAATATGAACAAAAGAATAAAAAATAAGATAGTTTTAATTTTAATTTGCGTTAGTTGTTTCCATCTATAACACTTCTCTTTTTAGATAAAAACCTTTTTGTTTTTCATAGACTTAAATTCTGGTGTTATTATTGTTTTATTCAAGAAACGTGATATTTATACTTACAAATACATTTTTACTTTTTAAAGAGTTATAAGTAAGGAAGAGTCTTAAAAAGATTATTAGTTTGTTATTTTGTTGTTATAATGACTCGTTCATTATTATTATTTTAGTAATTTGTGGTATTATTGGTGGTTCTTTTATTAAAACAATGTCTGATGCTATTATCCTAATCTTTTGTCCTTGTTTAAGTTTTTTTCTTGTTACCTTATTATTATTTAAAACTATGTTAGTACTGTCAGTAATTTCTATCTCATATTCTCCTTGTTTACTTTTATTATTAGATGGTAATCCTTTGATTAAAAGTGTGGATTTATCATCTTTTTCTATTATTTCTTCAATAGTTGCGTCAAGAACAAACTCCTTTTCTTTTTTTTGCTTTGTTATTTGACTATAAGTAAAGTATGATAACATTGCAAAGAACAATATACCTATTAATACCGCAATTGCTTCTTTTTTCTTCAACATATATTTCTCCTTTCATTTCAATTTTCTTTTATTTTATTATTAAAAATTGCTATAAATATTGAACCAACACTGTTTCCAAGTATCATAATTAACATAGATAAAACTGCTTTTAAGGACCATAATTTGGCTAATGATATGTAATACATATTAGCTATGCAGTGTTCAAACCCTGATAAAATAAATACAATTACACATATAAATATTGCTAAATATCTTACTATTGAATCTTTTCCTTTTTTAAAGGTATTAACTGCAATATACATAAGCATTCCACAAAAAATTGATAGTATAAAAATGCTTAGATAATTATCATTAATTTTAATTGCAGATATTTCTTTTGCTCTTACACTTATGTTTGCAATTCTTGTATTAAGTACTAATAAAGATGTAATCATTGTACCTATAAAATTGCCAATTAAAGTTAAAAGTAAAGTCACAATATAATTTAATTTGTTTTCTATAATATAACCTATCATTCCTGTATATAGGTTCATTTTATATATACATATTGTAAGAAGTCCTACTGAGAAAAATATAGCGCCTATTATTGAATTGGAAATGCTTAAATAAACTGTTCCGCCTATTCCAATCATAATTCCTGCGTAAATTCCTTTAAATAATATATTTATATTTTTCTTTAATACATTCATTGTAAGCCTCCGAAATAATTACTATTTACTAGACAATTTTATTATATCTTTTGAAATTGGAAAAGTCAACCCACTCTTATTTTATGCTTTAACTTTTATAAATATAGAATAATTTGTCCCAAAAAAAGAATCTACATAAAACTTGTAGATTCTTAATTAATTATTTTTTCTTAGCATCAACAACTATTTCTTTTAAACAATTTTACCTGCTAATCTATATCCACTTTCACAACTATAAGTTTTTTTAGCATCTACAGACTTTCCACATACAGGATTACTTGTTTGAGTTGGTCTAAAGTTTGTGTCTCCAGCTTGGCATGAATAAATAATATAATTGGCTCCTTTTTAAAGCAGATAACACATGCCCTTATAATATACCTATCGAATTCCAAAGACATTTTGCTTTTAATTTTAAATTAATAAATTATATACATATAAGCAAAAACATTTTCTTCTATTTTATTATCTTATATTATTTGATTCTTCTTTTTATTCTTATTTTTATATGTAAAATATATTGGTTTTGTTTTATTAAATTTTAATTCTGGTATTAATGCAGTTAAAATAGATATAGCTTTTTTTTTGATCTAAAGGTCTTTCTAAATATCCATCAAAACCTATTATGTTAATAAAATGCTTTGCTTTATTTTTTTCTGTTGTTAATACGATAACTTTTATATCTTTTCTAATTTTTTTTTGCTAGCTGCAAAATTTTCTTTCCCGTATCGCCATTTGAATAGGTATTATTTGTTATGATGGCATCATAACCATTAGGATTTTCTTTAAATCCTTGAATTAATGAATTTTCATTAGGAACAATGGTTGTTTTGCAACCAACACTTTCTAAAATTGAATTAGTAATAATTGCCATTGGTTGATAGGAATCCCCTATTAATACTGATATGTTTTTATTAGATTTATATTTATGTAAATTATTAATATTTTCTTTACTTTTTTTATGAACTTCTTTTGTATAAAAATATATATTTATTTTGTTTTCATTATATTCTTTGCTGTTAAAATTAATTCTATTTTTATCCATAGTCATCCTCCATACTTGTATCAAGAGTTGGCTACTTTGATTAATTAACATCTATGTATGAATCGAATAATACTGATACAATTTTATTATACTTTTTTTAAGTATAGAATGTCAACCGATTTCGGAAAATGACTTATTGAAAGCAATAAATTAATAATAAATATTTTATTGTTTTCGGAAAACTTTTTTGATTTCAAGAGATATTTTTATTAATCTTTTGATATAATTACATTTAGACAAAGGAGGCTTGTGATATGTCTTTTACTCAAGCAATAATCAATAGAATATTAGAATTATGTGAGAAAAATCATATTACTCCAAATAAGTTATCAGAACTTTCCACTGTACCAGTAGCAACCCTTTTTGCATTACTAAATAATAAAGTAGAAAATCCTAGTTCTAAAAACATATATAAAATATGTAAGGTTTTTGGAATAACTGTTGCGGAATTTTATGACACCAATATATTTAATCAAATGAATTTTACTAAATAATATTTATTTGCAATCTTAATGATTGCTTTTTTATTGTTAAAAAAAACTGTACAATTACAGTTTTTTTAAATTATCTTTGCCATTTAAGTATTGGATATCCTCCGTTTTGTGTTTTAGTATCTTTGTTATAATAATTTCCTAGTGAGATATTTAAATTAGATAAATCATTTGCACTTACTGAGGTTCCTGCGCCACTATAACCTACACTATCTAAATAATATACATTGGTTACGGTTCCTTTGGAATGTCCTATCGCTCCTCCTAATAATTCTTCTTCTATTGCACCACCTTCATCATCTATAGTCTGTACAATGTTACCAGAATTATATGAATTTTTTATACTTCCACTATTAAAATCTCCTATTATTCCACCTATTCTAAAATATGATAAACAATATCTAGTTTTAACACTTCCATCTGAAGATATTGTATTATTGTTATAACTATCCGAAACATATCCATTGTTTGTTCCGACTATCCCGCCTACATATAATTTGATTGTTCCCGTGTAAGTACACGCATTTTTTCTATTATTTGAACTTGTAGCTAATGTTCCCTTATTATAAGTTCCTGTTATAACTCCATTGTTAATTGCCGCAACCATTCCAACATAACCATATAAGGTTGGTCTATTTACAAAACAATTTGTACGAACTGTATGTCTTGCTTCCATTGCACCAGAAACTGAACAGTTTGAAATTTTTCCATTATTTTCAGTGACAATTCCACCAGTATATGCATATACATTATAATCTTTTGAAGTATCTGGATTTATTTCACTTCTTTCATAAGTGGTTCCATTTAAATTGATATTTTTTATGGTTCCATTATTTGTTTTAAATAATCCGGCATGCAAATAAGTTAATTCTTTTTCTACAATCGTATTTCTTGTTGAGTTATAACCTTGTATAGTTCTATTTTGACCATCAAATATTCCATTATATCCTTCTGTTCCTATTTGAGCTAGAGCTTTTGAATTAAGACATATATTCTTAGTTAGAATTGCATTTATATCTTTTCTTCCACTATTTACTGTATTTGCAAACCAATTCAATTCATTTGCATTGCTTATTTGATAATATTCTACTCCATATATAGTTTTCTTTGATGGCTTTTGAGATGAAGTTCCATTCCATTGTAATGTACATGCTTGTGAATATGAATCACTATATGGAATAAATTCAAAATCTATTATACTTGATACTTGTGCATTACTTATACTGGCTACATCATCCCATGGTTCAAATTCTACTGTTACATCTACACTTTCTCCTGCTGCTATTATATCCCCATTATTTATTCCACCTATTTTATATTTTATATTTGAATTATCTATACTTACAAATGTATAATCTAATACTCCACTTGTTAGTCCTTTATTTTTTATTGTTATTTTATATATTATTCCTGATGATGTATTCGGAATAGATGAATACATTGTTCCTTCTGTTTTATTAAATGTTGGATTAGCATTCTGATATGCTTCTCCTTCTTTTTTTAAAACTGTAATTGAAGTTATTTCTATTAAATAATCTGTTGAATCAATAGTAGCATTTCCCATGATTTCTAGTTTTTGAACAAGTACTGAATAACCTAGTGTCATTGAAAAAACTATCATTATCACTAATACTGTAATTATCTTTAATGGGGTCTTTTTCATATTTATGCCAAACAGACTAATGTCTTTCCTTTCTATCCTATTATATTTGTATTATATCACAAAGATATGCAAATTAAAAGAAGCCATTGGCCTCTTTAACTATTTTTTATTCCTGTCTAATTCATCTGATTTAAGTAAGTAGTAGTAAGCATGTTCTTTATCAAATAGAACAAATTGACCTATTTCATTAGTTGATTTTTCAGAGAAGATAATTGGAGATCTTACTTCAAGTTGTGCATTTACAAGTTCAGCAAAACTCATAACCTCGCTTGATTTATCTTTTGGAATATCTGGTGGATTTTTTACCTCAACAATTATATCTCCATAGTCGTGTAAAATCTTTTTTAATCTTTTTATATATTTTGATTGCTTTTTATCTTCCTTCATTATTCTTTTTACTACTACTGTAATTGTTATTATTGATGCAACAGAAGTAATAAGTCCTAATATGAAGAATGGAATATTACTAAATCTTGAAAGTTTTTGTACGCTTACTATTTGACTGTTGTTTATATCTTTGTAATCCATCTTGATGTTGATAGTTTGTTCTGACAACGGAATTGTAAGATTTATATCAGCATCTATATCAAATACTTTATCGGCAGGTACATATTTGCCATCTACTTCAATTAGTAATGAAACTGTTAAATCAGATGTTACTGATAACATGTAATCTTTTTTAAAGTTATTAATTATTTGATTATATTTATCATAGTCAATTTTAACATTTTCTGATATTGTAAATGTGCTTTTGTCTTTTATTTCTAATTCTTTTCCTTCTGACAATACATATTCATCTTGCCATACTTGTTTAATACTGTTGGTATCAACTTTGTATTGAGCATTTATTTTAGCAACTACTTTATACTTATATTTAGCATCAATATGTTTAGATGAAGAAAATGTATAATCATAGAAGACATCTATATAATCTATAATTGACGCGATATACTGTCTATTTTTTGGTAAATATTTTTCCTTAAAATAATCATTTTTCTTTAAGTATACTTTATAATCTAAGTTACTTTTTTCTGAATAAGTTAACAAAGCAACATTTGAACTAGTTTTAATGTTTAGTGACGAATATATTAGAAAAAACGAAGTAATCATTAAAAATATTGCTAAAAACGATATAAAATATGTTTTAAATTTATGCTTAACGACAGTCTTTTTCTGCATGAATATCGCCACCTCCTTTTTATCTTCTTGCTAATGCTTCTTGTAGCATTACTGTTGGATAACCTATGTATTTAATTCCTATTGTAAACTTTCCAACTATTTGGCTAGCTTCTACTAGCTTAGTATCTGGTGCATTATTATTATCACCTTTAGTTTTATAAAGATATGCACCTGTCATTGTTTCTTTCTTTTCAATGACTCTATGTACGATATATGCTCCATCAGAATTATATACAATTACTTCTCCTACTTTTATATTTTTCCTTTCCTCTTTATCTACCTTTTTTAATATTACAGCATCTCCCCTATAGAATGCAGGGTTCATAGAGTTAGATGCAATTGCAATCAATTGGTATTTAAATGCTCCGGATACAAGTATTACTAAGATAATCAGTACTATAAATATTGGAGTATATGCTAACATTCCTTTATATTTCTTTCTATTTTTTTCTACTTTTTCCCTTTTATATAGTAGTCTATATACTCTTGCAAAAACTACGAATGGTAAAAGCAAGTCAATTACTCCTAATAAAAACCAGTTTAGGTTTGGTATAAAAGGAACTATAAAAGAATATATTATTAGCGGAATTTTATATGCTAGCGATGGTAAGAAATCAGCTTTATATGTTAGATATGTTAAAAGCATACTTCTTGCTATTGCAGGGTTAATAGTTATAACGAAAGTTTGAAATAGTTTCGCACCACTATCAATTTTTGATATAGTTAGTATTCTTGTAATATCTACAAATGTAAATAGTATTGTTATTATAACTATTAGAGCTTTACTTCTTCCACTTCTATTAACTAAAACTTGTCTTACATATTCTTGGAAAATTATTATTATTCCAAAATTCCAAATATTTTTAAATATTGCCTTAATTCCACTAGAATAAGGTGTATCTTGGAATCCAACAATAAATCCTAATATATAATAAAATATAAAATATCCTACTATCGTTATAATTACTGTCTGTAAGATATCAAGTCTAAATTTTTTATTAACATATTCATTCCTAAATAAAATAAAACATACTACAGCAAGCAAAATCCAAAACATGGGATTTATTATACTATTGTAAGTATTACTAAATTTATTTATTAGGAGAAGACAAGATAAAATTAAATAAGATATAATTGTTGCTATAACAATAATACTTTTACTATTAACCTTACGCATCTTGTCCTCCTAACAAATTAAAATAAGTTCAAAGACCTATTTTTTACTAAGTTTAAATTATTAAACTAAGCAGTTTTTTGATTGTAATCTAATACTACAGTTAAGCTTTTTGAAGCTCCAGCAGTTGGTGCGTGTTCACCAGTGGCAGTAGCATCATATTCAACTTTTACGTCAAAAGTATGAGTACCAGTTTCTTTTGCTAAGTCAGAACCTTGTTCGCTTCCTGCAGCTGGTGTAACTGTATATTTAATAGCAGCTGATCCACCTTCTCCTTCAGTTTCAGTTATTTTAGTAAGAACTGCATCAAGGCTACCAGTATTTTTTACTGTTACAGTATAAACAGCATAGTCTCCTGGTTCTTTTAATGAAACATTGAAGTTAGCAGTAGTAGCGGTAAATGTTGGTTGAGCAGTTTCAGTTACTCCAGTAGAACTTTCTTTTTTAACGATATTAGTAATTTGAACATTCCATGTATCGCTTATTGTTGCATTAGCATTAATTGTTAATTGAGATGATAATGCAGCGAAACCTATGCTCATAAATACTATTACTGCGCATAACACACCAATTATAATACCTTTACTCTTTCTTTCGCTTTCCATTACTTTTCCTCCTTCTTTTATGAGAACTTGTCTCTTGCTTCAAATAGATTGTGACCAATCCTATTCTTATTAATTATAGCACATGTTACAGTCTAATGTAAATCATTTAATTAACAAAAATTGTGTTTTTGTCGACTTTTTTTTCAATAAAAAAAGAACATTTCTGTTCTTATAATTCTAGTGTTTCTACGTCTTGAGTTATGTGTGGTGTTGCAGGTATTGTATCATTAGTAGTTGTATCAACAATAGCTGCTTCTTCAACCACTTCTGGTGTTGCAATTGGGTCAACCAATTTAGCTTCATTAACTTTTGGAGTTACTGGTTGTGGTGTAGGAATAACAGTTGAATATGCAGGATGTGCAACTGTAGGAATTGGTGCTGTATTCTCAAGTGGGTCTGCACCACCATATATTACAGTCTTTTCTTGTTGTAAGTTTTCCTTCTTTATATCAATTGTTGGACTTACCCCACCATATATTGATACAGGTTGAACTGGTTCTGTAGTAATAACTGGCTTAACCTCTTCTTGTACAGGTGCTTGTGGTACTACAGGTGTAGCATTTACAACTGGTGTAGGATTTATTACTGGTGTTTCAGCAGGTGGAACAACATTATTAATGTTAATACTTGGTATTTCTTCTGATTGAGTTTGTCCTGGTACTATGCTTTCCCCTATATTAAGTACGCCTGGTGTTTCTGTTTTAGTAGGCATTGCTACCTCTTCTACTACTGGTTTAGTATTATTATTTGCAATATCTAATATTCCCGCCCCCATATTAGCTATTGGAGATTGTTGTGCCATTTGGGGTTCAACAATGTTTTGCACAGGTTGTATTGTAGGTTGTTCTGCAATGATTGGCTTAATTTCTTCCTGCACAGGTGCTTGTGGTACATTTATTTGTACTGGTTCTGGTGCAACTGGTGTTTCTACATTAGTAGTTGTAAAGTTATTAGCTGGAGAGACATTTTCTTCTTCCTCTTCTTTTTTTGCTGAAGTTAATAAAAGTATTAATGCTATTAATAAAAGTATTACTCCGCTTGTTATCAAAATCCCAGGTAAAGTTAAAAACCATCCAGGATTAAAACTCATGAATTCTAAAATTTTCATTCTTAGTCCATCTCCTCTTCTATTCTATTTCAATGATAACAAAAAAAGACGAAAAAATCAATTCTTTTCATCTTTACATTTTTACTTTACACAATTTAACGCTTTCCATGGCTCTGAATTTGGTGGAGAAATTTCAAAAGTCATCACTTCTTTTTTTACTGGGTGTTCAAATTCTAGCTTATATGATAAGAGTGCAATCTGTTTATTGTCTCTTATACCATATCTTTGATCTCCATATAATGGGTGATTAATATTTGCGAATTGAACTCTTATTTGATGGTGTCTACCTGTTTCTAGATTTACTCTAACAAGTGATAATTTTTCCCCCTTATTTTCGCTTATTACTTCATATTTAAGATTTGCTATTTTCCCTTTATCTTTTGTCGTAATTTTACTAGAATTGTCGTTTTGCTTTACAATATAGTTTACAAGACTTCCATTTTTTTTATTAAAAAGTCCTCTTACTACTGCAAGGTATGTTTTTTTTACTTTATGCTCTTTTATTTCATTGGTAAGTCGTGAGGCCGCTTTTGATGTTTTTGCGAAAACCATTATTCCACTTACTGGTCTATCCAGTCTTTGAACCAGTCCTATATATACATTACCTGGTTTATTATATTTCTTTTTTACATATTCTTTAACCATCGTAAGCATATCAATATCCCCACTTATATCTGCTTGTGAAGGAATATTTGGTGGTTTTACTGCAACTATTATGTGGTTATCTTCATATAAAACATTTAGCTTATTCATTATAATACCTACTACATACTCCACAAGGAAGCACTAAATCACTATTTTTAATTGGAATAGCTATTTCTTCTGAGTATATTTTACCTGTATGATTTTTTCCTATAGTTGATTTTAGAACATTAGTAAACACTTCTTTTGATAGTCCTGTTGTATATGTATTTATTATTACAAATAGTGGTTCTTCTGTTAATAATTCGCTGCAAAGTTCTACTAGATTATATAGATCTTTTTCTATATCCCAAACTTCACCATTTGCTCCCCTACCATAACTAGGTGGATCCATTATTATTGCATCATATTTATTGCCACGTCTAATTTCTCGCTTAACGAATTTTACTACATCATCTACAATATATCTTATTGGTCTTGATTCAAATCCACTTGATTTTACATTTTCTTTGCACCAATCTACCATTCCACGTGATGAATCAACATGAACTACACTTGCACCTGCACTTAGTGCGGCAACACTAGCTGCACCAGTATATCCAAATAGGTTTAACATCTTTATATTTCTTCCTGCATTAGATATTTTATCAATTATAAAATCCCAATTTACGGCTTGTTCTGGAAATAATCCTGTATGTTTAAATCCCATCTGCTTAATATTGAATACTAAGTTTTTATAATTAATTTTCCAACTTTTTGGTGGATTTTTTAAATTTTCCCAATAGCCGCCACCTTTATTACTTCTATGGTATACTGCATCTATATTATTGTATTTTTCTAATAAACTTGTATTATTCCATATTATTTGTGGATCTGGTCTTAGTAATATAACATTACCCCATCTTTCTAATTTTTCCCCATTACCACAATCAAGTAATTCATAATCTTTCCAATTTTTAGCAAGTAACACACTATCATCTCCTTTTAGTGCTTTTCTTTATTAAAGATATCATATTTATTATAATTTTTCCATATTATATTTAAAGTTAAAGCGATATCTTTTTTTGATATCGCCTGATTTTACATTTTACTTGGTATTTGTATTACCAATAAATCTAACACTTCTTTAATTATTCTATTTGATAAATTCAATACATATAACCAGTCATTTTTATTTTCTTCATCAGTTAAATTAGATATATTGTTATTTTGATAAAAGTTATTAACTAATAAACATAAATCATATACATAGTCTGCTAGATAGAATGGATTTCTATTATTATATGCTAAATATATGTAATCTTCTAAATCAAATAATTTCATTCTTAAGTTTCTATCTGATTCATTATAAATTTTACTGCTTAAATCTTTTTGTGTATAACAATTATCTTTAAGTATTTTATTAACACGTAAGTATGTATAAAGTATATATGGCCCTGTTTTTCCTATTGTATCTGAGAATTTTTCTATATTAAATATATAGTCTTTTTCTTTTGAATTTTGTAGATCGCCATATTTTAATATTGAGTTTACTATTTTATCTAAATCTTCGTTTGATAGATTTTTATTTTCTTCTTTTTTTGATATGAATATTTCTTTTATGTCATTATATAGGCTTTCTAATTTAGGTGCTGTTCCTTCTCTTGTTTTAAATGGCTTACCATCTAATCCATTTACTGTACCATAACCTAAATGTTCTAGTTGTGTTCTTTTAAATATTCCACATTTTTCTATTGTTCTAAAAACCTGTTCAAAGTGTAGTGCTTGTCTTAAATCAGTAACATAAAGTACATGATCTGGATTAAAATCTTCTTTTCTTTGTAGTAGACATGCTAAATCGGTAGAAGCATATAAATAAGCTCCATTACTCTTTTTAAATAGTAATGGTGGTATTTCTTTTTTATCAGTAGGCTCTTCTACATCCACTACCAAAGCTCCTTCGCTTTGTCTTAAAAGTCCTTTTTCATTAAGTATTTTCTCTATTTTTGGAATATATGGATATGCATCACTTTCACCATACCAATAATCGAATTTTGCTCCTAAGTAATCACAATTTTTCTTTATGTCTTCAACACTAACATCCAATATTTTTTTCCATAGTTTTCTATATTCTTCATTTCCATCTTGTAATTCTTTTGTGATTCTTGCACATTCTTCTTTTAATTTTTCATCTTCCTTACAACGTGCGCTCATCTTTGGATAAGCTATATCTAAGTAATTTATATTTATATCCTCTAGTGGTATTTTATCTTCTAATATTGCATATATTACTTCACCTATTTGAAGCCCATAATCACCTAGATGCACATCGCAAATAGTTTTATGTCCCATAAATCTAATTATTCTTGCGATACTTTCTCCAACTATTGTAGTTCTCATATGACCAACATGCAATGGCTTTGCTACATTGGCGCCACAATAATCGACAACAAATGTTTCGCTTTTTTCCGGTAATTGGATATTAAATTTGTTATCATTACTCATTTTTCTTAATACATTGCAGATAAAGTTGTTATTTATCTTTATATTTAAAAAGCCAGGTGCTACAAATTGTACACTTTCAAAATAGTCATTAAAGTTTTTTATATCATTAATTTTTAGTTCTACTTCTTTACCAACTTCTATTGGAGATTTACCTTCTTTTTTTGCAATTTTAAATATATCATTAGATTGATAATCACATAAATCAGGTCTATTAGATTTAGAAACTTTTATATCTTCTATTCCATTTTTTTTGAATAGTTCTTCTATTATCTTATTAATCATATGGCACTTCCTTTCTTAATGGAACTAATAATTTAGTATATTATATCACTTAGTTATTTGTATGTAAATTTAATTCAAAATAAATTCAAAAATAAAAACGTTGAGTAATCAACGTTCATTTCTAACTGGTCGGGAAAACAGGATTTGAACCTGCAACCCCTTGGTCCCAAACCAAGTGCTCTACCAAGTTGAGCCATTTCCCGAATTATGGTGCACCCAATAGGAGTCGAACCCATAACCTTTTGATCCGTAGTCAAACGCTCTATCCAATTGAGCTATGGGTGCAATCATATAAAAGGAAAACTCCTCTTAGATAACAATTTAATGGTGGCTCCGAATGGAATCGAACCATCGACACAGGGATTTTCAGTCCCTTGCTCTACCGACTGAGCTACAGAGCCAAAAAAAATGGCGGTCTCGACGGGGATTGAACCCGCGATCTTCTGCGTGACAGGCAGACGTGTTAGCCACTGCACCACGAGACCATTGGTTGCGGGAAGAGGATTTGAACCTCTGACCTTTGGGTTATGAGCCCAACGAGCTACCGAACTGCTCCATCCCGCGATATAAATCAAATTGGCGGAGGAAAAGGGATTCGAACCCCTGCGCCGCTTGCACGACCTTCCGGTTTTCAAGACCGGTCCCTTCAACCAGACTTGGGTATTCCTCCATTTCTAAAGGACAAATTGATTATAACATATAAGAAAATGATGTGTCAATACAATTGTATGAACTTTTTCTATAAATTTTTCAAAAAAAATAACAAAAAAGTATTGAATTTATATAAAAAAACAGTTATAATTTTAAGTGTCTTAAGCAAAAGACAAATAAATGCCCAAGTGGCGGAATAGGTAGACGCACAGGACTTAAAATCCTGCGAGATTTAAACCTCGTGCCGGTTCAAGTCCGGCCTTGGGCACCAAAAAAAAATTAAACCTTTATTACAAAGGTTTTTTTTATTTTTTATTTTCATAATATTCATACTTTTCTTCTATCCATCTATCAAGATTATTTTTAAGTGGTAAAAAACCAAGTCTTGTCTCAATTATTTCATCGGATACAATATAATCTCTATAATTAATATTCTTAATCGATAAATCTAACATCCTTCTATCTTTATGAACACCAATAACCTCAGAATAAATACTATCACCTATTTGAACATAATCAGCCGGATTTTTAACATAATCCAAAGAAACCTCCGAAATATGAATAAGGCCAACATAATACTCATCAAGACTCACAAATATTCCATATTTAGTTATTCCAGTAACTACACCCTTAACAATATCTCCTACTTTATAACCCTTATTCATCATTACACCCATAAAAATTATATCATAGTTTATATTTACATAACAATTAAATTAAACTATAATAAAAAAAGAAAAGGTGAATCTATGGAAGAAAAAATTAAAGAATTAATTAATAATATAAGACCATATTTAAACATGGATGGTGGAGACATTGAATTTGTAAAATATGAAGATAACTATATATATGTTAAAATGTATGGAGCATGTGCAAATTGTTTAGGACAAGAAGATACATTAAATGAAGGTTTGTTAACAATGTTCCAAGAAGAAATTCCAGAAATAAAAGGAATAATCAATATTCCAATATAATTATTTTAACAACCAATCGATTTTTTCAAGTCTAGTATATTTAGATATTTCTAAATATACTTTTTTTAAAAATAATTCATAACCATCAATCTTATCAATAATTTTTAAAAGACATTCTTCAGATTTATCATTATTCATAATCTCTTCATATAAATCAAAATAATAAGTTGGATACATTAGTCTCGCATAAAACATATGATAACTATAAGAACTAAGTTTAATATTTTTAAGATAATAAGAAACTAAGAAAAAAGCATCTTCACCGTAAAAAAACTCACTTTTAATCATCTCTGCAACATCTCTTACTTCAAGATCAAAAATAAAACTAAGAGGATTATAATAATTTAAATAAGTATTAGGATAAAAAATTCTTCTATGAGACAAAACAATTTTATCACTATCATCTATTTTAATAACACTGTTTATTTTATTAACATAACTAATTGCATTCTCAGAAAGACCAACATAATAACTAAAAGAGTCAATTATAATTTTTTTATCTTTTCCAATTTCATTCATCTGATACTCAAAATAATCTATTTTTTTACTCCACAATTCTCCCCAATTATTTCTATATAATCTACTATTTTTATTATTAAGTTTCAACTTCCAAAAATTATTAACAACATCATCGAAAGAAATAATTTGATTTTTATTACCAATAACTTTTAAAAGAACATAGTAATTATCTCCAACTTTTGTTAAAACACTACCATTCCTATTAACAATAATATCATGAGCAAAAAAACTTTTATACTTTAGTTCAGTGATAATATTTATAATATCTTTTAATTCTTCTTCACTTCTATTAAAAAAAACAAAATAAAAATCTTCTCCATTATAAATAAATGAAGTATAGTTTTTATTTTGAATTACATCTGCGATATCAAAATTATAATAATAATTAATTATCTCTTTCATACACTAAATAATATGAAAAAAACTGATTTTTTACTCAGTTTTTTTATATTTCTCTAGTTCTTTTTCAAATTTTTGTACTAATGCATCAAACATATTTTCACATGCTTGCATAAATGCTTCTTTTTGTTCTTTAAATAGTTCAGTTTCATTTGTAGGATTCATTTCAACTTCAACATTTTTTTCTTCAACTGCATCATTTATTGTAGAACCATTTAAATTAGGTTCAACATAAGTGCTTGTTGCTTGTTCATTTAATACATTATTTTGCACAGTAGGTTGCTCAACACTAGGTGGTGTAATATTTGTAAAATCTACTGTACTACTTACTTTAGGTTGTTCTGTATTCATTACAGGATTAACAATATTTATATCTGTTGGACTAGGATTATTTACAACTGGTTGCTCTATATTTAATGATGGATTAACTACATTAGCGTTATTATCATCAAATGTTGGTTCAGTCGCATTAGGTATAGAATTTAACACAGCATCTGCAACATTATTAACTTCAGTTTCAATTGTACTCATATTTACTGGACCTTCAACACTAGGGCTAACTGGTTCATTAGTTACATTCGGTGTAGTAGGATTTACATTAACTGAATTCATATTACTTTCATTTGGACTAACACTTATATCTTCAACCAAACTTTCACTTACTACATAATTGTTTTTTAAAGCATCAAATGAAGGAACTGGTAAAGTTAATTGAGTATAATATACATCATCAGCATTCATTTCATTAGGAACTTTAATAAATTCACTACCATTACCTGCAATAATCTTCTTTAAACTTTCTTTAACATTTTGCCATTCATTACCATCTACAATTTTCACAACTCTATTTGAAACTATTTTACAAACTAAAATTATAGGTAATCCCATTGATCCATTTATTTCATTATCTAAAACTAAATATTCATTACCATTTTCTTTAAAAGCAGTTATTACTGGTTTTGTTACATTACCACCAGATGCTAATATTAAATTCATTTTTTCCATCTTCATCAATCCCTTTTCTACTATCTTCAATTATAACAAAAAGATACTTAATTTTCAACTATTCGCTCTAACACAAAATATTTACATCCATAAGCACAATTATTTTTTAAATAATCATCTAATCCTGCTATATCATTATAAATCTTTTTATTTTTTCTATCACTATTATAGAAACCTTTAATTCTCACCTTTCCATAAGCCCAATCGCCTACTAAAAAGTCATAATTATCATAATAATCAGTAACTATTTGATTCAAATCCAAAAGTCCTAAAGTATCTCCATAATCTTTTATAACTTTATATTTTTTTTCATTAATTTTAATTTCCATAACCCACCTTAAAAAACTAATATACCAAATATTGATATAACCATAATACAAGTAACTATTATACTCATTATAACTAAAATATCAACATAACCATTACCTGTAGTAATCGGATTTTGTTCTCTTCTAAATTCCTTTAATTTTTCACTCAACAAATAATCTTTATTAACTGCATTTGCATTAATATTTAAAGAATTAAATATTTGTTTATTTAACTTGTTAACATCATCATTGTTCATTTTAGATAACTCATAAGTATTTATATTAAATAATTTATAAACATCAAAAGGTAACAATTCTTTTTCTTCTTCATCTTCCTTTTTATTACTATTTAATTCCATTTGAGATTTATAATATTTAGCTACTTCATAAACATCTGAAGCATTTAAGTAATTATAACTAATTCTAAGTGCATTACTACAACCTGGAGTATAAAGTAAATCAAAAAATTCTCTTTGCTCTCTTGCAACAATACCAAAATTCAATCTCTTTTCATTAAACATATCAATAAGTCTTTTTTGAACTTCAACAAAATAAATATTTTCTTCTTTCCTTAAAGACTTCATATTTTTCTTTTCAACTAAATAATAACCATCAAGTAATCTTTTAAACTCTTGTATTTTAGATAATTCGTAACCATACTTGCTAAGATTATCATCAAAAGCTGATTCATTATTTGTTATAAATGGGTTAATAATGTCTAATTCTCCATAAATATTAACAAGCATTCTAATTACAACCACCAAAAAAGAATTGTAAAGAATACCATCAGGTTTATCTTTACTATTTTGATAATCTGTAATAGCTTTATGAATCGCTTCATTTATGAATACCATCTTCACACTCTCACCCTATTATAAGTATACCACAAAGATTAATTCATTGGAATATCTAAAATACTACTATTTGAAGTAATTCCACCATAAAAATTTGGTACACTACCATTTACCACCAGAGCAGAAATTAAAATATCATAATTAAATACATCATCAAAAGTTTTAACCGGAGTAATAATTATCTTTTTAATCTCTACAGTTATATATATTTCTAATAAAGCATTATTAAGTCCATAATTAGTAACTTTAGTCTTTATATTAGTTAAAAGTGTTTCATTAAATCTTACTATAACTGGTATTCTAGGACCCAAATTATTTAAAAATATATTTTTACTATTTAAAAATAATGGTATGTTAACTACTAATCCTTTACTTGAATTACATAAAAAATCATCTTCTATACAAACTTTAATGTTTCCATTTTCTAAATCAGATATTGCATTTTTAAGTACACTTGATACATCAGTAAGTATTTTATATGTTTTTTCTAAATCATAATTTACAAGAAGTATTTCATCATTTTTATTTTTAGTTACCAGAAGTATATCTCCAACACTTTTTTTATTTATAACATCATCAGTAATTAAATCAGAAAAAAACTGATATAATACTTTATCAACTTTAGAATCTATTAACACTACAACATCTTTATTCATATTACTACCATAACTAATAAAAAGTAAAAGAGAATTAATTATAATAAAAAATACAATAAAACATTTAAATTTTATTGTACTAATAAATTTTTTTTTATTCTTAAATCTCTTCATATTAAATAATATGTTAAATTATGAAAAATATAATGTTTTTAATAAATAAGCAATCCCTACTAAGAAAATAATTATTATAATAACAATTCCTACTTTAATAAAAGTATTACTAGACTCTACATCTTTTGCAAAATCATCAACATCTTCAAAATCTTTTTCAAGTATTTTATTCGAAGATGTATAAAAAGAATTAATCATTTTAGTATCCATATCTTTTTCTTCATTAACTTCCTCTTTTAAACCACTTAAAACTTCAGTATTATCATCACCCTTTAAATCAAGTATATCTAAAGGATCTCCCATACCTTCTTGTATTTTTTTAGATTGCTTTTCATTAAGAGCAATAGTATTTATTAAATTTTGTAAATCTTCTTCAGAATTATCTTCTTCTTTTTCAATATCAAGATTTAAATTTTTTAAAATATCAAACTGTGTATCTCTAAGCTTTTTTAGTCTCTCATCTTCATAATTATCTGTTTTTTCTTCTTTAGCTTTCTCTAAGATAACATTTATATCATATTCTTTAGTATCTTCTAAATTAACTTCTTCTTCATTTTCATCTTCAATTTTAAATTGTCTTTTTTCTCTATGATCATTATATTTAGTATCCAAAATTCTTTTAATTTTTTCTACATCAATTTCATTTTCATGACTACCAATAACAGACTCATTACTTTTTATGCTAAAATTTTCAAGCTCAGTTTTATTTATTTCTTTATATAATTCTGAATGCTTACTAACTCTTGAAGGCACAAAAGTGTCCTCTTCTTCATAGTATTTCCCCATACGTGTACTCATATGAACACCTCTATAATAATGATACCATAGGAATTTTAATTTTTAAAGGAATTATTGCTTTTAATAATAATTTTTACTATAATTATACAAGGAGGAACTATGAAAAAAATTAACGTAAATACAGATGCTTGTATAGGTTGTGGAGCATGTGTAGCAATTGACAGTGAACATTTTGATTTTGATGAAAACGGCTATTCTGAAGTAATTAGTAACGATAATTTAGAAACTAGTGATTTAAGTAATGCTATATCAAGTTGTCCTACTAATGCAATAAGTATAATAGAAGATGAAAAATCTCACGACTGTGGTTGTGAAAATAATAACGATGGTTGCAACTGTGAAAATTGTACTTGCAATTGCAATAATTAAAAAATCTAATTCCAAATTTAATGGAGTTAGATTTTTTATTTTAAACTATATAATTTTTTAACTTCTTTTGTACTGAGAGCTCTATACTCTCCACTTTTTAAATCATCAACATTTAAAAATGCATAACTACTTCTATGTAATTTTTTTACATCATATCCTAAATTTTCAAACAATTTTCTAACAATATGATTTCTTCCTTCATGTATAGTAACTTCAACTAAACTAGTATTTTTTAATTTATCTATTTTTTTAATTTTAACATTATCAAGCATTAATTTTCTTCCATCAATTAATACTCCTTTTCTCATTTTCTTAAAATCATCTTCATTTAAAATACCATCAATTTTAGCAACATAAGTTTTATAAACATTATTTCTAGGTTTCATAAGCAAATTAGCTAGTTCGCCATCATTTGTAAGTATTATAAGTCCAGTTGTATCATAATCAAGTCTTCCTATTGGATAAACTCTTTCACTCACTTTAACGATATCCAAAACAGTTTTTCTTCTTAAATCATCACTAACAGTAGACAAAACTAATCTCGGTTTATTAAGTAAATAATATACATAATTATTATTTTTATTAATAACTTCCCCATCAATACTTACTAAATCATTTCCATTCACTTTAAATCCAAGTTCACTTACAACATTCCCATTAACCATAACTTTACCATCTTTAATAAGTTCTTCAGCTTTTCTTCTAGAAGTATATCCACTATTTGCAATAAACTTTTGTAATCTTTCCATAATAACACCTTTTTTTCATCAATTAATATAACAAAAAATTACTATTAAAACAAGATGTATGTAAGAATTATAGCCATAGTAATACCTACTAAATCTGCAAACAAACCAGTCCAAAGAGCGTGTTTAATTTTAGTTATTTTAACTGTTCCAAAATAAAGTGCTAACACATAAATAGTTGTATCAGTACATCCTTGTAATATCGATGCAAGTCTACCAACAAAAGAATCAGGACCAAAATTCATAAAAATATCATTCATTATAGCTAATGATGCAGTCCCACTTATAGGTCTTAAAATTGCCATTGGTATTATTTCAGTTGGAAATTTTATATCACCAAATATAATTTTTATAACTCCTAAAAAATAATCAAGAACACCACTATCCAAAAATATATTTATAGCAAATATCATAGCAAGCACTGCAGGAAAAATATTAAAAGTAGTCATAAGACCATCTTTAGCACCTTCTAAAAATGAATCATACACGTTAATCTTTTTCTTAACACCATAAAATACAATGATAATTATAAATATAGGCAATATTATTTTAGATGCTATTTCCATTTATTTTTTCCTTTCCTAATAAAATAATCCAAAGTAACACCAGCCACACAAGAAGAAAATGTCGCAATAATAGCAGGTATTATTATTTCACCAGGATTACTACTATTATAAGCAACTCTAAGAGCGAGTATAGTTGTCGGAATAATTGTAACACCAGCAGTATTTAAAACTAAAAAAGTAATCATTCCTTCACTCGCGGTATCCTTTTTATCATTAATTTTCTGAAGTTCAACCATTGCTTTTAATCCAGCCGGAGTAGCAGCACTACCAAGTCCTAACATATTCGCTGCAATGTTGGATGAAATATAACCAAGTGCTTTATTATCTTTTGGTATACTAGGAAATAACTTACACAGAATTGGTCTTAATAAAGATGCAAATTTATCAAGCATACCACTATCTTCAGCAATTTTTAAAATGCCAGTCCAAAGAACAATAATGGGAAGAAGAGAAAGTATTAAATCAAGGGCTTCATTAACATTAGTAAGAATACTTTCATTAATAACAGTAATGTTGCCACTTAATAAGGAATACAAAATCCCAATACCAATTAAAAAAGCCCAAATGTACCCTACCATGAATGCACCCATTTAATAAACTTTTGAAAAAAATTTAACTTTTCTTGCTTTTTTACTTTAATATAAATAGGTTCTTTATGATACAGATCATCATTTAAATAAACACTTGCATAACCAACAATTTCATCATTTACATAACTATCTAATTTAACAAGTTCAATATTAATCTTTATTTTCTTAAGTTCATCTTTAGCCAAACTCATAAAAACGTCATTCTTAACAAATAATTTTTCACTCTTATAATAATCATCATTTATTTTAAAATTACTCTTATCAATCACTAAATAACTTTTATACTTTTTAAAAGTGCTACTATATAAATCTTTATGATCTTGCCAATCATTCGGATCATTAAGTGTAACTACAACTAAATTAATACCATTCATACTTCCAGTAGTAACTAAAGTTCTTCTAGCAAGTTCTGTAAATCCGGTTTTTCCACCAGTAACATATTCTTCACTTAAAAGTTTGTTCTTATTTTTCCAACAATAAGTTTTATAATTAGTCTTTGAAGTATATTCTTTAGTTCCAAATATTTTTCTAAATATTTTATTATTATAAGCATACTTAGTTAATTTTGCCATATCATAAGCAGTTGATTTATTTGCACTTCCATTATTTTCCTCAAGTCCATGTGGATTATAAAATACTGTATTATCCATTTTTAAATTACTAGCATATTCATTCATTAAATAAACAAATTCTTCTTTAGAACCTGCCACTTCTTTTGCAATTACTAAAGCAGCATCATTACCACTTCTAAGCATTAATCCATAAAGCAAATCTTTTAAAGTAATTTCTTCTCCAACTTCTAAATATATACTACTTCCAAAAGCTTCATATATCTCTTCCCTAGCAGTAACAACTTCATCTAAATCACCATTTTCAATTGCAACAATAGCAGTCATTATTTTAGTAGTACTGGCTATTAATTTCTTTTCTTCCGTATTATATCCATACAACACTCTTCCATTATCTAAATCCATTACTATGGCACTACTAGCACTTATTCCAAAAACTTTAAAAGGTATTAAAATTACAAATAATAGTATTAATTTTTTCAAAAAAACCACCTATAAAACTATATGCAAAAAAAGCATAAAAAAACTCCATAATGGAGTATTCAGCACTAAGCAGTCTTATTCTTCTTAGTAGTTTTTACATTTTCACTTTTTGGTTCTTCCAGTTTTTTAGCAGTAGACTTTAATACATCTGCAGTTTTACTTTTTAATTCTTTAGCGGCCTTTTCTACTACTGGAGTACCTTTTTCAATAGCTAAATCAACTAATTCTTGAGCTTTAATTTTAACTTCATTAGATTTATCTATAATAAGTTGTTTAGCAGTTTCCTTATCTAATTCTTTAATAGTTTCTTGCAATTCTTGAGTTTTAATTATTATAGCATTCTTAACTTCTTCAACATCAATAGATTTACAAGCCTCAATTAATTCATTGCATTTCTTTTTTAAAGCAAGTCTATTTTCCTTCCCACTTTTAGGTGCTAAAAGCATTCCTATACCTACTCCGGCAAGTGCTCCTAAAATAAAATTTCCTTTTTTACTCATTTTTATCATTCTCCTTTTCTTCTTCCTTATTCTTAAAAAATAATTTATAAACAAAATTTTCTAACGTTCCAACAACACTTTCAACTATACTAGTCATTTTACTAGATGCAAGACCTAAAAAATTAAATATTGGACTTATTTTTTCTATTTTATCATTAACATCATCTACAATTTTCAACACTTTATCTACAGTTATTATAAGTTTTATTCCTAAAATTATACCTATTATTATTAGTAATATTAATAGTATATAAATAACAATTGGCAAAAATTGTGACATAAATTCCACTATTTATCCTCCTCTCTATCATCATACATTGAATCAATTAATTCAAATAAATCATTATCTAGAGCATCATCTATATTCTTTTTTGGAACTTCTTCAGCATCCAATTTTTCAAGTTCTTCTTCAATAACATCTAAATTATTATTTTTTGGTATTTCTAAAGTATCTTCTATACTTACTTCATCATTAACTTCTTCATTATCAAAACTAATTGTATCACTTGAAGCAGCTTCTAAAAGATCATCTATACTTTTATAATCATTTTCTTTAACATCATTTAATTTTATACTTTCTTTTTCTTCAAAAAATGTTACAACAGGTTCAGTAATTTTACTATCTTCATCTTCATCTTTCAAAACAACGGAAACTGTTTTCTTTGCTTCAGTTGGTTCAAAAGCTTTCTTTCTAACTTCCTCTATACTTATATTAGATGTATCTTCTTTTCTATTAACTATATCTTCAGCCCTATAATCTTGATTTAAAACCCCATAGACTGGTGATATAATTGGTGATGGTTTAAATTTTTTCTTTTCAGTATACTCTTTTGTTTCTACTCTTTCATATCTACCATAATCAGTTCTTTTTTCAATAGTTTTCTTTCTTTCATATTCTAAAGCATTACTTTTAGGTTTAACTTGAGGTTTAACAGGAATTTTATTTCTTTCCATACTTGATACAAATTCTTCTTCATCAAAATCAGGAAATTGAAAACTATTTTCTTTTCTAAATAATTCTCTTTCACTTGGTCCTTCATTTTTTAAAGGAATTTCTTCATTAAAACTATTAACTTTATTTATTTTATTAACTTCTTCTTTAAAAACATCTTCTTTTTTTACTTCTTCTTTAATTTTTATAGGTTCAGTATTTTCTTCAACTTCTTCTTCAATAATCTGTTCTTTTGTCATTTTCTTATCCTCCAAAATGTAACACGATAACAAGAACTGCAACACAGACTGCATATATTGCTGAACATAATACAGTACCTGCTGCTAAATCCTTGATTACTCTCACTTTTTCACTCATTTCTGTTGTATATAAATCGCATGTTTTTTCAATACATGTATTAAACATTTCTGCTAATACGACACTTGCTACAGCGGAAATAATAAATAACATTTCTAACGTTGAAGCATGCATAATTAATACTGAAAAAAAGAGTGTGATTAGTCCTAAAACAAGTTGTATACAAATACTTTTATCTTTTAGTGCGATACATATACCGTTAAATGCAGGCTTAAATTTTTTTCTCATTTTCTTGGTTGAATAGGATCTAATATTTCATCCT
>OJAW01000553.1_pt1 | contig 25947 bp, 27 predicted proteins | sample 1589151 | NCBI WGS metagenome assembly OJAW01 (sample SAMN03283290) | human gut metagenome | biome: human-associated habitat; material: feces | host: Homo sapiens | place: Peru | collected 2012
AAGCGGCGATGGATTCGAGCAGACGGCGGGCCTTTCGGTGTCGGCCCTGCTTCATCAGGGTGACGGCTTCAAGCCAATCGACATCGTAGCGGTGTTGTTGAAGGAGGGCGTGGCGGTAGCGGGATTCTTCATCCGCCGCCGGAGCATCCAAGCCTTTGTCAATCAAGAGTCTGGCCTCGGTCAAAGCGGAAGCCGCCGCGGTATATTCATTGACCGCGATTTGTGAATATGCCCGAGTGAGAAGACTGTCTATGGCGTTGCCGTCGCGGGAGATTGGAGGTGTAAGTTCGGCGAAACACTCGGTGCCAATGGCTCTGATGAGGCTGGACTGGCGGATGGAATAGCCCGACAGGACGATGGCGACAGCAGCGGCGGCGGAAGACGCCCACGTGACAATCCGGCGCAGGATGTGTTTGCGACGAATGTCAGCCTCAACACTGGAAAGCATATTCCTCAGATGAACAGTCTGAACAGCCTCGGCGATCGTACGCTGCGCCTCAACCTCTTCCATAAGCTCGTCATTCTCAAGCAACTCCTCCTCGAAAGCCGCCTTGTCAGCTTCCGGCAAGGTGCCACGGAGATATTCATCTATCCTGTCTTGAATATTCTGGTTCATTTCCATCATCGCTTCGACTATAAGTTCTTGAACTTGGCAATCATTGTCCTGAGTTTCCGGATGCACTTGAATTTCTGGGACTTGACCGAGTCAGCGCTGTTGTAGCCGAGTCTCTTGGCGATCTCGGTTCCGGAAAGCCTGTACCAATACTGCGCTATGAGCAGTTCGTCGCACGGAGCCTTCAGGGTGCTGACCATACGGCAGACAAAATCAAGGAGCTCCCTACGTCGCGAGGTTCCCTCCAAGTCTTCCTCCGGCAGATCGGCCCCACCTGTAGTATCCTGATATTCATAGTGCTTGCCAGCCTTTCTATCTTTTGACATCATCGTATATTTGCCGATGGAGAAAAGGTAGGTTGCCAATGTGCTTTCAAGCATCTGCTCAGTGAGTTTGCCGTCCTGCACATTTCGCCAAAGTTTGATGCACGAGTCCTGAAACAACTCCGCGATGTAAGCGTCATCTTTTGAATATGTACGCTTGAAGAAAGCGAAGAAAGCTTGCCTGTGCTTCTTGTAGAACAGCCCGATCACACGATCGTCGTTGTCCCGGAAACCTCTTATGTAGTCTGCATCGGTCATATTCAGAAAATCGTGTCGGTTTTATTTCCGTCTGCTGAGGAGACTCGGTGTCCTTCGGCAGGCTCAGGGACCGAGCGAGAGGGTTTCGTAGCAGGAATCCCACAGGGATGTCCCTCAACATCAATTTCTTGCGGATAGCGGACTATTTTATCCACCGCTTCCGCCCACTTTGCCAGTACATCCGAGTAATGAGCCGTGGAGAGGTCAACATCGCTGCCCGCTATCACGTAGGACAGGCAGCCGTAAAACTGTCCGTCCGATGCCTTGCACTCATAGTTTGTCTGGTATGACTTGCACGCCCCGATGAACAGCCATTCGACCGTATTGCTCCTGCCGGACCAGCGCGCCGCCCCCGCCGGCAGGATGAACTTCTCGTCCGTTCCACGGAAATATTCATCATCCCCAAGCCCTCTTGAGCCGCTTCCGCTGTGGCAAGCGTCCGAAACCACCGTGATCCTGCCTTTCGGTCCGACCTTCGCCCGCAGTTTCTTAAGGTAGGCGTTGAGTTCATCGTCAATGATGTGATTCTCACCCTCATAGACTCTGGAGACATATTTCTTCCGAGCATCGTAAGGCACCCAAGCCTCGTCAAAACCGTCCTCTTCGTCGCCGTCAAGGTCCGTCACCTGCTGCCCGTGCCCCGAGAAATGAATATACACAGCATCGCCCTTGCCGGCGGTCTTGGTCAGCCTCTCCAATGCCGACAGAATCCCCTTCTTCGTCGCCTTCTCATTTGTGATAGTCTCGATGCACTCCCCTCTCAGCCCCTGCCCCAGCAAGAACTCACGGATGATCCTCACATCATTGTCCCCGTGGACAAGCGTCCACTCCGACTCCGCTGGGTACTCCCCGATCCCGATCAACAACGCACGCCGCTCCTGCCCCGCCAATATGACGGCGGACAGCAGCATCAGGAATACACAGAATGCTATCGCAGTTAAGCGGTACACAGTCATTGATAATCAGTGCGTGATCTAATAAGTCAATGCAAACTTCAACCCGACAGCCTCGGAAATCATAATGAAAGTCGATAGCTGCATATCGGTCTCGCCTTTCTCCAACATCGCGACATACTCACGCTTCTTACCGATCTTGTCCGCAAGCTGCTGCTGCGTGATGCCTGCCGACTTACGCGCATTCTTCAACACTTCCGCATAGTACCAAGCACGTGATTTCGCATCAAACTCGTCACGTGCGACTGTCCCTTTAGCCCCATATTCATTTGCAAACATATCCTCCGCTGTTGGAAGATGTTTGATCTTATCCATATCAATCTTTGGTCTCATTACTGTAAACTGTTTAATATCCGTTGAGCTTTTTGAAGCTCTTTCTTATAATCCTTGGTTGACTTTTTCATAAAGCCATTCAACAAAAGTATCTGTTCAGCTTCCACAAAACTCTCCTGATCAATCGTAAAAAGAATCACACGATACTCATTGCCTACCGAAATGCGCAATTCATAAAAATCCGTCTCCACAAGTTTCTTCACCAATTTAGTATTTACAACCTTAACCTCAGCGATTATGTTCAGGGCATATTTCACCTTATTCTGAACATTCTCTGGCAAAGAGTTGTAAAACTCATCAAACTCAGCACTTCTCATCAATGTTCTCATAACGCAAATGTAATATATTTATTACATCAAATCAAGTATTTGCCGTCAAAATTTCAATCTATGATGACAAATCGCTGACATTAATGAATGCCACAGCCTTTCACTGTCAAGCTTTTCAGAGACAAAAATGAGGACAAACGTTACTCAAAAGCGCCATCCGACACTCTCGGGGAACGAAAAGAGGCGTATATGCATCCCAAAAGTGCAGAAGAAGTCTTCGTGCGCGTGCCGGATAGCCTTTCTGAAGTGACAAAGGGAATAATGTCTCCAATGAATGCTCGGCAGCACCCTCGGGAGACGAAAAGTGGAAGAAACGTTTCCCAAGAGTGCAGGCTGCACTCTTGAGGAACAAAAGAGGCCGAAAGTGTTACCGAAGGGATTCGGAGCAAGCCTAAAGTGCATAGTTCCGAAATATTTTGCCTAATTTGTTGCGTAGGGTCACTAATAAGTCAGTATAAACATTATGTTGATTCAGCCAAACTTCAAAATGAAAACAATCAAAACTGTTTTGTGCCTTGCAGCCGCTCTGGCTGCGATTGGTTGCGGAAGGGACAAAGCGCCTTCGTCAGATCGTGTCAATGTGGAATTCAACAACTCGATAACGCCATTGTCAAAAGTGGCAAAGTCAGTTTACTTGCTGGCGCTGGAGAGCGACGAAGAACATCTCGTCGGCTCGATGGCGGATATGATTGTGACTGAGGATTCCTATGTTATCATAGACGGACAGAACGGAAACATTTTCAGATACACTCTTGATGGACGCTTTGCCAACAGGATTGGCCGCCGTGGTAACGGTCCTGAAGAGTATGTCCACATCAATGATGTACAGTACAAAGACAGCAGCCTCTACGTGTTCTCAGTCCCGTCAAAGATCCTGCGTTATTCTATGGATGGAACCATTCTCAAGACACAGACTGTTGATAATCCTGAACTTGGCGTGATGTCCTGGCTGACATCGGAAGGAGTGTTGACATACTATGGCTACGGTTCCGGTCGCGAAGGTCGTTTCGCACTGCTGTCAGGCGAGTCCAATAAAATTTTCTATCCTTCTGATGAGAAGGTAATGAATATGACCCCAGCAACTCAGATATTCACTGCTTCAGGCGATTCCGTTTTTGTTGTGGATTCATACTCAGATGTGATCAAGGTGTACAGCGCTGGGATGATGTATGACGGGCAGTCGTTCGATTTCGGGAATTATGCCATACCAGACAGCTTCTACAAACAGGATGACCCATTCATCGCAATGGATGCTTTGCTTGGCAGCGAGTTCGCGACAATCAACAGGTATTTATGTGACAAGGACAAGCGGCTGTTGCAGGTCAATGTCCAAAAAGGGATGGATCTCATCTCGTACTGCGGTCTCTATTCAGATGGCGGATGGATTTGGTTCGGGACCGGCAAGCCTGAGAGTGACATTTTAGCCGGATCATTCTGCCAAATAAAAGATAATGTGCTGTACTGTCTTCTAGACCCTTCGTTGACAAGCAGTTATCCTACCTCTTTGAGGCGGCTGACTATGAATCCAGAAGTGCTTGACAGCACCAGCGAGGACGACAACTACATCGTGGCAAAAATACGTCTTGAATAGCCAAGCCGGCAGAGTGACATTGTCCAAAGAAGTCTACGGGAGAGCCGGGTTCAACTCTCGCAGCAGTCGCGGAATAGTTTTTTTGGCAGGATTGACTATTTGGCCAGTGTTGTGAGCGAAAAGTTGTTTAATCTACTCTTAATATTAGTATTATTATATGAGGATACAAATCGTTAAGGACAGTTCATTAACTGCGTTGCTGGCACTTATCATTCTAGGTCTCAGCAGTTTCACAGTCTTTAATAACGCTCTGGCATTAGCTAGCGAACCCAACGAAGAGGAAGGACTGCTATAACAAAATCTATGACAACGAGTTGAAAACTGACCTTCCTTGAGAATGGTTGACACTTTGGAGTGACCTTCACTGAAAATGGTTATGGCTAGAATTGAAGATTAGAACCGTGGCTATTGAATCTACTTTGATACCGACAAAGTGCGGCGACAAGACTGCCACATATTAAAGCGACTTGCCGCCATCATCATAAAATGAAATGATGGTTCATTTGTCTTTCAAAGCCTCAATCCGCTCAAGAGACAATCCAGTGGCAATTCCGATCTGCTCAACAGGAACGCCTAATGACAGCAAGGACTTGGCTACTTTCTCTATCCCTTTCTCTATCCCTTTCTCTATGCCCTTTTCAACGCCTTCAGCCCTGCCTTGCTCGGCTCCGGCCTCAAAGCCCTTGCGGTAGCCCTGTTGCTCGGCACCTTCTATGTACGGACGCATCTCTTTTTCTGTCATCATATCGCTGAAATAATTATCAATCTCCTTGTCGTCAAGGCCACTGACACGCATCGCCCTCTCAAGCCTGTCAAACTCCGCATCCCTCTCCGACCTCGACTTCGCAAATATACTGAAATTTCTGAATATCCTGCACCAAGCGGCGACCGGACTGTCATATTCATCCGTGTAGCGCATTATCCTCGGCAACTCCAACAGGTAGAACGACATCCGGTCGCCGAACGGCTCGGCCGTCTCGACCTCACGCAGACTATAATGGTACAGGATTTTGTCCTCAGGCGAGTCCGGATGATCGTCCTCATAGTTCATTATGCAGATGACCTTGACGGGTGTCAGGGCATATTCCTCATCCCCGCGCTTCACCTGTCTGGTCACCAGCCTTGAGCCGTAGAAGAGCAGACGGTCGCGCTGGTCGAAACGCGACGTCCTCTGCATCTCGACCAGAATCGTCCCGCCCGGTGTCTGGCAAAGAAGGTCGAAGAGTATCCTCTTGTCCTGCGGAGATATCTCCGTCAGTTCCGTGTTCCGGAACTCAACCGACATGATATCCTCCTGAAGGATGTCATTGAGGAGCCGGACAAGCAATTCAGGGTGGTTCTGGAACAGATACTTGAACGCCCAGTCGCAGGTCAGGTCAAGATACTCCGGCGTGGCGAGCCGCTGCGCGTAGGCGTCCTTCTCCTCGTCGGTCATCCCGACGAACCGCCCGTCGTTCTCAATCAGCCTACGGCAGTGGCGGTAGCGTTTAAGGTACTGCTCCTCCTCCGATGCCGCGTCCGGGCAGTCAGCGGCTTCCTGCCCATCCACGGTCTCTTGGTTAACACCCTCATGTTCAATGGTCTCTTGGTTAATGGTAGTCTGGTCATCGGCCTTCCGCCTGAAGGCACATTTTCTCCCTGAAGTCCTCATAGTTGAAGTGAATCATGTCTGTTTGTCAAAATGTCCCGCGATTTCTCCCGGAACACGACCGCAAGTTAGGCAATCTCAACGAAAGGTAACAGAAAGAAACATATAGAATTCATAAAAAACAGAAATATTTTCGGTGATACCCCCGAAGAAACCACTACTTGAGGCACGACATCCACGCTCGCCACTCCCTGCTACCACCCCTTGTTACCGGTCTCGGCAACGCACTTTCCCACACGACCGGCCCCGACGCTTTCCTAAAAACCAGTCCCCACCATCCGGACAGACACGATCAATCCTGACTCGTGAGCACAAAGAGAAATCCACAATCCAGACCGCTTATGGTTCTAGTGCCAGACTTAAAGTGAAAACCATAGATCAGACCACTTTCTGAAAGCGGCGCAGTAGGAATTGAGAAAATCCTAAATCGCTTGGACCGCAAGCACTCCCGGGCAACACTTTAGGCCATTTCCGTTCCCCAGGAGTGTTCCGCGACACTCTTGGGAGACGTTTCAGCCCCAAAACGTTGCCCGAGCCCCCACCGGAAGATCTCCGATGGGCATTAGTCCACCCATTAGTCTTCCGGAATCCCAAAGGTACCGCTGACTCACCGAAACGGTGAACAGCGGTATCTCCTGCATTAGAGTACATCCTGGTTATTAGGCATTCTGCCAGTTATTATCAATCGTCACAATATGCCCAAAATTTTATCCGTGGCGGATATTGTGTTTTTAACCATGCAAAACGTTTGTCGGTCATAACAACTTCTTTCAAAGCACTTCTGACTTGATCGGCATTCACAGCATGATAACGCCATCCATATTTCGGATTATTGTTTATCTCCAATGCGATATCTCTTGCCGACATCCTTCCTTCCTCTCCACAAAGAACCTTCTTACCACTACACAGCAAGGCATTCCTTCTGTTATCAACCAAGACTTCATATGCCTCATCCTGAATCAGTTTGTATATTTCCTTCATTATCCACATCCACTATTGACTAAAAATCATAACCAACAACAAAGTCCTTATAGGCACTCCATTTTTCCTTGTAAGCATCTACAGAGGACTTTGGAACGTATACTTTGAAAAGTTTACTCTTTGAATCTGCTTTTAAAGCAGGAGGAATAGTTGCTTTAATATACATTTCAGACAATCCATTAAACTCCATCTCACTAATTTCAATTTTAATCACGGAACTAGGTAATGTCAATGATTTTAGTTCATTGCAACCAATAAAAGCACATTCTATTACTTCCAATCCTTCTGAAAGGGTTATGAACTTTAAGTAATTAGAAGCGACGCAATACTTAGGTAGAACGGATATATTACTTGGAATTTTCACCCTTTCAAGTCCACCTCTCCAAAAGGCAAATTCTCCCAGTGCTTTTACACTTTCCGGAATAACAATCTCTTTTAAGTTACTTGTATATTCAAAAGCCCAGGATTTAATCACTTCCAAATTTTCAGGCAATACTACTTTCGATAACTTATGACAACGCTGAAACGTTCTAGATTCAATAATCTTAATATTATTTGAGAAGATAATCACTTCAAGCCCAGACTCACTAAAAGCTTCGGCTCCTATTAATTGAACATCCCTCGGTAATGTTATGTTTTTTATACGACTACTCCTAAAAGCAGCTTCACCTATAGATAAAATACTATCAGGAAGTTCAATTTGAGTAATACCTCTTTTCTCAAAAGCGCGATCTCCAATTTCAGTGACTTTATCGGGCAAAATCATAGAATAAACTGTACTACAGCTATAAAAAGCCGCATTTCCTATTGATGTTACTGAGCCATCAAATACAATTTTTCCCACATTATCTTGATACTCATTGGAAAGAATATTAGCGCCAAAGGCAGATTCATTGAACGGCTTAACAATATTACCGTCAGTGGAGGTGTAGTAGATAATGTTATCTGGATGAATAACTGTCACTTTACAAGATACAGAAAAACTTGCTGCCGTGGCAGTCACTGTAACAGAACCAATTTTAAGAGCAGTAACTTTTCCGTTATCGACCTTTGCAATGGATTCATCTGAAGAAGACCAGACTACAGTCTTGTCCGTAGCGTCATCGGGCTTCACTGTGGCTGTCAGGGTCGCGGCCTCACTGACAGCAAGAGACAAGGTGGTCTTGTCTAAGGTTATGGACGACACCGGGACGATTACGGTTACGGCACATTCAGCGGTCTTGTCTCCACATTTCGCTGTCACGGTGACCTTCCCGGACTTGATGGCGGTCACTTTGCCATTATCAACACTCGCTACCGACTCGTCGGAGGATGACCATGCCACGGTCTTGTCTGTTGCGTCATCCGGCTTCACCGTGGCTGTCAAGGTCGCGGTCTCGCCTATAGCAAGGGACAAAGCGGTCTTGTCGAGGGTGATGGACGACACTGGGACGGCTACGGTAACGGCACATTCGGCGGTCTTGCCGCCACATTTTGCAGTCACGGTGGCCTTGCCGGACTTGAGGGCGGTCACCTTGCCGTTGTCAACCTTGGCGACCGACTCGTCGGAGGATGACCATGCAACAGTCTTGTCTGTCGCATCGTCCGGCTTCACCGTGGCGGTCAATGTGGTGGACTCACCTACGGCCAAAGAAAGCGTGGTCTTGTCGAGAGTGATGGATTCGGTGTTCACGGAAACAGTCACCACACATTCGGCTGAACAAGTGCCGGATTTGGCAGTGATTGTAGCCTTACCTGACTTAAGGGCTGTTATCTTACCGTTTGACACTGAGGCGACGGCACCATCAGAAGATGTCCAAACGACAGTTTTGTCAGTAGCATCATCCGGTTTGATTGTTGCCGTAAGGGTTTCCGTCTCGCCGACTTGCATTGACAAGCTGGTCTTGTCCAATGAGACAGATGTCACAGCTATGATCTTTGCCGAGACCTTGACAGTACAAGTCGCCGACTTGCCTCCGGCACTGGCCGTGATTGTGGCCGTGCCTTCTTTGAGGGCAGTAACGGTGCCGGAATTCACACTGCCGACAGAAGCGTTTGACGAAGCCCAGATCACACCGTCATATTCAGCGTCCTTCGGCAGGACGGTTGCCACAAGGGAGAATGACTCGCCTTCAACCATCTCGATTGTCGCCGTGTTCAATGACACGGATGACACCTCAACTTGCGTTTCCTTCTCTGTGCAGCCTAACAAAAAAGCTGACAAGAAACACATAACTGCGCAAAGTATGTTTACTGAAATTCTCATATTCATGTTATGTTAGAATGTAATACATTACATAGTCCACTTGAAAGACACGTTTTCGCTGTCATCTGCCACTGCTTATCAATGTCCAACTAACTAAACGCACATTTTCAAGTGGACTCATAATTACTTATTTGTCGGTCTTTTAATGTAAGGTCCTAACTGAATAGTATCACCATTTCTCCATGTTGAGATATCTTCTTTGTCTGGATCACCAACAGAAAGAACAGGATAGATATCCTCCGTTTCTTGATCGTAGACAATCCTGTCGCCAGTATTGCTTTGGGAGAATCGTCCAGAGATTGTTCGCTCCTCTTCTACCAGAACCGCTGTGTAGTACTCCTGACTGCCTGGAGCAGTAGAACCATGCACTTGTAAATTAGTAATAACCATAACAATAAATATGTCTCGGCCCGGCCCCGATGCTGATTAAGTTTTATAAACAAAGAAAGTGTGGAGCCGATTCGTTTATCTTAACAGAGGCTCTGACAAAGCCCGAAAGTAAATAAACAGAAACAATCCCCACACCTGTATCGTTGAGTGTAGGGTACACGCAATCAGATACAGATGAAATGGTGTTGTCGTTTATCCTTACTTTCATGGAAACTGTCAGATTTCTGTTAAAGGACAGTGCGAAAACACTTTCACCTAATATGTATGTTTCGGGTCATTCGACCTAAAACGATGCTAATATAGTAATATTTTCGCAGATGACAACACCTATGGGGACGGCTCCGGAGCAAAGATAATATGAATGCGTGGTGAGCCAGGCAGTGATATTCAATGTATTAAAGGAGTGTCTTTAGAATGATCCAACTAAAGGCACAATCGTATAACACTGATATTCAAAAAGTTAAGCGCCACTCATTAAAAATGAGGACGTGGCGGATAAATGGCTGGTAATCAAGGATAAGATTACTTGATCTAGTGGTAGAAATGGCACCAGAGCATAATACCATAATCCTGAATCTCAATCTGTTAAATGCCACACCTTCTAAAAACTCACCTACACATAGTCACCATCAACCTCGCCATACCAGCACACAGCAATAATAAGGTTCCCGCACACACGGGTGAGAATCCAATCATTCTCGGCAAAAGCACAATTTTTATCATAAAATGATTATCATAAAATGATAAAATGTTATATTTGCAATGTAAAATGTTGTGACTATGCTAAATCCATTCATTACGACCGGTTATGCCGGAACCAAATATTTTTGCGACAGGGTCAAAGAGACAAGGGATGTTGTGGAGCTGCTGACCAATGGCAACAACATCGCTCTGATCTCCCCGAGACGTTATGGTAAAACTGACCTTATCCGGCACTGCTTCGCACAAAAGGAAGTGAGGGATAACTATCTAACTTTCATCATAGATGTGTATTCAACAAGTTCGTTGGCTGAAATGGCTGACAAGATGGGAAAAACTATTCTTGAACAGCTAAAGCCGAAAGGAGAGAAAGCGTGGGGAAAGTTTATCGGTGCCCTGACTTCACTCAAGGCAGGGATATCCTATGATGCGGCCGGTGTCCCTTCTTGGAGTGTTGAGATTGGAGACATCAAGAATCCGGCAGTCACTCTTGATGAAATATTCAAGTACATTCAGAATTCAGACAAACCCTGCCTCGTTGCGATAGATGAGTTCCAACAGATACTGAAATATGACGAAAAGAATGTTGAAGCGACCATAAGAACATACGTCCAGTATTGCACCAATGCCAACTTCATCTTTTCCGGCTCGCAAAGAGAGATGATGGGTGCTATGTTCACATCATCCGCAAGACCATTCTACCAAAGCGCCACCATCATTAACCTTCCGCGAATTGAGGAGATGGAATATTCAAAATTCTGTGATAGATTATTTGAAGAATATGGAAAACATCTGGATGAAGATGTTGTCTCTGCCCTGTACGATGAGTTTGACGGTACCACTTTCTACCTTCAAAAGATCATGAATGTTCTCTTTATGAGAACCAAAGAAGGAGGAAAATGCCACATGGACTGCCTAGCTGAGGCAATCAACTATGTTATCGACTTCAGTTCAGAGACTTACGAAGATTTGATCTATCAGTTACCGGAGAAACAGAAACAGGTTTTGCTCGCCATTTCAAAAGAGCGTAAGGCGCAGAACATCACCTCATCATCTTTTGTCCGGAAATATTCACTCACATCGGCCAGTTCCGTCAATTCCGCTGTCAAAGGGCTGCTTGACAAAGGACTGCTTACCCACAACCATGGTGTATATCAAGTCTATGATCTTTTTCTGGATGTCTGGATCCGGGAGCGGTATCTGAAATAGAAATCCAAAGCGACCACAAAGGACATTAGATCAGTTCGCGGAGGATCTCGTCGGAGGTGAAGAGGCGGGATTCGGGGATGCGGATGCTGGCGCCCTGCTTCTCAAGAGCTCCTTCGCTCAAAAGGGCGTCAACAACAGTGCTGTCTGTCAATGAATATAATTCCGTGGCTTTCAGGCCTTTGTCGGTGCGGAGGGAGAGCATGATCCTCTCGACACGAATGTCCTCCGGAGAAAGGGTCTCGGAGGTTCTTGAATATGTGGCCAACTTTCCGCTTGGATTCCTGGATGAGGTTTGACGCGAAGACAAGCCCGAATTACAGGATGAGATTACGTCCAGATTCCGGGATGAAGTTTGACACGAAGTCGAGTCCGGATTACAGGACGAGATTCTGTCTGGATTGCAGGATGAGGTTTCATCCTGCTGACGGTGCGGGAGTTCCGGGCTGTTCCAGGAGCGTACATTGCCGGTCAGGGAATGGGCACCGGGGCCGAGGCCGATGTACGGTGCCCGGCGCCAATAGGCGCTGTTGTGGACGGCTTCGAAGCCGGGCTTTGCGAAATTGGAGATTTCGTAATGATGGTAGCCTGACCGCCCAAGACATCTGCACAGGATGTCGTACTGCCGGCGACATTGTTCCTCGGAAGCCTCAACGTAACGCCCGTCGGCTACCATCTTGGCAAGGGCGCTTCCTTCCTCTATTGACAGTTGGTAGGCCGAAATGTGCTCTGGAGAAAGTTCCAAGGCCTTTTCGATCGTGTCTTTCCAGGTCTCGTCCGTCAGTTGGGATATGCCAAAGATCAGGTCAATGCTGATGTTCCGGACTCCGCTTTCGCGAAGGATATGGAAAGCCTTGACGGCATTCCCTGCATCGTGGCGGCGGTTCATCCAACGGAGAATGTCATCGTTGAATGACTGGATGCCCATGCTGATCCTGTTCACACCCAAGGCAAGAAGTCCGCGGACATATTCACGGCCTTTTTCCACTATATCTTCGGGGTTCACTTCAACGGTAAACTCATCGAAGAGTCCTGTCGGGGTGGTCACTTCGACAGGCTCAGTGACCAGAGAAAGCTGTTCAGTGACCAAAGAAAGCCGTTCAGTCTGGGAAACCGCACCGACAATCCGTGACAAAACATCAAGAGGAAGCACCGATGGGGTGCCTCCTCCGATGTATAGGGTGTTGACCGCATCCTGTGCGGACATATTCATTTCCAGTTCCTTCCGGCGGTCACGAATCTCAGCGATGACGGCATCTGCATATTCATTGAACGCCTGTCTGCTCCGGCATATTTCCGAATAGAAGTCGCAGTAAGTGCAGAAACTGCCGCAGAAAGGGACGTGAAGGTAGATCACAGGTTAGCGGAGCAAGAGTTCAGTCTTGCCGAGGAACGCCTGAGAGGTGTAGGCCTCAACCGTGTATATTCCCGACTGATAGGAAGGAATGTCGTTGAGATAGATGCTCAGGTCAACCTCCTTACCCTCGTAGTCAACCTCACGGGAAGCGGAGGCGACCATAGTCTGGCCGTTGAACGAGAACGAGGTCTGCGTGCTGTTGGTGAGAAGGATTCCGTCCGGATCCTTGACGCGGAGATAGACTCTCACCGGTCCCTTAGGAGCCAGGTCGTTCTCGACAAGGCTCAGGGAGGCCAGAAGTCTCACTACCCTGCTGCTACGGTCCGTAACCTTGTCGGAAGCGTTGTAGGCGGCGACGCTCAAGCCTCTGGACTTGATCACGGAACCGGCGGCCACCTGACCGGTAAGGTTCTCGACCTTGCCCTTGAGGTCAGCGTTCTCGGCACGGCTTTCGGCGGCCTCGCGGCGCGCGGCGGCGGCATCGGCTGTCAGCTTGTGGTTCAATGTGTTGAGCGAGTCAATCTGCACTATGTAGTTTCTCATGATGCTGCGAAGGGTTCCGAGTTCCTTCTCGTACTGACGCATCTTGCGGCGGTTCGTGGCCTCGGTCTTCTGGATCCTCTCTATCAACTGGTTGACCTCTTCCTTGGAGGAGTCCAGCTGGCTGTTGATCGATGCATAGTCAGACGAAAGGCTGTCGTAGTCTCCCTTGAGGGCGATCATCTGCTGGGTAAGGTCGTCCTTCTCAGCGTTAAGGTCCTTTACAAGGCTGGACTTCGAGAACCAAATGTAGGCAAGTCCCGCGGCAAGCAGCACCGCCACAGCCACAAGAATCCACATAACCTTCTTGAGGCTTTCATTCTTTCTTTCCTGCTCTTCGCGATCACGACGCTCGCGGATAGGATCAATTTCTGCCATAGTCTTTCGATTTAATAATTAATGACACAAAAATAACAAAACTATTTCATATCTTTGCTTCGTTAGCAAAAATCGGACTATTATGAAATATTTTATCAGAGCTGTCAAATACTTTTTCTACTTCACCATCCTGTTTGTGGTCATAATGGCGGCGCTCGTGTTCATCGGAGTCGTCAAGGCTGATGTCAGCCTAATGTTCCGCGATGGCTATAAGTCGCTGTGGCAGATAGCCTTGCTATTCGCTTTCGTTTCAGCCTTCTACCCAAGATTCGGTTTCATCAAAAGATCAGTCATATTAAAAGGTGAATATTCCGACCTCCGTGGCGGGATTATTGAATATATGGAGATGCGCGGCTACCGCCTCGAAAGCGAGGATGGCGAGAATATGACATTCCGCCTCCGCTCCAAGTTCAGCGCTCTCTTCAAGATGTTCGAGGATCGGATCACAATGACCCGCGAGCTTGGCGGCTTCGAGGTGGAAGGCCTGACCAAAGAAGTGGTGCGGATTGTCGGCGGCCTGGAGTACAAGTTCCGGGTGCTGGACGAGGAGTAATCCACATTTACGGGAAATGAATATGCTCGACCGGTGCTGCCGGCACCATTGAAGCACAGATATAACACTCTAATATTCAAAGATTATGGCAGAAGAACTCAAGACTGTCGCAAAGTTCGACAACGCGATGAGCGCCCACATCACAGCGGGTATGCTCAATGAGAACGGCATCCCTGCCGCAGTGTTCGGAGAGAACTCCTCCTACGTCTCACTGAACTATGTAGATCCTGTCGAGGTCAAGGTCAATGCGGCCGACTACGAAGCCGCGATGGAACTCCTCAACTCCAACGACAAGGCAGAGTAGCCTTCATCGAATACGCTGCCCGGTTTTCCGGTCAAGATTGTTCTCAGAGGCTCCGGCATATTCCGACGGCTTTCCAGATTTATTCCAGAATTACTTTGTAATTTAGCGGGACAAAAGCGGACATAGTCCAGACAGACGGACAACGATCCGCGGATCGCATATTATGGAATACTTTGGAAAGTTATGAAGATACTGCTCATAGAGGACGAGGAATCATTGCGCGGGCTGATAGCCAGGGCGCTCAGGAAAGAGGGATATGTCGTGGAGGAAGCCGCGACATATGACGAGGCCTGGGACAGGTTGAATTTGTTCTCCTATGACTGCATACTGTTGGACATTATGCTTCCGGACGGAAGCGGGCTGGAACTCCTGAGGACATTCAAGACCGAGGGAAAGACGATGAACGTCATCATCATCTCCGCACGTAATTCCTTGGAAGACAAAGTACTGGGTTTAGAGGAAGGAGCGGACGACTATCTCCCGAAGCCATTCCATATGGCCGAGCTACTGGCCAGAGTGAAGAGCGTTATCAGAAGAAGCGGCGCGAGCGGACGGAACGGAATAGCTTTCGGAAACGTGCGGGTGAATCCGGACAGCAGGACGGCAGAGGTGGGAGACAAGACTCTGGCCCTGCTTAAAAAGGAATATGACATCCTTCACTATTTCTTGCTCAGGCCTGGCCATATGATCGACAAGGCCGCCCTGGCCGAAGCCGTGTGGGGTGATTCGGTCTATCTGTCGGACAACTTCGACTTCATCTACTCCCAAGTAAAGAATCTCAGGAAAAAACTTGAGGCGGCAGGCGCGGATGTCGAGATAAAATCCGTCTATGGATTCGGCTACAAACTTGTCGAAAAAGAGAACGGATGAAACTGATACATAATATTGCCGTGCGTCTCGCGATGGCGCTGCTCCCTGTCATAGCTCTTTGGGCGATGATCTTCTACTTCGTGATGGTAGACGAGATCAATGACGAAGCCGATGATCTGCTGGAGGTCTATGCCGAGCAATTGATGACGAAAAAATTGTCCGGGCACGAGTTGCCGGAAGCCAATATAATGACTGACAAGCACTTCAGCATCGCGCCGGTCACATCCTCATACGCTGCCGCACATTCCGGAATGGAATACTACGACGCCGACTTCCACATAAAGGAAACGGACGAATGCGAACCCGCCAGATTTCTCAGGACAATATTCAAAGACAAGGACGGTGAATATTTTGAATTGACCGTCTCGACTCCGACTTTTGAGAAAGACGATCTGACCGAAACCATTCTTTGGTGGATTCTGGCGCTATACGTAATTCTCCTGTTGACAGTCCTGATCATCGCGCTGGTTGTCCTACAAAAGAGTATGCGTCCATTTTACCAGATTCTGGACTGGCTCGGAAGCTATACTCCCGGCCATTCGCACGATCTTCCAAAGGTGACCACTAATGTCTCCGAGTTCACCCAGCTTGAGAAAACAGCGGCAGGGATGGCCGAACGCTCGGACGAGGCCTTCGAGAAGCAGAAACAATTCATCGGAAACGCCTCGCACGAACTTCAGACCCCGCTTGCCGTTCTCGGAGGACGGATAGACTGGATGCTGGACAACGACACCCTGAGCGAGGACACGATGGGAGAGCTGATCCAGATGAAACGAGACCTTGGCCACCTCTCAAGACTGAACAAGACACTACTACTGCTCACGAAAATCGACAATGGACAATTTCCCGAAATCAGCGATGTCAACATAACGGATCTGGTTGAAGGGCAAATAAATATGTACAAGGAGATATTCGCCGGCAAAAGCATCGACTGCCGTATGGAAGCCGCCGAGTCCCCTGTCACAGCGCGGATGAACGAGACCCTTGCCTCGATTCTGGTCACAAATCTGATCAAGAACGCGTTCACACACTGTCCGGAGGGAGGCCAGATCACCATAACGCTGACAGAGGACAACCTCACGGTGGAAAACAGCGGAGAATCCGCTTTGGACGAAGGCAGAATATTCGAGAGATTCTATCAAGGATCAAAAAAAGAGGGATCCACAGGCCTCGGGCTGGCCTTGGCCAAGACCATCGCTGACAGAAACGGAATGAGGCTTACATATTCATTTGCGAGCGGGAAGCATCGTTTCAGAGTGGAATTCTGATAAATTTTCTTTCCACCGTGAGGATATTCCAGATTCAATACAGAATCATACTATAAATTCGCATCATAAAGAAATCAACTATGCTGAAAAGAATTTTGATCATCATCGTCTCTCTCGTTGTCGCCGGAATCGCTGGCTATTACCTGTCGAATCTGGTCCACGACAAGGCCATCGCACCGGAAGAGCTTCCGGAGAATGTGATGACGTTCGTAAACGATCACTTTCCCGGAGACAAGATAGCGTTCTCCAAAAAGGACAGGGATTTTCTTAAAATGTCATACGAGGTCATACTGACGGATGGCACCAAACTGGAGTTCCGTCGCAATGGAGAATGGAAGGAAGTGGACAGGCATCACGACAGGATTCCGGACGGGATCATCCCTCAGGAGGTGATCGCCAAGATCCTGGAACTTTACCCTGAGTCGTTTGTGACAAAAGCGGAGAATGACTCTCGAGATCTTGAAGTGGAACTGGACAACAGGCTTGAGTTGAAATTCGACAAGCTCCACAATCTTATCGGCATAGACCGCTGACATTCACATTTTAAATTTATAGTATGATGAAAAACTTGTTTATTACAGCAATGTGCATCTGCCTGATGACACTTGCAGGCTGCAATAAAGCCACCGCCGACACTGACGCGATCAACCCAAAGGCAAAGGCCACCCTGTCAGAAAAGTACCCCGAGGCCACAAATGTGAAGTGGCTTACAAAGAACGGCTACATCATCGCCAAATTCAACAATCCGACGACACGCTCGACCGGTGCGGGCTACGACTTTTCCGTCTGGTTCAGCGGTGCGGGAGTGTGGTGTATGACCGAAAGCGAAATCACTTACGAGGCGCTTCCTGAGGCCGTCAAAACAGCTTTCAAGGCCAGTGAATATGCCGGTTGGAGAATCGATGACATCGACAGGCTGGAGAGGGCCGGAATGGAGACATTCTATGTCATTGAAGTGGAAACCCGCGATGGAAACCTCGAAAAAGAAGCGGATCTTTACTTCTCAGGAACCGGGGCTCTCATCAAAGTGGTTCTCGACGAGGAGGCCGACTACGACTATGAGGATTACCTTCCTTCCGATGTCCAGTCCGGACTTGAGAACGTCATATTCGGGAAATACCCTGGAGCCAGAATCATAGATGTTGAATATGAGGACGGCGGCATAGAGGTGGAGATCGTCCACGAGAACCGAGGCAAGGACGTGTACCTCAACCGAGGCTTCGACTGGATCCGCACGGAATGGGATGTCCGCAGATCTGAGATTCCTGCGGCCGTGACTGACAGACTCGCCACCGAATGGCCATCCTGGAAGATCGACGACGCTGAATATGTCGAGACACCGTCCGGCTCCTGGTACAAGATCGAGATTGAGCAAGGGGACAACGAACTCGACGTGAGAATCACCCCTGACGGGACAGTTCTCAGGTAGCACGTGGCGTAATAACAGAAGTAGAGGGTGGCTCCAATTCCGGGGTCATCCTCTATTAATTACTTGTCTGTCAGGATATTCTCGGCAGCAAAGGAGAGGGCATCATAGAAGTCCTGACCGAATACGGAGATCAGGGGATCGCGGAGGAACTGATAGACACGGATGCCTTCGCGGCGGCCTTTCTCGTAGGCATCCTTGCATATTCCCCAACGATGGATGTTCAGGGCCTGGCCGCCGCCGGTGAGTTTGGTGACGCGGATCGGGTAGAGCCAACAGGACTGGGGTTTGCGGAACTTGCACTCGCCTTGGAAGAAGCACCGTTCGATGGAGCAGAAACAGTTGCCGGCCTCGTCGAAAGTGGTGTAGGCGCATTCCTCGGTCTGATCCACGACCGGGGTCACGATGTCCCCGTCACGGTCGATGGAGAAGAAGCCCTCCTTGTCAATCTGCGCGCGGCCCTGCGGCCTCATAAGCTTTGAATATATGGGGTAATTCTCCTCCAGAGGCTCCAGCTCCGACTCCTCCAACGGAGCCCCGCTGTCCCCTATTATGCAGCAACAGCCCTTGCAGACAGCGTAGTCACAGGCGAAATATTCAGTGACAACATCCTCAGACACAAGGATGTCGCCGATCTGGATAATGGTTCCGAACTTATTGTTTGACGACATATTCAATTCTCATTCCTTCGGACAGAGCTCCGAAAATTTCCTTTACCTTGTCGGCGGAGACACTGCCGATTCTGTTGTTATAGCCGGTCAGCACGTCCTTTCCGCCGGAATAGCGCATCAGGACGGCGTCCACATAATTCTTCGGATCCGCAAGATAGGTCGAGTAGCCATTGGTCAGCAGGGACTTGCAGGAAGCGAGCTCCGCGGCGTTGACCGGATTGGAAAGCACGTTTTCAATCACCTTGCGGGCCTCCACAAGAGTCCTCATCGGCTGGTCGGAACCGCTCTTCACACCATAAGGGAGGCCGGATTCCGGCACAGGAGTGCAGGTGAATATCAATTCCAGAGCCTCCTGAGGCCAGATGCTGAAGCGGTCGGCCATTCTGACACTGAACCCGTGCTCGGCCATCACACCGGTAAGCCTGCGCTGGAGGGCGAGGCTGGCGACCTTGAATGCCATATAGTTCTCTGTCGTGAACGGCTCGGCGCAGGCCAAAGCCAGACTGATCTCAACAGGGGTTCCGATGCGGGAATATGTCGTGGCACCGGTGCGCAACTTATAAGATGAGAACTGGCGTACGGACGAGGACTTGCTGACCCGGAATCCGCCAAGATACTGGCAAAGGATTTTCTGGACGGACTCCGCCGACAGATCGCCCACAATCACAAGAACTCCGTCATTCGCTCTTATAAATTGATTGTCAAAAAAATCAGATGCGTCATCCAACGTTCTGGCGGTGAGACCGGACGGCGTCTTGACGGACGAGTAGTTGTAGTCCTGGTACATGAGGCTGTCCAGATAGGCCGGCTTGAGGGAAGCCAGTTCCATCCTTTTCCACGGCTCAAAGGCCGAAAGCGAAGGCTTCCGCATATTGGCGGCGGAAAGCAAGGCCTTGAGGGTCAGCATGAACCTGTTTGACGGGGCTGAGCCGTAGAGTCGCAGATCAGATGTCGAGACGGCACATGACATCTCCACCCCGTTGGCACGGAGCACTTTGTCGAAGTCGCTTCCAGGCATGCCGGCGATGTTGCACAGGCCGAACATATCGGAGAAAAACGCTCCCTCCCCGCGAGGAAGATTCCGGACAGTGGAGAAACCACCCTTTATCATAAAAGAGTAACTGAAACGCCCGGCAGCCGGCATCTTCTTGTAAATCACCTTCATGCCATTGGAGAAAGTCCACATCTCCCCTCCGGAGACAGGCTCCGCGGCCACAGACTTCATCTTGACCTTATTCCTTTCGTTCCAGAAAGCCGAGGTGTCCTTGGCCGTCACAGGCCACTTGTAGAGCGGTTTGTCCAGCATGGAGACCCCGTCGGTCACCGAACCGAACAGAACCGGCCAGAACCATTCGTCATAATCCTCCTCGTTTCCCGTCCATGTGATCTTGGGATTCTCCATCTCGGAGAGCAGGGCAAGAGTGTAACCGTTGAAAAGTTCGGTCTCAGCCTTTGTGGACATATTCCTGGAAGAGAAGAAGTTGGCCTTGGTCGCCGGGGAAGCCAGATCAGCTCCGTAAAGGTAAGAGGAGACGCAGCGCAGAACAAGGGCATCATTCGTCTGCGTCCTTAGGAAACCATTCAGGACGGAATTGCGCGCGACCAGATATTCCTCCGCCCCGATTCCCTTGGAACAAATCTCCGAAAGGACGGAGGCGACCGCCATCGAGGCTGGCATCAGCTGGCCGCGGGAGGTCCGCACACTCACGCTGAAACGCTCGTCACCAGCGCATGACGCACTTCCAAGATATTCAACATCAAACGATTCCACAGGAATATCCCTACCAAGGAAACTTTCGCGGAGGCGGCTTGAGACAATCTCCCTCAACGATCTGGAGAATAGTTCCGAGATGAACGGCTGGATCGTGTTCATCTGGTCGTCAGGTGTCCTCGGCGAGCGGAACTCCACAGTCACGGAAGAACCGCCGGACGGGATGAATGAATATTCAGGAGCGATGGCAGGCCTCCAGACATATTCCTTCTTCTTGTAGGCGGGATTGCGGGAAGGAACCATCAGCGAGAATACGTTCATCTTTTCGATGATGGCGGAAGGGTTGATGTCGCCCGCTATGATGACCGCATGCTGGTACGGACGGGCGGCGACGAGGTCGAACATCATCAGAAGGGTGGTGTCCGACGCGGCCTGGTCAAAGAGCGGCACATCGTCGAATCTGAATATGGTGGCTTCATCACTGTAAGAAATGTAGCCTTCCTGACGGCATCCTATCCCCTTCCGGGACAGAAACCTGTAAGGAATCGTCTTGTTGAAATGCGGCAGTGACGACAGCTCTTTTCTGGCGGCCAGTGTGTCGCACGTCCCTTTGCGGACAAGGGCGAAATCGGCGACTCCCTTCATCGAAGGATTGGTCACCAGATAGTAGGATATTCCGTTGGTGAGACTGCCCATCGTGACGGCCGCGTCCTTCTGGAGAACGGGCAGATCCTGCGCTGGCATCATTATTGAGAGTCCAAGCAGCACAGAACACAAGACTGATTTGATAAAGTAACGCATTACTGACACCTCCCGTTTAGGCAAAAATAGCCAATAATGTGCAATTGACACAAATTTTTATTACATTTGTGGTTATTGCTTGTTGAAGAAATATAGTTAAACATAATTTTTATAACGATGAAAAAGATTATTCTTGCAATCGCGGCCGCGTTTATGGCCGCCGGAATGGCTTCCGCACAGGACATGGCCCAGGCTACAGAACTCTACAATAATGGAGCCACAGCCATCTCTATGAAGAACTGGACAGAGGCGCTTGACTACTTCCAGAAGGCTCTCGAAATGGGTAAGACCATAGGTGCTGACGCCGATGAGCTTGTGGCAAACTGCAAGAACGCCATCCCGGGAGTATCCCTTGAGATCGCGAAGGATCTGATCAAGGATGAAAAGTACGATGAGGCCGCAGCCAAACTCGACGAGGTAGCGAAGATCGCCACTGAATATGAGAACGCCGAGGTTGCCGAGAAAGCCAACGAACTCGTTCCTCAGATGTGGATGCAGAAGGGTGTCAACGCCCTCAAGATTAAGGACTTCGCCACCGCCGCCGATGGTTTCGCGAAGTCTTACGCCGCCGACACCACCGCCGGAAAGACAGCCCTCTACCTCGGACAGGCTCTCGGAGCCCAGGGCAAGACCGATGAGGCCATCGAGGCTTTCAGGCATGCCGCATGGAACGGTGAGGAGGCCGAGGCCAAGGAGCAGGTTTCCAACATCTATGTAAGGCAGGCCAACGCCGCCCTTAAGGGCCAGAAGTTCGCTGACGCCGTGAAGGCCGCCGAGAAGGCCAACAGTTATGTCGAGAACGCCACAGCTTACCTCATCGCAGGGCAGAGCTCACAGAAACTCAGCAAGAACGCCGACGCCATCAAGTACTTCGAGAAGTATCTTGAGATGAAACCGGACGCGAAGAACGCTCCGGCCATCACTTTCACCGTGGCCGCCCTCTATCAGGGCGCTAAGAACAACGCCAAGGCTCTCGAGTTCTACAAGAAGGTTCAGGACGATCCTAAGTTCGGCGCTCAGGCCAAGCAGATGATCGCTTCCCTCAGCAAGTAACCAATGAAGTTCCTCGAGCTTCTTGCTCCAGCAAGGAATATGGACATCGGCATCGCGGCAATTGACTGCGGTGCCGATGCCGTGTATATCGCAGGGCCTGCGTTCGGGGCTCGCCAAGCCGCAGGAAACTCAATGGAGGACATCCGGAGGCTCACTGAATATGCCCACAGATTCGGTGTGCGCATATTCATGACACTAAACACGATTCTCTTTGATAATGAGATCTCCGAGGCTGAAAGGCTGATTGCCGAGGCTAAGGCTGCGGGAGTGGACGCCATCATCGCCCAGGATCTCGCTGTCTGGAGACTGACAGACCTGCCGGTCCACGCTTCCACTCAATGTGCGATAAGGACTCCGGAGAAAGCTATGCTTTACGAGAGCATCGGAGCCTCGCGGATTGTTCTCGAAAGGGAGATGTCCTTGGAACAGATCAAGGCCGTGCGGGACGCGGTGGACTGCGAGCTGGAGTTTTTTGTGCACGGAGCCCTCTGCGTCTGCTACAGCGGACAGTGCTACATGTCCGAACGGATTGCCGGGCGGAGCGCCAACCGTGGGGAATGCATCCAGGCTTGCCGGTCACTCTACGACCTTGTGGACGAGGCCGGGAACGTTCTTGTGCGAAACAAAGCCTTGCTGTCACTCAAGGACTACAACCTCAAAGACAGGCTGGCGGATCTTGCGGAAGCGGGAATATGTTCGTTCAAGATCGAGGGACGGTTGAAGAACATCTCCTACGTGCGGAATGTCGTCCGGGCATATTCATTGGCATTGGATGAGTTGGTCGCGGCGAATCCGGGAAAGTACCGTAGGGTTTCTTTCGGTCGGTCGGAAGGCGGGTTCACGCCGGATCTGGCCAAGACTTTCAACCGGGGGTACACGCAATTGTTTTTGGACGGGAAACGGTCTGGGAACTGGTCCTCGATGGATGCGCCGAAATCAATCGGAGAGGAGGTCGGAACGGTGGTCTCCATAGCCCCGATGCGCCAGAACTTTTCAAACGGCAAGAGGCCAAGCGAGGAGAACATCACAATAACATTACGGATGAAAAATCCGGGTGACCGGCTTCAGAACGGGGACGGATTCTCTTTTCTGTCCAAAGGCAGTGGGGAGATTGTCGGTTTCCGTGGCGATGTCTGCCAAGGGAACCGGATAACGTGCAGGAATGTCCCGGGACTCCATCCCGGCGCGAAACTGTACCGCAATCACAGCAGTGCATTCGAGAAGGAACTGAACTCTGACCTGCCGGTCAGAAGGATTTCTGTGTCGGTGGATATTTCAGTCATTGTGGTTCCGGTCACTACGACAGGATCAGTGACCGAATGGTGCCGCTCAGTGACAGAAAATATTGGCCCCGTGACCGATGACTCTTGCCCAGTGACCGAAAAGGGCCGGTCTCCGAGCCAGTCGAAGCGACTGTGCAAGCAGACATATTCACTGAAAATCAATGCGGTGAGCCAGGACGGGCGGAGTATTGTGCTGGAACGTGAGGCCGGAGACAGCACGGCGGAGAACGCGAAAAGGATGCGAGAAATGTTCGTGGCACAAATCTCAAAGGACACGGGAATATATTCATTCACACTCAGTTCGCTTAACGTGGAAACTCCTGACGGCTCGCTGCCATTCCTTCCGGCCTCAGCGCTGAACGCGATCAGGCGCGACCTCGCCGCCGCCCTCGACAAAATGCCTTGCAGAGCGATTCCTCTGCCCACAGGCAAAACTGCCGACAATCCGGGAATCTCCAATGCCCTTAACACTCCAAATAACGCCGAATCTCCATCCGAATGTCAAGACCGTCGGCAAGACCAGAAGCCGATTCTATCTAAAATCCCGGATATTCAAGAACCGGCATCGGACGGCATCCATGTTTCGTACAAAGCCAACATCGCCAACCATGTCGCCCGCGAAACCTATCAGGTCTTGGGTGCGACCCAAACCGATGAGGCTTTCGAAATCTCGCACCTTCCCGGCACCGAACTGATGCGCACCAAATACTGCATCCGCCACGAACTCGGCCTCTGCCCGGTTCATCGGGAAACCGGCAGGCATCAAGGCAAGGCAAACTTCGCGACCGGCTCATCCAAGTTGGCCACAACCACCCCGTCAGGGCACCTTTATCTTATCAACAACGGCAAACGCTACCATCTCTCATTCGACTGCGCCAACTGTGAGATGGTTGTCCGGGTTAACGATTAATTGTGTAAATTTACCACCGCAACCACTGCTTTTCGGGAATATTCCGAGGCACTAAAACAGATTTGATCATGAGTCCCTTTAAGAAAGGAGTGTTGTCTCTCCTTATTCTGGTTTTGTCCGCCTTGCCATCCCAAGGCAACGAGGTGATGTTCTCTCCGGTGATACGGAACTTCACGCCATCCGACTACCATGGCGGCAGACAGAACCGGTCAGTCTCACAATCAGCATCCGGGTTGATCTATGTGGGTAACAACCAATATCTTATGGAATATGACGGACATTCATGGAACAGGTACCTTATGCCTAATAAAGGTATCGTCAGATCGGTTCTTGCGGATCCTGACGGAAAAATCTACTGTGGCTCCTCTCAAGAATTCGGTTATTTCGTGAAATCAGGAAACTCTCTGATTTTCCGTTCGCTCAGTGACGGACTGAAGGAGATGAATATCCTGATTATAACATAACGGAACAGCACCGCTTTGGGCATTGGCATCTCCCACAAAAATCACTTATCGCGGTTTCGCGTCCCAGCAGAACCTCCGTATTCCAAGAGCGTGATTTCGCTTAAAAGGCGCTCGCGAAGAAACAATCATCCCTCTAAAAACGTAAAAGAGGCTGAATGTCGCTTGTAGGAGAACATGATAAAGGCTCGCAATTTTCTCCTCGAAAAATGAGGATGGCAATCTCCTTGAGATAACGCATTAAGGAACATGAAAATAATAAGTTGGTAAAGATTTGGCGGTATTTTCGAGGATAGATGTCTTTTTGAAGAAGGAGTGTGCCGATGGCACATGAATGATGAGAAAAGACATATAGACCGAAAAGACAATCAAAGATTACCAAGTTATTTTTAAGGATTACTAAAATGGCAAGCCCTTGCCTGCTAGCGAAAATTCATCGTATAATCACATTCTATATAATAGCCCATGTTTATTACCAGAATAAGGAACAGCAACAATATCAATCATACGTTGATATCATACAGTGTTACACTTTTGAAAATATTTCGGGTTAAAATCATTACAATATGAAAGTCATATTCATAAACATATTCCAAGTGTGTACATGGTAGAATATTAATTCATGGGCTACAAGTGCGTACCCGGCACATTATTCAGGTTGAAATTCCGCTTACATATTATAACAATACTTCGGTAAAAATTTACCGTACTAAAAAGTTAAATAATGGAAGCCGGGTGACCGGTTCCGCTATATAAAAGTTCATTGAAATACTGTCAATAACTGTCGCTTGG
>OJAW01000561.1_pt1 | contig 25739 bp, 24 predicted proteins | sample 1589151 | NCBI WGS metagenome assembly OJAW01 (sample SAMN03283290) | human gut metagenome | biome: human-associated habitat; material: feces | host: Homo sapiens | place: Peru | collected 2012
ATCCAATAATTGAATCTAAAAATGGTTGGTTAAAGAAAGAAATGTATATAGATTTCAATCAAGACGATTATGATACTGTTGAAGATTATATAAATGCAATTATATATGATCATAATTATTTAAGACCAAGTTATGCTCTAAACTATAAAACCCCAATTGAGTATAGAACTCAACTAGGGTTTAAATAAAATCTTTTTACTGTCTACTTTTTGTTGACAAGTTCAATATAATATATCTTCTTTTTTATTTATAACATCATTGACAGTAAAAAATATATATGATATATTGAAAAAGAAGTAGAATGTTTGAATAAGAAAGGTAATATATAGTTTATGAAATTGTTTGATAATTTAATTAAAAGTAGTAAAATTAATGATATAAAAAGTTTTTTTGTTGATAATAAAAATAGTAGTCAATTAAATGATAGAATTGAATGTAAAAAGTGTAATTCCATTGTAGATAAGGATTCTAAATATTGCCGGAAATGCGGAAATAAACTAAAAAATGAAGAATCTAAAAATAATGTTAATGATAAAGAAACAGAAGAGATAGAGGAAATTGAAACTAAAGTTGATTATAAGTTACCATCTGAAAATATTATTATGGATGAAAGAATAAAACAAATATTTAAAAATGCTAAAGGAATATTTGAAGTAAATATTCCTCTTGGAACGAATGAAAAAGATGAAATGCTATATTGTGATATTGTTAAAATGCCAAACTTACTTATTGGTGGAACAGTAATGAGTGGAAAAACAAATTTCTTAAATATTGCTCTTTGTAATATTTTAATGAATTATAGTCCACAAGATGTAAAAATGATAATAGTGGATTCAAAAGGAGTCGATTATTCATGTTATAATGTTGTTCCTCATTTGTTGTGCCCAGTAATAAAGGATCCAATAAAATTAAAAATGGCGCTAAACAATGAAGTAGAGGAAATGAAAAGAAGATACGCTATCTTAAATAAAAATGGATTTAAAAAAGTATCAGATTATAATAGTAAAAATGAAAATTTAAAACTACCGTATCATTTAATATTTATAGATGATTATACAGTATTTGCAAATGATGAAGATAATATGTTTATTGAACAACTTGCAACAGGTGGATGGAGTGTTGGAATCCATTTGTTGATGGTAGTAAATCATCCAACAATTAAAATTTTATCTGCAATTTCTTTGCTTAACTTTCCATCACGAATTTCATTTAGAGTTCCGAGTTTAAGAGATTCCAAAATGATATTAGAGTCATCTGGAGCTGAAATATTACTTGGAACTGGTAATGCGTTAATAAATATACCATCAATAGGAAAAATAGAACAAATCCATGTTGATTTAATTACTGATGAAGATATTTTAAATATAGTTAATGAAGTGAAGAAAAAGAGTGCAGACATGCTAAAGAATGAAAAGAAAAATAATATTAAAAATTATAATGACACAGATTGTTTACCTTGTGATAATTATAACGATCCTTTATATGATGATGTAGTAGATTTTGCTATGGAGTTTGGTAAAATATCAGCAACATTAATTCAAAGAAAGTATCGCATAGGATATAATAGGGCGGCAAGACTTATAGATTTAATGGAAGAAAAAGGAATAATAGGGCCACAAGTTGGTTCTGAGCCTAGAAAAGTACTAAAAAAATATGATGATAATAATTAATATATATTATGACTAGGAAAACAATTCCTAGTTTTTAATTGTCAAAAACTTATAATTTAAAGATTATTATAATCATTAAATTTTAAGTAAAATCATATTATTTCATTAAAACAAAAAACACTTGTAACAAAAAAAGGTTGACAAGCATACTATATTATGATATATTTAACTTGAATTTAAAGAAAGGAGTGGAAGAAATGGTAATTTTTGTAAATAAAATAAAATTAAATTCAAATGTTTTTAATAATGCTAAGATAGTTTTTGATAAGTGTGAGGAATTACTATGTTTTCCACAAGCTTTATAACTTTATAGAGTAAAAATATAAAAAATAAAATAAAAAAACACTAGACTACTTAGAATTATTAAAGTAGTCTTTTATTATGGAGGAATGAATATGAAGAAAAATTTAAAAGAATTCATACCTCTAATAAAACTAGTTAAAGAAGATTTAAATAAAATCATTCTTGCTAGCATAGTTATATTTATATCAGGAATAACAGATATATTTACTCGATATCTAAATGGTAAAGTAGTTGAAGCAATTACTAATTTAGATATAAAGAAAGCACTTATCTTTCTCGGAGTATACTTCATACTAGAAATAACAATGGATGGAATAATACTACATAAAGCAAATTCTGTATTATACAAAGAAGAAAGCAAATTAACAAGAAAACTAGGCTTTAATACTTATAAGAAAGCCCTAAACTTACCTGCTGAAGCATATGAAAAACTTTCCAGCGGAGAAGTAATAAACAGAATAACAAATGATGCCGATACCTTAAGTTTTACCTTTGGTAGAATTCTAAAGATGGTATCATCGCTTATAGCGTCCTCTATAGTATTAATCTACATATTTATAAATTCCTATATTATAGGACTAGAAATAATACTAATAATGTTAATATTATTCTTAATACTAAAGAAGTATAATCCATTACTAAAAAATATACATAAAGAAAGAAAAGGTAAGCAAGATGAATTTACCTCTTTAACAAATGAATCCATTAGAGGTATAAGAGAGATAAAGACTCTCGGAGTAAAAAATAATTTAATTACTAATATGATAGAACTAATAAAAGATATATATAAGAAGTCAGAAGAAGAAATAGATATGCAAAAGAGTTTCAATATCAAAACAAGTTTTCTAAAGTCAGTATTAGAATGTATGGTCTTTGCTACTTGTGTAATACTTTTATATTATCATAAGATATCATTAACATTCTTTATAGCCATGACATATTACATATATAGATATACATGGTTACTTGAAGATATAAATGATTTAACACAAAACTATCAAAAACTTAGTGTATCAATATCTAGAGTAAATGATATCTTAGAAAATAGATTATATGAAGATGAGAAGTTTGGTAATAAAACTCTAAATAATATCAAAGGAACTATAGAATTTAAAAAGGTTTGCTTTTCATATCCTGATGAAGATAATATATTAAAAGATTTTAATTTAAAATTAGAGCCACACCAAAAGATAGCCATTGTAGGTTCTTCAGGGCAAGGAAAGAGTACACTATTTAATTTAATTACTAGAATATTTGATCCTAATAAGGGAGAAATAGATATTGATGGTATAAATATTAAAGATCTAACTGAAGAAGACTTAAGAAAAAATATATCAATAATTAGACAAGAACCATTTGTCTTTAATAGGACTATTAAAGAAAACTTTAAAATAATAAATAATAAGATAACATTATCTAAAATAAGAGAATGTACTAAATTAGCCTACCTAGATGATTATATTATGTCCCTACCTAAGAAGTATGATACTGTTTTAGGAGAAGGTGGTGTAAATTTATCAGGAGGGCAAAAACAAAGACTATCTATAGCCAGAACATTATCTAAAGGAAGTAAGATAATATTATTTGATGAAGCAACATCTGCTTTAGATAATAAGTCTCAAGAATATATTAAAAAGACTATTGATAATTTAGTAAAAGATCATACTATTGTAATAGTGGCTCATAGGTTATCTACGATAATAGATGCTGATATTATCTTTGTCGTAGATGATGGTAAAGTAGTATCTTCTGGTACTCATAATGAATTATTAAAAACAAGTGATATTTATAAAAATTTATATGAAACAGAATCTTTAAATTCATAATTAAAGAAGTATTAATATATTGGTACTTCTTTTAGTTTGTCCTCTTAAGCCTGTAGTCTTAAGAGGACAAAATAAAGCCTTAAATATAAGTCTTTATTTTGAACAATTTTTGTTATAAAAATACTTGACAATTATAAAAATAAATTATATATTTAATGCAAGTGAGGAGATATAAATAACAAATTTATTATAAGCTATCTCGGGTGTAAAAGCCTACACGTGATATTAAAGCACGGAGTCACTATTCTTATATGGAATAGTTATCTCCTGCGCTTTTTTTTCATATAAGAAAAATACTATAATAAAGGAAGGTGAAAAAATGAAAAACATAGGTACAAAATTATTAGAAACAGATAGACTAATACTTAGAAGAGCAAATCTTGATGACGCTAGTGCAATGTTTAAAAATTGGGGAAGTGATCCCAAGGTATCTAGATATGTTACTTGGGAGACTCATAAAACAATAGCGGATTCATTAAGATTTTTAATATTTCTTTGTGATAACTACAATACAGATAATTTTTATAACTGGATAGTTGTAGAAAAGAGTACTGATACTCCAATCGGAACAATAGGTGTAGTGGGTGTTAATCCAAAACATAGCACTACTGAGATAGGATATTGTTATGGCACTAAATGGTGGGGTAAAGGTTATGCTACTGAGGCTTTTAAAAGAGTAATTAAGTTTCTTTTTGAAGAAGTAGAAGTAGAGACAATATATGCTGAACATTTAGAAGCAAATCCTGCGAGCGGTAGAGTAATGGAAAAGTGTGGATTAACTTATGAAGGAACATTAAGAGGTAGAATTCTTGATAAGATAAGTAAGAAAAATGAAGACATTAAAAGTTACAGCATAACAAGAGAAGAATATTTAAATAGGAGGTAAGAAATGAAACAAATGATATTACCAGATTATAATAATAATATAGTTAATCTTATGAGTAGTATAAGAAAATATTTTGATTTAGATTACGAAGAAAATACTCTTGATATAGTAGATACTTTATTAAAGAAGAATAATCCTAAGAATGTAGTAGTTATTTTATATGATGGTATGGGTTCAAGATTGGTAAAAAGAAATTTAGATAGTAATAGTTTTCTAAATAAGAATATGATTTCTGAATTATCTACGGTAGTACCATCTACGACAACAGCCGCAACTACATCAGTATTAACTGGATTATATCCTAATAGTCATGGTTATTTGGGATGGGATATGTACTATGAAAAAGAGGATAAAGTAGTAACAATGTTTACTAATAATATAAAGGATACTGATATAAAAGCATTTGACTATAATATTGCTAAGAAGTATTTTCCATATGAAACAATAACCGATAGTATAAATAAGAATGGAAAATACTACTCAAATATTGTATCTCCTTTTGGAGGAGATATATATAGTGAAAATAATATAGATGAGATGTTTACTAAGATAGAAGATAATTTAAATAAAAAAGAAAAAAATTATATTTATGCTTATTATACTAATCCTGATAGTATTATGCATCATACTGGTACTGATAGCAATGAGGCTATAGAATGTTTTAAGATGATTAATGATAAAACAGAATCTTTTAGTAGTAAATTAAAAGATACTATGCTTATTGTAATTGCAGATCATGGTCATATTAACTGTGATGAAATATTACTTGAAGATTATCCAGATTTATATAATTTACTTGATGGAGATACTTGGATAGAACCTAGAATGTGTGCTTTTAAGATAAAGAATGGCATGGATGAAGAATTTAAATATTTATTTAATAAGTATCTTGGAAAATACTTTGCGCTAAAAAGTAAGGAAGAAATAATAAGAGAAAAATTATTTGGAATAGGTAAAGATAATAAATTTTTTACTTCCTCACTGGGAGACTATCATGCTCTAGCGATATCTGATAAATATTTAAGATACCGAAGAGGCTGTCCAATACATATTTCTACACACGCTGGCTTTACTATAGATGAAATGAAGGTACCACTTATAATTGTTGTTAGAGGACATTAGTTTCTCTTTTTAAATTATAATGTAAAGAAAAGTAAATAATAATATTGTAAGTAAAATATTCCTTATGATATAATAAAAATATAATGATAGAGAGGTACTTATGAATAAGAAGAAAAATAATAAAAAAGGGTTTGATAATGAGAAATATGTAAAGACACAAATAGAGACTATAAAGAAAAGAATTAAACTATTTGATAATAAATTATATTTAGAGTTTGGTGGTAAATTATTTGATGATTATCATGCTAAGAGAGTATTACCAGGATTTGAATTAGATTCTAAAATAAGACTACTAAAAGAGTTGAAAGATGATACTGAGATGATATTTTGTATTAATGCTAATGATATAGAAAGAAAGAAGATTCGTGCCGATTATGGGATAAGTTATGATGAAGAAGTAATAAGATTAATTCATATCTTTAGAAATCTTAAAATAGATGTTAATAGTGTAGTAATAACTTTATATAATGGTCAGTCTAGTGTAAGTAAATTTAGAAAAAGACTAGAATATCTTGGAGTAAAATCTTATATTCATACTTATACTAAGGGATATCCAACAGATGTAGAGGTAATAGTAAGTGAAGAGGGTTATGGAGCTAATCCTTATATTGAAACCACTAAACCACTAGTGGTAGTTACTGCTCCCGGTCCTTGCAGTGGTAAACTAGCTACTTGTCTATCACAGTTATATCATGAGTATAAAAGAGGAGTGAAAGCAGGATATGCTAAGTTTGAAACTTTTCCAGTATGGAGTCTACCCTTAAAACATCCAGTTAATATGGCCTATGAGGCTGCTACTGCAGATTTAAAAGATAAGAATATGATAGATTCATTTCATTTAGAAGCTTATGGAATTAGTGCAGTAAATTATAATAGAGATTTAGAGGTATTTCCAGTATTAAAAAATATCTTAAATAAAATAACTGGAGAAGATATATATAAATCTCCAACTGATATGGGAGTTAATTCAATAGGAGAATGTATAACTGATGATGATATAGTGAGTATGGCCGCTAAAAAGGAAATAATAAGAAGATATTATAAAGCTCTTGTGGAAGTTAAAACTGATGATATTGATCCAGAAGTACCTCAGAGAATTAAATTACTTATGAATGAACTTAATATTAGTGATAATTTAATTAAGGCTATAAATAGGGCTAGAGAGAAAGAAGAAGAATCTTCTTCTAAAGTAATAGCTTTAGAAATTACTCCTAATGTTATTATAACTGGTAGAGAGACAGAACTACTGACTCCAGCGGCTAGTTTAATATTAAACTCTATAAAATATTTAACTGATATTCCTGACGAGATAGATTTGTTATCTCCAGGAGTATTAAAGCCTATTCTTGATTTGAAAAAGAATGTCTTATCTAATAAACAGATACTTAATTTGAATGATGTCTTGATATCTTTATCAATATGTTCAGTAACTAATCCTACTGCTAATAAGGCTCTTAAGAATATAAATAAACTAAATGGATGTGATGCTCATGCTACTTTTATTGTGGAAAAGTCTGATCTTGATTTACTTAGAAGTTTGGGTATTAATTTAACTTGCGATCCGGTATTTAATAGTGAAAAGTTAATTTAATTATATCCCCTTAAGCCTCTAGGTCTTAAGGGTCAAAAGGAAGCCTAAGGTCTTCCTTTTAAAGTGTATTTTTGACAATTATATATATAACTGCTATAATATAAGATACTTTTGGGGGGATTTATATGATAGCGTATACTGAAGATAAGAAAAGTCATCATCTAAATACCGATAATTTTATTGGTTCAGGTGACTTTGGTAAAACATTTTTAACAAGTGATAACAAATGCTTAAAAGTATTCGATAGATATCCTATACGTAAAGAAGACAATGCCATTTTTAATGAAGATGTCTTTAACATAATCAAAAAAATAAAACCGCAAAACTTTTATACCTTGTATGAACTATACTTCAATAGAACACTTACCAAAATAGTAGCCTATCTATCCAAATACTATCCCAAAGAAGATATAAATATCTTAACTATGCCTGTCGATTATACTTTTGATAATTTATATGCCTTATATAGGTCCTTTTCCTTACTAGCGGAACATAACATATGTGTCTGTGATACTTCAGATTCTAATGTTATTCTAAGCAGTAATACTATTACTGTCATTGATACTGATATGTATTATATAAGCAAAAGTGAAGAGCAAAATGTCTTAGAAAATAATATGTATAATCTTGGCGATCTATTTACTTGGTTGTATGTAAATTCCTTGACTGAGATTGATGCTAAAAAAAGAGTTCAGATGGTAGCTAAAATACGTGATTTATTTATACCCGTAGGTACTCTTGGTATCGAGCCAGTAATTAAAAAATTAATAAAATACAAATATCCAATAGATTATTTACAAAAAAAATGATATACTTATAAAGTAGTGTAGGTGATTATATTGGAACTATTAAGAGTAGTGGATAATAATGGTAATGATACCAATGAAATATTAGAAAGAGAAGAACTTCACAACAGAGGTAAACTACATAATGAAGTAACTATCTATATAATAAATAATAAAAAAGAAGTATTATTACAAAGAAGAAGCAAAAACAGAAGATTCTGTCCTAATATGCTTGGAGTTATCGCTGGTCATGTAAGTTATAATGAGTCTCCTCTTGTTTGTGCGGAAAGAGAAGTAAAAGAAGAAGTAGGAGTAAGAATAAATAAAAATAATATTCATCCTCTATATGATAAATACTTAGTCAAAGAAAGATTTAATAATCATTTTATGTACCCATTCTATGCTGTATGTAATAAAGAGGCAAGTGAATTCAAAGTTCAAAAAGAAGAACTATCTTATGTAAAATGGTATAGTATCGATAAAGTAATTGAAATGATAAAAAAAGAAAATAAAGAACTAGTATTTAAAAAAGAAGAAATACCACTTTTTGAAAAATTAAAAAATATTGAATTATAGTATTGAAATATTTGAAAATTATGCTATAATCTAGATATAAATGTTGATGAGGACATGATTTATACATTTAATTATTTAGAGAGTTACTGGTTGGTGAAAAGTAATTAGTTAAAGTATAAGTTTCTACCTCGGAGTGAAATGCAAACATTTCCGGCTAGTAACCGTTATCAAAATTAAGTAAAATAAGAGGATGGTACCGTGCAGTAAGCACTCCTTATGGGTATCATTCTCTTTTATTTTAAAGGAGGAATATATGTGTACTGAAGAAATACCTATTGGAAGCAGATGGAGACACTTTAAAGGCTCCATTATGGAAGTAATAAATATAGCTACAAATAGTGAGACACTTGAAGACATGGTAGTATATAAGCATGATAACAAGTTATGGGTAAGACCTATATCCTCGTTTCTTAGTACTGACGATATAACTACCAGAAGTGATAATGTTACTGGGCAAAAATATAGATTTGAAAGGATAGGATAAAAATGATAGATATTAATTTAATAAGAACAAATAGAGATTTAGTAAAGGAAAATATTAAGAAGAAGTTTCAAGATAAAAAACTTCCTCTAGTGGATGAAGTATACGATATGGATGTTAAGTATCGTGCTATTAGAACAGAAGCTGATGAAGCAAGAAGTAAAGTAAATACTTTAAGTAAAGAAATTGGTCTTTTAATGCGTGATAAAAAGCTAGAAGAGGCCAATAAAGTAAAAGAAGAAGTATCTGAGATAAAGAGTAGAATACCAGAACTAGAAAAAGAAGAAGCTTCACTTGAAGAGCAAATAAAAGAAAGAATGATGAAGATACCAAATATTATTGATAGTTCAGTACCTATTGGTAAAGATGATAGTGAGAATGTTGAAATAGAAAAATTTGGAGAACCATTTGTACCAGACTATGAAATACCACATCATGCTGATATAATGGAAAGATTAAATGGTATTGATAAAGATAGTGCTGGTAGAACTAGTGGTAATGGTTTCTACTACCTAATAGGAGACATAGCTAGATTACATGAAGCTACCATTGCCTATGCTAGAGACTTTATGATTAATAAAGGCTTTACTTACTGCATACCTCCATTTATGATAAGAAGTGATGTTGTAAATGGTGTTATGTCTTTTGAAGAGATGGATGCTATGATGTATAAGATTGAAAATGAAGACTTATACTTAATAGGTACCTCAGAACATAGTATGATTGGTAGATTTAAAGGACAACTAATAGATGAAAGTAAATTACCAATAGCTATGACTTCATACTCACCATGCTTCAGAAAAGAAGTAGGAGCTCATGGTATTGAAGAAAGAGGAGTATATAGAGTACATCAATTTGAAAAACAAGAGATGGTTGTTCTATGTAAACCAGAAGATGCTATGGATTGGTATAATAAGATGTGGTCTTACACCGTTGAATTCTTTAGAAGTCTAGATGTATCAGTTAGAACTCTAGAATGTTGTTCAGGTGATTTAGCCGATCTTAAAGTAAAATCATGTGATATTGAAGCTTGGAGCCCTAGACAGAAGAAATACTTTGAAGTTGGTTCTTGTTCTACTCTAGGAGATGCACAAGCTAGAAGACTAGGAATAAGAATGAAAACAGAAAATGGTAATAAATATTTAGCTACATTAAATAAACCTGTGGTAGGCTTATGCACACAAATAGGAAATTGGTTGAAATCCTTGAATTTTCAAGCAAAATTGACTCTCACAAATGCTTAACAATTAATGATAATAATGTTAAATTTTATCTAGATTCAGTGAAAGTTATAGTTGCTGTCTGTGTATAGAGAGTAATATAATATTTCTCACAAAATAATTTATGTAACTGGTATGGTTGAGTTATAATACTCAAAAAGAAAGGAATGATTGGTAATGTTAGATATAAAATTCGTTAGAGAAAATAAGGATAAAGTAAAGGAAAATATTAAAAAGAAATTTCAAGATGATAAACTACCACTTGTAGATGAAGTTGTAGATCTTGATACAAAAATAAGAGATTTGAAACAAAAAGGAGATAATTTAAGACAAGAAAGAAATACAACTTCTAATGAAATAGGTTTATTAATGAGAGATAAAAAATTGGAAGAAGTTGAAGCAAAAAAGAAAAGAGTAAATGAAATAAACGGTGAACTTGTAAATATAGAAAGAGAAGAAAATGATTTATCTGAAAAATTAAGAGAGAAAATGTTAATTATTCCACAGATGATTGATGATAGTGTTCCTATTGGAAAAGATGATAGCGAAAATGTGGAAATAGAAAAATTTGGAGAACCATTTGTTCCAGATTATGAAATTCCTTATCATTCAGATATATGTGAATCATTTAATGGTCTTGATAAAGAAAGTGCTGGAAGAACAAGTGGTAATGGCTTCTATTATTTAGTTGGAGATATTGCTAGATTACATGAGGCAACTATTGCTTATGCTAGAGATTTTATGATAAATAAAGGCTTTACATATTGTATTCCACCATTTATGATTAGAAGTGATGTTGTTAATGGAGTTATGTCATTTGCAGAAATGGAAAATATGATGTATAAGATAGAAAATGAAGATTTATATTTAATTGGTACATCAGAACATAGTATGATAGGTAAATTTAAAGGACAATTAATAGATGAAAAAGAACTTCCTATTGCAATGACTTCATATTCACCATGCTTTAGAAAAGAAGTAGGAGCTCACGGAATTGAAGAAAGAGGACTTTATAGAGTTCATCAATTTGAAAAACAAGAAATGGTAGTTTTATGTAAACCAGAAGATGCAATGGATTGGTACAATAAAATGTGGAGTTATACTGTTGAATTTTTTAGAAGTTTAGATGTTCCAGTAAGAACTTTAGAATGTTGTTCAGGAGATTTAGCAGATTTAAAAGTGAAATCTTGTGATGTAGAGGCTTGGAGTCCAAGACAACAAAAATATTTTGAAGTTGGTTCTTGCTCTACACTAGGAGATGCTCAAGCTAGAAGATTAGGTATTAGAATGAAGACTGAAAATGGTAATCAATTCGTGGCAACATTAAATAACACAGTAATTGCGAGTCCACGCTCACTCATTGCCTTGCTAGAATGTGGCTATCAAAGCGACGGAAGCGTTAAAATTCCAAAAGTTTTACAACCTTATATGGGTGGTTTAGAAGTTATTAAACCAAAGAAAAAATAATTTATTTTGAGTATGAATTACATACTCTTTTTTTTTACTTAAAATTAGGAGGTGAAGAATATGTCGGTTTTTAGAATTGAAAAAAATAAAAATTATACTGTTATGAGTAATTATCATTTACGAGATAGAAATTTATCATATAAAGCGAAGGGAATGCTATCTTTTATGTTATCTTTACCTGACGATTGGGACTATTCTATGGATGGACTTTGTGCAATTAGTAAAGAAAGTAGGGATGGTATAAGATCAATAATTAGAGAATTGGAAGAGTATCATTATGTAAAAATTGAAAAGGTTAGAGGTGCAAAAGGATATTTTGTTTATAATTATTTTATATATGAAATGCCTCAATTTGAAGAACATAAACACGATGAAAATAATCCAGATATGGAAAATCCACCTCTGGATAATCCAAATGTGGAAAATACGACACAAATAAATATTAATGAAATAAATACTAATAAAACAATAGATAAAGATGATAAAACAAAAATATCATCTTTTTTTATGCCAGAAGAACATAATATTCTAACTTTAGAATTAATTGATAGAGATTTTATTAAAGAAGAGGATATTCAAATTTTTTACTATGATAACTTATTTGAACAATTATTACAGGATGGCAATTCTTATAAAGATTTAATAAAAATAATTCATTATATAGTTCCGAGAGTTATAAAAAGGGATTTTAAAGATGAAGATGGTAATGTAATAGAAAATAAGTTTGGATATTTTAAAAGTGCAATTATTAGCAATATAAATAAACTTAATATGGATATAGAAGATTTATGGGGTGAGGAAGAATTAGAAGATTTATATAATTCCAGTATGGAAAGATAAGCACAAAAAAATCGTCTCTAAACTAGCAGACGATCTCACTACTCAGTTGAAAATACTACATTACTGCATCAACTGAATCAAATCAACACGACACTACTTGTGCTATCTGATAAACTAATGATAACACATAATTAATCTAAATGCAACAAAAAATGACAAATTTCTTCATTTTTTCAGCGATACCACCTCGTGTTTAATTTTCTTTAAAGAGGATAAACTAGAATTGGTGGTGTGATATGAAATATCCAAGCATTCGTAAAGTTTTAGGTGATAACATTAAATATTATAGATTTAAGATGGGATATACACAAGAGAAATTAGCAGAATTAACTGATTTAAGTCCCAGATATATAAGCGATATTGAAAATTATAATGGTAATATTTCTATTGATACTTTAGAAAATATAGCAAAGTGTTTAAAGGTTGAATATTATTTATTAATTAAAAATGATCACCGAAAATCTTTACCAAAGAGAGTTAACTTGAAAAAGTAGGCTCTCTTTTTTGATTACTTTTTATGCGATATTGTATTAAAATCACAACTAGAACTGACAATTCTATAAAAAATATGTCAAATATCGTTGTTTTTCAACAAAAAAAGTTAATATCATGATATAATAATATAGAGAAGATAGTGTTGTTAGGGTAAAAAATGTATCATATATGGAGGAAGAAAATGGATTTATATAACTCTCAAAATATGCCTCTTTCTTTGGATAATGAAATAAGAACTATTCAGGAAAAACAATTACGAGGAGAAAAATTAAATATGTCCGAACTATTGGTATTAGTTCGTAAAGATGTTGGTGGAAGAGATCATACTATAAGAAAAATAGGTGATTATGAATGCAAACCAAATTGTTGTTATAGGTGTGTTTCAGAAGAAGTATACCAAATTTATAAACAAACTGGTTTTATATTAGATCAAAGAAGATCTGATTATATAGAAGGTGTTAATAATCAAGGTATTGACTGGTATTTAGGAGGAGCAATGCCTAGTAAAAAATATGGATTTATAGTAATTGAATGCCCTGCTGATAAAAAGTATTTTAAACCTACAAAAGATGGAGGTTATGGTATGTCAAACGATATATATGTTAGACATATGAAATCATCTCCACAAAATAATCCAATACCCTTTTCAATGATTACAAATGTTTTTGATTATAAAAAAATAATGCAAGAGCAAAAGGAAAAATTCGATTTAATTAGACAACAAGAAATGATCAAAAGGGCAAGTATAAGAGAACAACAAATTAACTCTGCTATTCAACATGAAGAAATTGAAAAAACTGGATTTAGCCGTTAAATTAGTTATAGGAGGTGTTAAATTTGAACGATGTAATGTTAAAAGCATTTGATGAATTAGATATTAATAATAAAAGAAATCAAATTAGTGATGAGTTATTAATCATATTTGAATTAATAAGACAATATGAAAATAAAAAAGGGATATCTCCGATTTCAAAGGTGAAAAATTATGATTTGGTTAATGACGAGATATTAGATGAAAATGAAATGTTAACTTTTCTTTATGAAGATATTTTTAATATTGAACAAGAATTAATAACATTATTGAAACTAATATAAAGGTATTGACTTTACACACGACTGAAATGTTAAACTTTAGTTGGAAGGAGGAAAATGCTAATAAGTAAAGGAGTAAAGATAGTATGTATAAAATTGGTGATTTTGCAAAAATTGTAGATATTCCTGTAAGAACATTAAGATTCTATGATACATATGGAGTTTTGCAACCATCTGAAATTGATAACTTTACTGGATATAGATACTATAGTGATGAAAATATAGTTGAATGTGAATTAATAAAATTACTTAAATCATTAGATTTTACTCTCGAAGAAATTATACTTTATAAAGATTGTATAGATGAAGAAATTCTTGAAAAAAAGAAAAGAGAGATTGAAGAAAGAATGTATCTTCTAAAATTAAAGCATAAAAGAATAGAAATTATGCAAGAACAATTAAGAAATAAAAAAGAAACTAATATAGTTGAAGAAACATCTGAAGAAAAGGTGTTAAGGAGGAAGTATGAAAAAAGAAATATTAGAAAAAATGTTTAATAGTAAAAAAAATTTAATAGTGTCTGGTGATATTTCAACAGGAAAAACTGAAAATGTAGTATTCCCAGTTGTTGATGAAATAATAAATAATAATCAAAGTTTATTAGTATTAGATTCAAAAGAGGAATATATTAATAAATATTATGATAAATTAAAAGAAAAAAAATATAATATAATAATTTTAAATTTAAAAAATTTAAGTAAGAGTGAAGGCTGGAATCCATTAGAATATCCATATAATTTATATAAAGAAGGTAAAGTTGATGAGGCATTAGATTACATAGAACAACAATCAAAAATAATGTTTTATGAGGGAACAACAGTAGATCCTTTCTGGTCTATTACTGCATCTGATTTTTATACAGGACTAGTTTTGGGCTTATTTGAAGATGGTAAAAAAGAGGAAATTAATTTAAATAGTATAAGTTTAATGTTTGATGGAATAAATAATAGGTTTAGATCAAGTGATTATATTACAAATTACTTTAAAATGAAATCACCAAGTTCACAAGCATATGTATATGCTTCAACAACTTTTCTAGCTCCAAAAGAAACTAAAGGAAGCATCGTATCAGTAGCAAGGCAAAAATTAAGAACATATGTTAGTAGGGAACTTTTAAGTTATATGTTAAATAAAACAACATTTAAATATGAAGAAGTTATGAATAAACCAACTGCTATTTTCTTAATTTCAAAGGAAGAAAATAATTATATAAATAATGTTGCAACAATGTTTATAGAACAATTATTTACTGTATTAATAAAAAATAATAATAAAAATGGCTTTAATTTTGTTTTAGATAATATCGATTTATTAGAAAATATAAGTGAGTTAAGCAATATGTTAAGTACTGGAATTTCAAAAAATATGAAATTTATTATTGTAACTCGTTCATTTGAAGATATAATTAATAAATATGGAAATTATGTTACAAAATTAAGTAATAATGCAATTGTAAATAAAGAAATTAAACTAACTATAGATGGCGAAGATCTAACTATAGATAAGGAAAATATTACAAAAAATAAGGTTTATCCTGATATAGAATATCCAATATTAAGTAAAAATAAAATTGAAATGTTTAATATTGAAGAATTTGTTAGAACTAATTTAAAAGATGATTTGGAAAATTCTTTTAAATTAGATGCAATGCCTGAAGCAAATCTTGATAATAATAAAAGTATTGATGAATTAATTAAAAATATAGATGAAAAGATTGAACAATTAAATCAAGAAGAAAAAATGGCAAATGTTGAAAAGAAAAATATTGAAGTGAAATCTGATTTTGAGCAATTTAAAACAGAATAAAAATTACAATTAGGTGGTGATAAAATGAATTTTTTTGAAAAACCAAATGAAGATACAATATCAGAAAGTGATAGAATCATTGGTAGTTTATATGGTTTTTTCGTTGGGGATGCTTTAGGAGTACCAGTTGAATTTTTAAATAGAGAAGTTTTATTAAATAAACAAATAAAGACTATGGAAGAATATGGCACTCATAATCAGCCAAAAGGAACATGGTCTGATGATAGTTCTATGGTATTAGCAACAATAGACTCAATGTATAATAATAAGTCAATGTTATTAAATGATGATTTTGTAAATTACACTGATTTGATGGTTAATTTTTCTAATTGGAAAAATGAGGGAAAATATACACCTAATAATAATGTTTTTGATATTGGAATAAGCACAAGTGATGCAATTTCCAAATTTGATTATAATAGAAAAAATCCTTTTTGTGGAAATAATAGTATAAATTCAAATGGTAACGGTTCACTTATGAGAATCCTTCCTATATCAATATATTCACATTATTGTATTCATTCAACTTATGAATTTGTAATAAAGAATGATAGTTATGATGTTATAAAAAAGGTTTCTTCATTAACGCATTCACATGATTTAAGTACAATGTCTTGTTATATATATTCATATTTTATAGATTATTATATGGAATTGCTTGATGTAAAAAAAGCTTATAATTTAACCAGAAAATATTTTACTGATATTTTTGAAGGGAAAATAAAAAAAGAATATGGAAATCTTGATATATATAAAAAATATTTTAGCAGACTCATTTATAACGATATAAGTACTTTAAACATAAATGAAATAAAATCTTCTGGTTTCGTTATAGATTCATTAGAGGCATCTATTTGGTGTATTCTTACATCTAATTCATTTAATGAAGCAGTTTTAAAAGCAGTTAATTTAGGAAATGATACAGACACTATTGGAGCATTAACTGGTGCATTGGCAGGGCTTATATATGGTGTTGATAGTATACCAAAAGAATGGATTAATTCATTGCAAGCAAAAGAATATTTGGATGAAATGGTAAAAAAATATCTAGACATAATAGAATTTAAAAAAAATCAAAATATGATTGAAAGAAAATCTGCGGTAGAAGAGTATACTCAATTAAGAAAAGAACGCAGAAAAATAAAAGCAACTAAGGATAGTTGGAAAATCTTGCCAATGAAAAATAATATTAAAGAATTAGATATAAATATTGTCTTTTCGAGTGAAGAGATTGAATTGATAAAATTAGGACATATACCATTTGAAATGGAAGACCATTGGTTTATGTATTTTGATGAAAAAGATAATACGATAAATTATTATCGTTCTTGGAGTGGACTTCCTGTATTTAGAGGATATTTAGATCCAGATAAAAACAATATTTTTAAACTTGAAATTAGTTTAGAAAAAGAAGTATATTCAGGTAGAGATACAGATGATTATTTGATTAATTTATTTAAAAGATTGCTGAAGTCTGAAATAGATTGTCATAAATAATATAGTAGAGAAAGTGTAGTTGATAAGAAATGACAGATGAAGATATAAATAATATTAAACTTAAAAATCTTGATAAGTTATATGAATATAGACAAAAGTTATATCAAAAGCCTATATTAAAAGATTTATTTATAGAGATTACATCAAGGTGTAATGCTAGATGTGAACATTGTGGAAGTAGTTGCGGAGATTTTATTCCAAAAGATGAAATAAGTGCAGATGAATTAAAAAAAACATTGTTAGATATTTCACAACATTATAATGCAAATGAAATATTATTAAATATTACTGGTGGAGAACCATTGATTAGAAAAGATTTATTTGAAATAATGGATTATGCTAATAAATTAGGTTTCAGATGGGGTATGACTTCAAATGGTATGCTTATAACTGATGAAATATTAGAAAAAATGAATCAAACGAATATGGAAACGATTTCAATAAGTCTTGATGGTCTAAAGGAAACACATGAAAGCTTTAGAAAAGTTTCTAATTGTTTTGACAAAATCATTGAAAACATAAAAAAATTACAAAAAGTTCCATCAATAAAAATAGTTCAAGTTACGACAGTGGCTAATAAGAAAAATCTACATGAATTAGAAGATTTGTATAATTTAATGAAGGAACTAAATATTATATCATGGAGAGTTATTAATGTTGATCCGATAGGAAGGGCAAAGGGAAATGATAAAATATTACTTGATAAAGATGAATATAAGTATTTATTTAATTTTATAAAAGAAAAAAGAGAAGAAAACTTGATGAATGTTGAATATGGTTGTAGTCATTATTTAGATATACCTATGGAAAAAGAAATTAGAGATACTTATTTCTTCTGTATTACTGGTTTGTATGTAGCAAGCATATTAAGTAATGGAGATATATTTGTTTGTCCAAATGTAGAAAGAAGATCAGAATTCATACAAGGAAATATTAGAACAGATAGCTTTGTAGATGTATGGGAGAAAAAGTTTAAAATTTTTAGATCTAATGATAGAACTAAATGTGATAAATGTAGTAAATGTTCTAAATGGAAATATTGTTTAGGAGATTCATTTCATACATTTAATTTTGATGATAGAAAGCCTAATTTTTGTATTAAAGATGTATATGATGAATAAGATTCAAAAATCTGTTTCTTGATATCAAAGATAAAATTATATATTGGAGGAGTTATGTTTAATTTAAATAAAAAATTAGCAAGAAAAAAACTTATTGAAATTACTGATGAGTTTATAAAGAAAATTAAGCAATTTGAAATATTTGAGATTCCAGATAAAATGTATTTAGATTATTTTAAAGAAATAGAAAATACATTTGATAATTGTGTGTTTGAAAATGATGAAAGGTTTGTTACTTATGGTAGATTAGATTTTTTACACAAAGAATTAATTGAAAGATTAAATGATGAAAAATTAAGTAAACCATCTCCAAATTGGAAAGATAAATGGGATAATAGATTAGGTGCTTTTTGGGATTTGTCAGATTATATTAGAGGAGATAGGCATATTACTCTTTCAAGCATCCCAAAAGGTAAAAACTTTAAAGATGTTTTAATTGCAAATGATCAATATTATGATGATGGGTTAATTTGCAAAGAAGAGAAAGAGGTATTATTAAGTATGATAAATGAAATGAAATCTTTTATATTAAATACTCAAAATAATAAATCTAAAATTGATGATACTAAACAATTAATTATGAAAATAGAAAACCAAAATTGGGGACAACACTTAATATCTGAATGGAGTACAAAAATATGGTATTTATTTAATGATTTATCTATTGATTATGAGGTTATTAATGGACAGAAAAAAAGTAAAATGTATTCTCATAATATAAATGATGAAAAATTAAAAGAGATTATTAATAATTTAGATTTAGCAAAATTAGATAATCAATTTATAGATGCCTGTGATGGAGAAGCTTGGGAATTTACACAATATGAAAATGATAAGGTAATATGGAAAAGAGATTTAGGTTATATATATGGAATAGAACCACTTGAAAAAATATCTTATATTTTATTAGATTTAGTAAAAAATGATTCAGATATATTTATTGAAGAAGAAAGAGAGGAAAATGATATGGGATTATTTAATAAGAAAAATAAATATGATATTGATGAAAAAGATAATAGACCACAAATTGTATATGGAATACCAGACAGTTTGAGAAAGCAATGGGAAAAGGAAGCAAAACAAGAAGAAAAAGCAAAAAAATATGATATTAATCCAGAGGATAATATGCCACAAGAAGTATATGGAATACCAGATAGTTTGAGAAAGGAATTAGGAAAAGAGGCAAAAGAATCAGAAGAAAAAAATAAAAAATATGATGTTAATCCAGAAGATAATGTTCCACAAAAAGTATACGGAGTTCCAAATAGTATGTTAAATGATAAAGAGAGTATTAATATTGCAATAAATAATTATTGTTTATCTTTAATTAAATGGAAGAATAGTTGTAATCTTTTATATGTAGATAAAAACAAAGAATCATTTATTAAAGATTCTATAATAACTATTCCATTAATTAAATTTGATGACTTTACTGAAAAATTAAATAAAATAATTGTATTTTGGAATAATGAATATTCTGGAAATAATAACATTACTTGGCAAATAAAGATTAATACTAAAAATTCAAATAAAAATATAAATGGTAAAGGTGCATTTCCTCATAATTGGAATGAATTTATTGATTTAATTTCTGAATATGAAATACTATTTAAAAAAACTATTGCCTATGATAAGACAAATGAAGAAAAAGAAAAATTAAATGATTCATTTGAAAAAGTCGTAGAAGAAAAAGTAAAAGATCCTTTTTTTGTTAGACTAATATGTGAATATTTTAAAAATGAGATAAATAAAAGTGATACAGTATTAAAAGTATTATTTAAAGATGTATCAAAATATGATGATATATTTAATGAATTTACTAAATATCTTGTTCAGAAAACATACGATTTACCTAATCCAATTAGTGTTGAAGGATACACTGCAAAGCAAATATCAGAATTAAAACCTGATTTTAAAGCAACTGGAGTTTATACTTTCCTAAATTATTTAAGAGAAAAACCAGATGAAGCTAAAGATGTAATAAAAAAAGGTTTTCCAAATAAAGATGTAATTTTACCTAATGTTAAATCCAATTATCTTTTAAAATTATCTCATTTACCATTTCAAGGAGCATATGGAACAAGAGTAGAATTAGAAAAACAAAAAAGAGAACCAATAATTACATATTATGATCCAAGGATGAAGAAAATAATGATGGATAAAATTATCGTAATTGTAGATGAAATAAATGAGGATAATGTTAAATTAACTATTCCTTATCAAGAAGGAATTATTGGGAATATAGATAATTATAGAGAAAAGAAAGAAAATATAATTACTTTAAAATTAAATGAAAGTTATAGGTTGCGTTTAGATGTTTATGATGCAATGGAAAGTTGGGAAATAACTTTAGTTGATAAAAAAGAAGATAATTCTGATGAAGTTAAAAAATATTTAAAAGAAATAGAACCAGAAGTAGATGAAATGTTAATTAAACAAGGTTTGTTAAAAATAGAAAATGATAAAAAAATTCCAGTATTTGGGAGTATTCAAGTTAGATGGAAAATAGAAAAGCAATTATTAAAAGAAAGATATAATATTGATTGGCTTACTCCTGCAGAAAGAAATCCACATATTAATTATGATTAAAAAATCTTATTTTCTCATAATAGGTAGATTATATGGATAATAGTATAATAAATGTAGGATTATTAAAGCAAATACATTCTTTTCTAAAAGATTGTGATAGTTTAAAATATTTAGATCCTAATATATTTGAGAATATAGATAAGAGTAAAGAAAATAATAATGTGTCTTTCGTTGAATATTATTTAGAATACATAAATAGTTTACCTAAGTTAGATTTTGAAAGTGTAGTAAAAATATCTAGAGAGGTATATCAATTATATGGAAAAGAAAAAGAGTTTGATAGAATATTAGAAAAATTAAAAAATAGTTATAGTATAAATAAAGGAACATTGAATAAAGATGACGATAATTGTATAACAAAAGCTTCAGAAAGTAGAGTGTTATTATCTGGAACTTGTTATGATGTAGTATTACTGTGTCATGAAATTGGACATAAATTAAGATTTGATAATTCCAAAAAATCTACTGATATTATGGATAGTTTCTTTTTTGAAACTCCATCAATTATACTTGAATTTACTGCAAACGATTATTTAAGAGATAATTATGGCATTGATATCAAAGCAGATGAATTAAGAAAAGTACATATATTGAGTATTAAAAGAAAAAATGGCATAGAAAATAATATATTTCAAATTGTAATGAGTTTATTAAAAGGAAAAAGGTTAAATATTATAAACTTATATAAAGAGTTTATTAAAAACTCGGATATAGTTGAATATTTTAATAAACAAGGTTCTTCAATTAAAGACTGTATTGATGAAGGAATGACAGGGTATTCTTATGATATAGGTTACATATTGGGGGAATATGTAAATAATAGCGATAATAGAGTTGAACTCTTAAATATGTTATTAAAGTATAAAGACAATGGAATTAATATGCCATTTACTATTGAAGAAGAAAATGTTAAAACGATATTAGGAAATCAAAAACATATTAAACATTAAAAAAATATTACAATTGATTCTTTTTGAAAAAGCATCTAAATTCTAGATGTTTTTTTATGAACTGACAGTTCCATATGAAATGAGTGTATATTTACATTTTTCTTATTCAAAACAATGTAAAGTATGATATAATTAATAGTAGGAGGATAAGATATGGAGTATCAAAAAGAATTTAATTCGTCTTTTGAATCTGAAAATAATAATATTGATATAAATAATATTACTATGAATATGGCACAAACTTTAAATTTCAGATTACACGCAGAACAATTTTCTATACCTATGTTACAAAACTTTAAAATAGAGGAGACTCAAGATCCTCAGATTGTATTTAATGCAACTGATGGTATGTTTATCCAACAATTAGTATCAGATGGAACAATGAGAATGAATGAAACTTTGGAACAAAGAATAGATTTAGTTGTAAAAAATACTATTAATTTTATGAAGAAATATTCACAATTAAATAATGATAATAGTTTGTTTTATTACAAAGATTATAGTAATGGAATATTCAATTATAAAGTCTATGTGCAAGATTTTATAATTGAAGTAGATAATGTCAAAAAAATAATAAGACAAATGAATGCTTATTTTATAGAACCTAATTTTAGAGATTTTTATCAACTTACTATATCATCTCCAGCATTGCAGATGCCAACTGAAATTTTGAAGTTAGGAGTAGTTGATTTAATAAACGATCAAATAACACGAAGTATAGATAACATATTAAACCAAGTAATGAGTAATATGTCATACAAAAAAACTGACAATAATATTTCAAAAACAGAAAATAGTGATTTTTCACAATTTAAAGTAGAGTCTAATAATAATTCTAATGAAATACCTGACTCAACTGAAAGTGAGGCTACAAAAATGTATAATAATGAAGAAGTTGAAACAACTATAAATAATGAATTTGATTATTCAAATATAGTAGTAGGCATTGAAAATTTGGCGTATATTGTTCAATATTGCGACAATGTTTATTCGCATTTTAAGACTTTATTAGATGAGGATGAAAAGAAAAATGAAAGATTGAAGTATGAATTTAAAAACTTTGATTATAAAAAATCTTATGGAGATGGTTTAGATATTAGGATAAGACAAAAGAATTATTATAGTAATACATCATGCAAAAATTATAATTCATTTATGGATGCAGTACATCAAGGACAATTAAAAAATATTGATTCTTTAGAAATAGAACTTACTTTAGATTATAAAAGAGGAAAAAGTGATGAATTAAAGGATCATGAAAATTCTTTTAAAATATCTTTTAAACCTTATGATATAAAATTTGTTAGAAAATCAAACTATAATGAAAAAAATATGAATCAAATAGAAGAAAATATAAACGCAATATTAAAAAAATTTCCAATAGCAGATAGTATTTTTTGTTCAAAATAATCAAGATAGGAGGTAAAAAATGTATAATGACACTATAAAAGTAGCTAATAAAATAATTTCTTATGAAGATTTATTTGAGATATTTTCTAAAATGCAAGAAAAATTATTACATTATCAGAAAATAAATGACATAGAAGAAAAGAAAAATAGAATGTTGGAATATAACTATCAAAATTGGACTTTTAAAGATAATGGTAGCAGATTGACTTTTGATGTTAATTTTACTGATGATACTTCAGTTAGTTTTGATAATTATAATAATTTTATTTCAATATTTAACAATAGGCTAAATGAAATAAAATATATATATGTACACTATGCAATCAATTATACTGTTGATTTAGAAGGTCAGAAAAGTGAATGGTATAATCAACATATCAACATGACTATATATGAAGATAGAATGGATATTGATGTATCTTTAAGCAGTAAAGATGATAAAATAAATGATATATATGAATTAATAAAAAGTAAAATTTTAAATGCTCCACCTAAATATGATAAAGTAATACAAAAAAAGGGTACAATAAGTACAGTGGTTGGATTAGCAATAGGATTTATTCCTTCATTAATTATTTTGACTTTATTATTATTTGTACCAACTATAAGACAAATATATGCTATGGGTTATGTTGTTTTTCCAATAGTATCATTAGTTTTAGCGTTTATTATTGGAGGAACAATCGGTTCTTCTGTACTTGATAAATGGTATAGTAGTATTAATCCAGAGCAAAAATATGCTGGTTATGATACTACTAATTATAAAAGCATTTATAAAGATGATATTGATGGTTATGTTAAATCAAGCGAAATATTGATAGGTAAAAATGTTAATAATTTAACTTGTAGAAAAAATATAATTTCATGTTACGAAAAATATAAAAAATATATTCCTTATGAAATAGGTGTTATGATTTTATTATCTATAATAGTTTTGTTTCTAGGAGGAATTTAATTGGAAATTAAAACGATAACTGATGTTAATAATGCTAATTTATTTCCAGATAGTAGGTTTAATAGCATTATGCATCAAACAGAACAAATATTAAAAGAACATGAAAAAGATTTTTTAAGCAGAAATATGGATATTGGTGATACTCCAATATCACCAATGAGTTTAGATGATGAATATACTCCAATTTTATTGACGAGTGATGTAGTTGCCACATATAAGAAAATTGTTGAAACAATAAATAATCCAGATACTGCTTTAGAATATTCTTTTCTACTATTAGGAAAAAGAGCGAGTTTAGCTGGTGAAACTTGTTATGTAATTGATCAAATTGTTGATTGTACTTTATATAATGCAAATTTAAGTAATAGACAAACTCAAATTGATGGCGAAAAATTAAATGAAGTTATTAGAAATGCTCAAGAAAATGGTTATAATTTTATTAGTTTAGGTCATACACATCCTAATATTCCTCAAGAGGAAAGACAAATTACTGTTGCAAATTTTTTGACAGATGAAGAAAAAACTGCAGAGTATATAAGAGATGCTGGATTGAATCTATCTTTACAAGATTTTGTTTCTTATGAAAGTTTATATGATTATTTCAAGAATAATCCAAACATAAGAACAGGACAAACTGTTATCATGTATAATGGTGAAATGGTAATGCTTGGAAAACAACAAAATAAATTAAGTAGAATGACTACCATAATGGATATGTCAACTGGTGAAGAAATCTATGTTTCAAGTAAAGAAAATTACAAAAGGGAAACTCATACATTATAAAAAAGAAGTATTTGAATGAAATAATATTTCTTTTTTTTGCTATAAAAAAGCACCTAGAACTGGCACTTCTATATAATTTTTATGAAATTTGCTAAAAACAAAAGAAAAATGTTGATTTATATGATATAATAATATATGTGAGATACTATATGGTAATTTAATCTAATACCATTATATTGTTTCTTTAAAGGTGATAGAATTATGGGTGAAAAAAATAAGAAAATTAGTGAGTATATAGTTAATATTTCAAGTAGAATGAATGAGCAATATAATG
>OJAW01000562.1_pt1 | contig 25701 bp, 27 predicted proteins | sample 1589151 | NCBI WGS metagenome assembly OJAW01 (sample SAMN03283290) | human gut metagenome | biome: human-associated habitat; material: feces | host: Homo sapiens | place: Peru | collected 2012
TACGGTGTCAAATTAAAAGCCGTAGCCCCATCAATTCACATGATAAGAGTAGATGTAGAATCAACATTTGAACCAATAATTGGTAGTGAAGTTCAATGTAAAGAATTAATTGACTATCTTACAAAAGATCAAGATCACAATCCAAACAAAATCTGGAAAAGTGAAATATTTGGTCGCAGCCTAGATTCCATAGTCCAAGAAGGAATCCAATCAAAAATAAGTCTCATGCCAGATAATATCCGTTTCAAACTACAAAATACCCTAACCAAAGTCGTAAATAAAGGTTCAAATAACATGATTGCTATAGTAATTTAATCATAAAAAATAGCCGCAATATAAAGAATCATCTGATTCTTTTTTTCTTATAAAAGAATACTACACTACAACACTATTAGAAAGCATTTTTAGTACTTCATCACCATATATAAAATTACCAAATTCTACCACTTTTAGTACAGAAACATCATTAACATCACAATAAAACTTATTATTATAAAACCTAATCTCCCTACAACCTTCCAGCACAAAATAATCATCTGTCTCAAAATAAACATCTTCATCATAAAAAACTAATATTCGTAAATCTAACGTATTAGAATACTCTAATTCATCTATTTTACACAACTCAATAAATAATCCAACCAACTCATTAACAAAAACTTTTACTTTATAAAAACCCTTTAATTTTAACTTAACTCTATACTTTAAAATTATATTTTTAACCTCATCTATTAAATCTATCTTTTCTAAACTTGAAACATAACAAATATTAACAAACATGAAAATTTTATCTAATGATTGTAATTCAATATGCAATTTTCTTCACCTAGTAATAATATATGAAAAAAGACTTAATAAGTTTACTCCCCTACTAAGTCTTCTATTTTTTTAACTACTTCTTTTACTCCTAATTTAGTAACACTAGAGAAAACTACTAAGTCATCTCCAACCACTAAATCTAAGGTATCTAAAATAGTTTTTAAACTTTTCTCTTTTTTACTTCCTCCTACTTTATCAGCCTTAGTCGCAATAACAGTAACAGGTAAATTATAATACTTTAAAAAGTTATACATTAACAAATCATCTTCTGTTGGTTTCATTCTAAAATCTATCAACATAAATACTCTTTTTAAATTTTCTCTCTTCTCTAAGTACTCTTCAATCATCATTCCAAACTTAGCCTGTGTCTTTTTATCTGTAGCGGCATAGCCATATCCTGGAACATCTATTAAATAAAATGTATCATTAACTTTATAAAAATTAAGTGTTTGAGTCTTACCTGGCTTAGATGATGTATGAGCCAAATTTCTTCTTGATAAAATCGAATTTATAAAACTACTCTTTCCAACATTACTACGTCCAACTAATAAAAACTCTGGTTTCCCATCTGTTGGATATTGACTTCTTCTAGTCGCTATAATATCCAAATTAGCCTCTTTAATTACCATTTTCTAAAGCCTCCTCTGATTTATTATATTCCTCTAAGAACTTATCTATATCATCCATTAATTTCATAGCCTCTGTAAATGTCTTTACTTTAGCCCCTGCTGCTTGTTTATGACCACCACCATTATATTTTTCAGCAATCTGATTAATACTAGGTCCACGAGATCTAATAGAAACTCTAATTTGATCATTTTTAACATCTTCCGTAATAGTAGCCCACACAAGTACTTTATCAATAAAGTTAAAATTATTAACCATATTACCAGCCGCAGCACTATCTACTTCAAACTGATTAATAATATCATTAGTTATCTTAATATATCCTAGTTTATTATCTGTAACCGTCATATGAAGAGCAATATATCCCTCTAATCTAACTTCATTTAATGGTCTTACATATAACTTTTGATATAAAGGCGCTATATCAAACTTATACTCATCTAAGTATTGAGCCACTAAATTAAATGTTTCAGCCGTACAACTACTAAACAAGAATCTATTCGAGTCAGACACTAATCCCATAAATAATACTTCCGCTATCTCCTTATTACACTTTAATGGAGTATTAAGAATTAATTTCATAATAATCTCACATGCTGATGTAGCCGTATCTTCTATTAGTTCTAAATCACAAAACTTCTCAATAAACGGATGATGATCTATCTTTATAGAATACTTAAAATCATCTACACTTACTCCATCTACTCTTTTTCTATCAGGAGTATCCGCAATAATAAGTAATGCATTATTAACTTTCTCTGCCTTATCTAACTTTCCTAAAAAAGAAAACTTCGCACTACCAGTACCAATCGCCAAAACTTTCTTTTCTGGAAAAGTTAATTTTATAGAATCCCTAAGTGCAATCTGACTAGCCATTGCATCAGGATCAACTCCTATATGTCTAGCAATTACTATTACATCATATTTTTTTATTTCCTTAAATATTTTCTTATACATCTTAAATTTCCTATCTATTAATTAAATTATACGTATCTTTAGCAATCATTAACTCCTCATCTGTTGGAATTACATATACTAAAATCTTAGAATCTTTAGTACTAAGTTTTACTTCTTCCCCAACTGTTTCATTAGCCTCATCTGAAATTTTAACTCCTAAACATTCTAATTTATCTAAAATTTCTTTTCTGATTACTTTATTATTTTCTCCAACTCCAGCTGTTAAAGCAATCATATCTACTCCACCTAATAATACATAGTACTGAGCAATATAATCAACTATTCTTCTAACATACTTCTCTTTAGCAACTAAAGCCTTATGATCACCTTCATCGCATCTAGCAAGTATATCTCTCATATCATTACTAAATTCACTCATACCATAAAGACCTGATTTCTTATTCAAATCTTCTATAACCTCTGAAGCATTCTTACCTTCTTTTTCCATTATATAAGGAATAATAGAAGGATCAACATCTCCAGATCTAGTTCCCATCATTATACCTGCTAAAGGAGTAAACCCCATCGAAGTATCAACACATTTACCATCCTTAATAGCACAAATAGAACCACCATTACCAATATGACAACTAATTAATTTATAATTATCACGTCCAAGTAATTTCTTAGCCTCTCTTGCTATATACTTATGACTTGTCCCATGAAAACCATACTTTCTCAACCCATAATCCTTATACCAAGCATAAGGAACAGGATACAAATAAGAAACCTCATCCATACTTTGATGATAAGCCGTATCAAAAACTGCTACTTGTACCACTTCTGGCAAAACTTTTTCAAAAGCCTCTATCCCAAGTAAATTAGCCGGATTATGTAAAGGAGCCATATCCTTTACTTCTCTTAACTTCTCTAAAACACTATCATTAATTATTGTAGATTTATCAAAATAATCTTTTCCATGTGCAACTCTATGTCCAATACCATTAATCTCTTCCAAAGACTTAATTATATCTAAACTAATTAATCTATCTATTAAAATATTAACCGCATCTACATGATTATTTAACTCTACTTCTTGAACAATTTTCTCGCCATTAAACTTAATCGTAAAAGTACTTCCTTCTATTCCAATACGTTCAAACACCCCAGATGCAAGTACATTATTATTCGCCATATCAAACAGCGAAAACTTTAAGGAACTACTTCCAGCATTGACAGATAAGACTTTCATGTATTAAAACCTCTTTTCTAAACCTACTAATATTATACTACACCAAACTAAATATTCAAAGAAAAAAACAAAAGACCCCAACACAAAAGATAGACCATAGGCCTATCTTTTAAGCTATAAAGTATTTACTTATTTATTTGTGTTATAGCTTCCACTAACTTGGTTTAATCCATTTTGTACTAAACGTCTTGTGATTTCACCACCAACTGAACCATTTGCACGGCTAGTAGCATCAGCACCTAGGTTTACACCAAATTCGTTAGCTATTTCATATTTCATTTTATCAATAGCTTGTTTAGCACCTGGAACTCTCATTTTCATTGAAGAATTCTTTGTATTCATTTATTTCACCTCCTGTACACTAATAGGTTGTGAAATTTTTTACAAATAATACATTTTTTTCATTGGAAAATTATAACAATTTTTCAAACTCTTCATCTACACTATCATCTACTTTAATAGTATTGATATTATTAAGTGCCTCTTCAATCATAGTCTCGTAATCAAACTTATTCTCTTCTTTTATTGCCACATCCATTCTAGGATTAATAACTGGATGTGCTGGTACAAATACTGTACAACAATCTTCAAATGGTAAAATACTAGTTTCATATGTATCTATTTTTCTAGCAATATCTATTATCTCTAATTTATCTAAACAAGCAACTGGTCTAATAACAGGTACATTAGTAACACTATTAATTACTGACATACTTACTAATGTCTGACTAGCAACCTGTCCTACACTCTCACCATTAATTATTACATAACCATCATGACTCTTAACGATTCTCTCCATTATACGATACATCATTCTACGCATAATAGTAATACAATAATCACTTCTACAATTTTTATAAATTGCTTCTTGAATAGGTGTAAAATTAACAACATGTAAATTAATATGATTAGTATAAGCCGTTAATTTTTTAGTTAATTCAATAACTTTATTTCTAGCCTCTAAACTAGTATGTGGAATAGCCTCAAAATAAACAGCTTCTAATTTTATACCTCTCTTCATTGCTAAATATCCTGCAACTGGTGAATCAATTCCTCCTGATAACATTAACATTCCCTTAGGTTGAGTCCCAACTGGATATCCACCTGCTCCATGATAACTATTAAGATATATATATGAATGTCCTTCTCTAATTTCAACTTGTACTAAAACTTCTGGTTTATGTACATCAACTTTAATATTATCAATATTTGTTAAAATAAAACCACCAAGATTTCTACTAAATTCCATACTATCCTGTGGAAAACTCTTATAACTTCTCTTAGTTTCCACTTTAAAAGTTGAAAAATTAATATTTTTTAAAATTTCCACAGTCTTATTACAAATATCATCACTATTAGTATCAACTATATAAGCAATATGATACATATGTATCCCAAAAATTTTATCAATAATTTTTTTAATATCTTCTAATTCACTATCTTTAAACTCAATATACATTCTTGCTCTATCTTTACTAATTTTAACATCATACTTACTAAGTTTATTTCTAACATTATTATATAAAGTATTAATAAAGAAATTTCTATTAGCCTTCTTAGTACTAAGTTCTCCATACTTAATTAAAATTACACGATCCATTTCCATCACCAGCGCTATTTTACCACAAAAACCCATAAAAAAACAAGAACTAAGTCCATAACCAGTTCTTATTCTTGTTTTTAATATCCCTCATTATTAAATAATTTTTTAGTTATATCTTCATCTACTAAAGATATCGTTCTAATTGCTAAATCCAAAGACTTTTTATAGTCTCCAGCAAAGAACTTTCCTCTAGCATCATTAAGTCCAGCATCAACTTCATCATAATCTCTATATCTATTACCATACACGATAGCAATCTCTGCACATTGTGCCATTCTAACCATTTCATTAGTCGTATTATAAAGTTTTAAAACTAAGTCTCTTGCTGTATCAACTCTTGTATTTAATACATTAATAACTATTGGTTTTTTATCCAGTTCTTTTTTAACTTCTTCTATTGCCTCATTTGCTTCTGCTAATTGTACAAAATAATTATCTGTAATAACTGGCAACTTATAAGTTCTCATCTTATTTTTACATTGTTTTAAGAACTCTTGAATCTCTTTTAATTGTTCTCTAGCTCTTACTTCATCATCATACATATTACCAAGAGATTTTAAAGATCTATCTAACTCTTCTTCCATATTACTTAATCTAATAGTTAATTCTTCTATCTCTTTATTAAGCATCGTATATGGAGAACTTTTAGCCGCAACCTTAGACAATAATTTTTTATAGTCATCATTAATAACTACTAAACTCTTATTAACATTATGTATAATTTCTACATCTTCATCATTTAAGTCATATAATTTTTTAATATCATCAAGTTGTTCATAAACATCACAAACTAATTTGTTAGTCTTCTCTATCTTCTTTGCAAAGTCATTTTCTACTTCTTCATAAACTTTTCTTGCTAATCTTTCTTTTTCAAAATCAATAAATAATGAATCTAAGTACTCTAACATAGTCTTTAAATCAAACATACATCCTTCTAGATTTAAAACATTAACTTTGTCTAAAATACCTTCAACATTTTTATTGATTTCATCTAAGTTATACTCAATATTTAAGTAATCAAGTGGAAAACCTAACTCAATCATCTCATCATAATTTTCTTTTACTTCTTTTACTCTCTTCGGAATAATTTGATTTGCCATAAGTAAAACATCTGGTACTTCTTTTACAATAATCTCTATATGTTCAATCATTGTATCAAGTGCTTTAACTATATGTACAACTTCTGCATAATCATTATCATCCATTACTTTTTCAAAATCTAAAAATCTTCTCTCTATATTCTCTAGTTGTAAAGATATAGGTTCTTGCATTTGTTCATACAAATTCTTATGATCTTGAAAGTCTTTATTAAGTTCTCTATACTTAGTCTTTAACTTTGTAACAATCGCTCTATACTTTTCTTCACTCAAAGTAATATCTTTAATCTCTTCCAATAAATGATCTGCTGCTTCTCTTACTTTATAAATCTCCATTTCTATTTTAGCCATAGAATATCCACAAGACTTATAATCTCTTTTATCTATATAAATATCTAAATCAATCAACATATCATCAATTAAAGTCAATCTATTTTCTTTTATAAAAACAAACTCATCTTGCCATTTGTTATATTTCTCTTCCATTTTATCATTCTTGATAATTGGTTCAACTTTAGACAATTCTAAAAGTACTGGTGTACTAGCAACTATATTTCTCTGCTTTTCTAATTCTTTTATCTTATCTCGATAATATTTCATTTCAAATTGTCTAATAAAGTGAAGAATAACAATAACAATAACTAGCGCAATAACAACAGCCGAACCGATAATTAAATATTGCCCATCCATATCCTCACCTCTATCATAGTATAAGTCCATTTTAACACAATAATGTGTCATTTTTCTACATTTTTATTAAATTTTATTCACCTAGTTCTAAAATTCCTTGACATACCAACATATTTACCCTATAATTATAAATGCAAATTAACTTGAAACAGCAGATTTAGAATATTTTAAAGTGTTTTTCATACAGTGTTTAGTAACTATTGCTGTTTATGCGAAAAAGCGAAAAACTCCCTAAGGTATGACTAAATCATTTCAGTAACTTGCAAAAATTAAAGAAAGGAGAATTAATTATGGCAAGATATACAGGTCCTAGTTATAAACAAGCCCGTCGTGTTGGTTTCTCTATTACTGAAACTGGTAAAGAATTAGCTCGTCGTCCATATGGTCCAGGACAACATGGAAAAGATCGTAAAGGTAAATTATCTGATTACGGAACTCAATTAAAAGAAAAACAAAAAGTTCGTTTCATGTATGGATTAAATGAAAGACAATTTAGAAAGACTTTTGATGAGGCTGCTAAATTACAAGGTATTCATGGTACTAACTTCTTAAGATTACTTGAATCTCGTTTAGATAACTTAGTTTACCGTGCTGGTTTTGCTTCTACTCGTCGTGGTGCAAGACAACTTGTTAACCATGGACACGTAACTGTTAATGGTAAGAAAGTTGATATTCCATCATACAGAGTTAAAGTTGGAGATGTTATCTCTCTTAAAGAAGATGACAAGAACTTAAAAGTTGTTGAAGAAGCATTATCAAAAATTACAAAACGTGTTGATTTCATAACTTATGATGAAAATAAAAAAGAAGCAACATTTGTAAGATTACCTGAAAGAAATGAACTTAATGCTGATATTAACGAAGCATTAATCGTTGAATTCTACAACAAGTAAAAAAATTAAGAACACTTTCAAAAAGTGTTCTTTTTATTTATAATTTAATTTTCTCTTCATCTACATCAATTGTTTCACAGTAACAATTAACTACATTAATATCTCTCAAGTTACCATTCAAGTCACTATTTTTTAATATATGATGCATCGCTCTAACTGGAGCCCCGTGAGATACAATTAGAATATCCTTACCAGGATGTTTTTTTATTATGTATCGCAAAAAATCTCGACATCTTTCAAAAATATCTTGGACCTTTTCAACTCCATTAGCATCATAATTAAGATTATAATCCCAAAACTTAACAACCTCATACTTATCCCGTGTTTTACCTTCCAATTCCCCCATATCACGTTCAATTAATCGTTTATCAGGAATCATCTCCACTCTATCCCCTATAAGTATCATAGCCGTCTCTACAGTTCTAACTAATGGAGACATGTAACAATAATCAAAATGTTCATCACCAAGTCTCATTCTAAGATCACGACATTGTCTTCTACCTGTATCATTTAATAAATTATTAGATAATCCTTGTATCTTTCCTTCTTTATTAAAATCAGTCTCTCCATGTCTAACCAATGTAATTTTCATTATTGAACCTCCAATATCTTTAAAGCATCACTATAAACAATAAATTTACCTAAATAACTACCATCCTCATAAGAACAATATCCAACTACTAAATAATTATCCCCTACTAATAAAACATCCGTAAAATGATCATCAGCCTGTTCTCCATAATTATCCACTTTAATACTAGTTAAATCACTCTTATACTTACCAATTATTCCATTATATAAAATAGACGTATCACTAGTATCAGAACTAACTTTATTACCAACAACTAATAAATTATTATTCTTATCTTTAATTACTCTATTAAATCTCTCAATACCTGAATCATCATAACTAACTTCACTTACATAATTACAATCAAAATCATACTTAACTAAAAGTGCATCTACAATCGAATTATTCTTCTGATCAACACTCTTCTTAGCCCCAGATACAACTATACCATCGTCTAAAACAACCATACTAGTAAATCCCAAACTATCCGTATATTCATATCCAGAAGTCTTAACCAATTTCCCATCCATATCATATTTATTAAGAAGACCAATTCTAGAAGAATCTCTACCAGTTACATAAATATATCCATCATAAACAACGACATCATTATATATCGCCGCCTTATTACCTCCATAATTACTTCTCCAAACAATATTACCAACTTTATCTAACTTAACTAAATAAGCCCCACCTTTTTCAGATAATCCTAAAGTCATATTATTATATACACTTTGTCCAACTACTAAATATCCATCATCCAATACTTCTACGCCTACAAATTTAGAATCATCCAAAACTTTAAAACTCTTATCAAATACAACTTTTCCATTCTTATCATATTTAACAAATAAAGCCTCTCTACTACCCTTATCATGTTCTTCTTCAGTTGCCTCATAACTACCAACCGCAATATAATCAGTATCATCTATCGCTACATCAAAAAAAGCCCCATTAAAACCTTTATTATATAAAGCCTCAAAAACCCTCTCTTTCTTAGCATTATACTTCGTAATCTTAGCCTTTTCATAATGCATATCATTATTATTATTACTACCTACAGTGATATAATCATTATTTTTATTAGTCTCAACTGCATTTATTCCATCAAAATATATCGACTTCTTCTCTCTAAAAAAACTAACATAAGTCAAATATAAAATTTCCACAAGTAAAACACAAAAACAAATAACAAATATAACTTTTAAAGTCTTTAAAATTCTTTTATCCACATATATCACCCAACCTAATACCATAATAACAAAAACAAAATATTTTTTCCACAAGTAAAAAGAAAATATAACTAATTTATATTTTCTTCATTGTAAATTTACTTATTCAAATACACCAATGTAGTAATTCTTCTTACCACGACGAATTATAATAAACTTACCATCGATACAAACATCTTTAGTAACCATAAATCCTACATCAGTAATCTTTTCATCATTTACTGTAATTGATCCATTAGTAATAAATTCTCTTGCTTCTCTCTTACTAGAACAAATCTCATTATTAACTAATACATCTACTAATAATGTATCTTCACTAACTTTAAATGGATCAATTCCATTAAAGGCATCTTTAATTTGATGAGCAGTCAAATCACGTACTTTTCCATTAAATAATGCTTCTGTAATTTTAACAGCCTCTTCATATGCTTCATGTCCATGTACAAATGTAATTACTTCTTCTGCTAATTTTTTATGAGCCTCCCTTAAATGTGGATTTTCTTTATTCTTAGCTTCTAATTCTTCAATTTCCTCTTTTGATAAGAATGTTAAGAATTTTAAGTAATCAATAACTTTTTCATCTTCAACATTTACAAAGAATTGGTACATCTCATATGGAGAAGTTTTTTCTCTATCTAACCAAATTGCTTTACCGTTAGTTTTACCAAACTTAGTACCATCTTTCTTAGTTAATAATGGCATCGTAAAACCATAAGCCTCTTTACCAAGTTTTTTACGTATTAAGTCGATACCTGCTGTTATATTACCCCATTGGTCTTGTCCAGCAACTTGCATTTCACAGTTCATATTTTCATATAACCAACAGAAGTCTAATGCTTGCATAATCATGTAAGAAAATTCTGTATAAGTAATACCCGTTTCAAGTCTTCTCGCAACTGTATCTTTACCTAACATGTAATTAACATTAAAGAATTTTCCATAATCACGTAAGAAATCAATGATCGTGATGTCTTTTGTCCAATCTAAGTTATTTACCATGTCAAAGCCCCATAATTTAGAGATTTGTGCATGTAATGCATCATAGTTAGATTTTAAAACTTCTGGAGTCAACATACTTCTTTCTCCAGTTGCCTTTGGATCTCCAATAAATCCAGTAGCTCCACCCACCAACATAATTGGGTGGTGTCCATGTTTTTCTAAACGTTTAGCCATCAATAAAGATGAATAGTGTCCAATATGCAAGCTATCTGCCGTTGGATCTGTACCAATATAGAATGTAACTTCCCCATTATTGATGACATCTTCTACTTCTTCACTTGTGACGTTGTCAACTAGACCACGCCATTTCAATTCTTCAACAAAATTTTTTGCCATCGAATGTGATTTCTTTATATATTATATAATATGTATATGGGGCCCAACGATAAAGTCGGAAACTTACGGCACGGGGTCATAGCCCGAACCACCCCAAGGGTTGCATCTCAAGATACGCCATATAGCCAAAGCAAGTCCTTTGAAAGGACCATGCTTCAGAATGGCTTGTCTCGCATATTCTGAGCAAGTGGGCTGAAAGCGGCACGATGGTGGCGTATAAGGGGTTATGCACTTCTGATAGAAGATGATTGGTAACAACAATCCCCACATCAATGCTTTTTTAATACCAAGCATTAAAGAATGCAACAACTTTCTCATAAACCAGGCTCAGCACAAGATGATTTCTTCACTCCCGTTTCATTTTGCAATTTCTCAACCAATCGCTTCATCTGCTGATGCATCTTGGCATTGATTTCAGCCGATTCATGCAATTTTCCATCTTGCCAAATGAAAGCCACAAGCAATTGCTTACCCGACAGTTCCTTCATCTGTTCTTCCAAAGCCATCTTGTTATAGCGGAAAGCCTCACGAATTTGTCGCTTCACTCTATTACGTTTAACAGCTCGCTTAAAAAAGCGTTTGGAAACACTGATCAATACCTGCACCGACTGCTCCTGCTCTTCCTTTTTGTCTACCAGTAAATATACCATTCGTATAGGCCATGCCGTCATAGCCTTGGCATGTCCCTTAAAGAGCAAATCTATCAGCAGATGCTTGCATAGATGCTCGTTTTTTCCGAATGTGTATATTCCTTGATCCGACATATTTACAATTCTCTAATAATCTATTTATTATGACGTTTCAGATAATCCTTCAGCGCTCCTGTCATAGAAGGGAATTCCTTGGTAGGAGCCTCCAAGTCAAGGCGGAGATTTTCATCTGCCACAGTCTTGGCTGTAGCTGGTCCAAAAGCAGCCAAGGCTATATTGCCCTGTTCAAACTTAGGGAAATTCTTCTTGAGAGCCTTTACACCTGTTGGACTGAAGAAAACCATCATGTCATAGTCGAAGTTCTTTATCTCCTCTTCAGTAAAATCATTACTTACAGTACGATACATCACACACTCTGTGTGCTTCAACTTCTTCTCATCAAGCAAGTCCTTGATATCATCATTATGAACGCAGCTCAATGGAACAAGATACTTTTCGGTCTTATGACGAGCCATCTGTGCCATCAAACCGTCAATCTTACCTGTATCGCCAAAGAAAACCTTACGCTTACGATACTGCACGTACTTCTGGATGTAGAGCGCAATCGTCTCGATGACACAAAAGTATTTCATGTCTTCAGGGATGGTAATGCGCATTTCTTTTGCCAACTTAAAATAGTTGTCTACTGCATGGCGTGAAGTAAATACCACGGCAGTATAGTCTAACAGATTAATCTTCTGCTGACGGAATTCCTTAGCTGTAAGTCCCTCAACCTTAAAGAATGGGCGGAAAACACATTCCACGCCGAATTCCTTTTCAATATCAAAATAAGGAGACTTCTCACTTGCTGGTTTGGGTTGAGAAACTAAAATCTTCTTTACCATTTTGTCTTAAAAGTTTATTTTCAGATAATGACTTATCAATACGAGTCCACCCCATAGGGCAAACAACGGTACCACTTCGAGGGCACAAAAGTACAAAAATATTTGCAAAAACACACCATTTCTTTTAAAAAAGATTAGATATGTCTTGTAAAACGATAATATTTTAACTATTCCTAGTACTACTAGCGTATAAATGACTGCCACCTGAAGCGAAAAATCGAAATACGACAGCAGCATCACCATAGGGAACAAAGCCACCCCTTCACAGGATATCAGAAAGAGGTAAGCCTTAAGCCATTGTACATTTTTTTTCTTATCAAAGAACACCCAACCCGATATGCTATAGAGGATTGCCTTCATTAGGAAATATCCTCCCACGCATCCCGCATATATACTTATCACCTGATATTGCTCGATGGTAAAAGTATCGCTGATAGAAGCCTTGGAATAGATGAAATATCCTATAGCTATCAGGAGACACGTCTGCAATACGAAGAAGAACTGAAATCTGATTTCATTACTTGTCTCCGATATCTCAGTTGTTCCCAACGATGGGGTACGGAAGAAAGTCTTTGCCTGTCGCAGAATGAGTTGCTTGGTTTTAGCGAATGCCACACAAGCCATCACAAAACAGAGCAACAAGAGCGAGGTAATGAAATTATCTCCTGCCACCGTATAGGGTACAGGATCTCCCGCAACACCTAATCGACCACCTTTCAGTTCTGGGTGAAACAATGAATCCTTAGAAAAGAATGATTCGCGATAATACTGTGGTAAACTGACATCTCGAAAACTCTTTCCTGGTTTATGTCCTGGTAGATGCAACGTGTCGGGCATTTCACTCCAGTGTATTTCACTAGGTTTAATGTGCGCGCGTATCATTGAATCTTGCTGAGCAGGGGTTGCATTCTTTGGCAGCCAACTCAGCACCTGTTTGGGTGTGAGTTGGCTGCCATGTTGCTTCTGCACCTGCTGCTGTTCTGCAGCCTCAAGTGCAGTTTCTGCTGTCAATATCGAATCTGCTTGTTGCACCATTCTTTATATTTATCCTTTCCTTATAGTCCGAATGCTTTCTTTATTTCGTTTACCTTGTCAAGCTTCTCCCATGTGAAGAGTTCAACCTTCATGGTCTTTGCTTCATGATAACGGCTGGTGAAGGTTTTCTCTACAACTTCGTTCTTACGTCCCATGTGACCATAAGCAGCAGTCTCAAAGAACATTGGCTGGCGCAATTTCAATTGGCGCTCAATAGCCTTTGGACGGAGGTCGAACATCTCGGCAATCTTCTTGGCGATTTCACCATCTGTCATATTCACATGACTTCTGCCATAAGTGTTCACATAGATGCTTACAGGTTCTGCCACGCCGATAGCATAACTTACCTGTACCAACATTTCATCTGCAACACCAGCTGCTACCATATTCTTGGCGATATAACGAGCTGCATAAGCAGCAGAACGGTCTACCTTACTAGAGTCCTTACCTGAGAAGGCACCACCACCATGAGCCCCCTTACCGCCATAGGTATCTACGATAATCTTACGACCTGTAAGACCAGTATCTCCATGAGGACCACCAATAACGAACTTACCTGTTGGATTTACAAAGTATTTGATATCATCGTTGAAGAGAGCCAACACCTTATCGCTCAAGTGTGTCTTGACACGTGGAATCAAGATATTGAGCACATCCTCACGAATCTTAGCCAGCATAGCCTCATCGTCATCCTCACCATTTTCCTTCTTGATGAAATCATCATGCTGGGTAGAAACAACGATAGTATCGATGCGCTGTGGAATATTATCATCAGAGTACTCGATAGTAACCTGACTCTTGGAGTCTGGACGAAGATAAGTCATCACCTTGCCTTCCTTACGAATATCAGCAAGTACTCGCATGATGAGCTGTGCCAGGTCAAGTGATACAGGCATGTAGTTTTCGGTTTCATTAGTAGCATAACCGAACATCATACCCTGGTCACCAGCACCCTGATTCTCATCTTCCTCACGACTTACGCCACGGTTGATGTCATCACTCTGCTCATGAATAGCAGTAAGAATACCGCAAGAATCACCATCGAACTGATATTCGCTCTTGGTATAACCAATCTTCTTGATGGTCTTGCGTGCTATAGTCTGCAAGTCTACATATACATTAGAACGCACCTCGCCCATGATGACAACCTGACCAGTAGTACAAAAAGTCTCAATTGCACAGTGTGAATGGTCATCGTATGCCAGGAACTGGTCTAGCAATGCGTCTGAAATCTGATCAGATACTTTATCTGGATGTCCTTCAGAAACTGATTCTGATGAAAACAAATATGCCATATTTTCTCCTTTATTTTCTATTAATTATTGATATTCATTTATTTGCGGCTGCAAAGTTACGCATTTTTTTTCAGATTCTGCTATTTTCTATAGAAAAAACGAGCATTCTGAGGACCATGTGACTACATTTTCCTCAGAATGCCCGATTTACTTCTTGATATTACGTGGATGGTGTTTCAATATAGCTTCACGAAGGTCGGAAGTTTCTATATGAGTATAGACTTCTGTTGTCCCGATATCCTCATGTCCAAGCAAGTCCTGTATAACTCTGAGATCAGCCCCTCCCTTCAACAGAGCTGTAGCAAAACTGTGTCGCAGAGTATGCGGCGAAATCGTTTTTTTGATACCGGCATCCTGTGCTGTCTGCTTGATCATGACAAGTATCATGGTGCGTGTGAGATGGGCACCTCTACGGTTCAGGAACACATAGTCTTCTTCGCCAGGTTTTATCTTCATGAGATTCCGGTCAATATACCATAAGTTGATTTCCTTCAATGCCTTACCCGAGATAGGCACAAGTCGTTCCTTGCTTCCCTTTCCAAGAACACGGATAAACTTTTCTTCCTCAAACACATCACTTTTCTTGAGGTTAACCAACTCAGACACCCGAAGACCGCAAGAGAAGAGCGTTTCGATAATCGCCTTATTACGCTGTCCTTCCCATTTGGATAAGTCTATGGCACCTTCCAGGGCATCCACTTCTTCCACGGAAAGATACTCAGGCAAGTGCTGTCCTATCTGAGGAGAAGGCAAGAGTTCCGTAGGATCATCCTTGATATAACCGTCGAGTACCAGAAAGCGATAGAAAGAACGCACGCCACTCAGAATACGGGCTTGCGAACGGGCTCCTATCTTCTTATCATGCAAGCTGGCAGAAAAGGTTTCCAAGTCTTCCAATCTCATTTCCAGAAGCGACTTGTCATTCTCTTCTCCATATTCTATCAGGAATTGCAGATCATGACGGTATGCCTCAAGCGTATTGAGCGAGTAGCTGCGCTCCAACTTGAGGTACCTCATATAATTCCTGATAAAATCATTACCAATTTTCTTGTCTGTTTCCATTTTTATTCTTACCTTTGCATCTGAAAGCAGAGAATTGATGCTCTTTGTCTTTTCTTCATTCAAGACATTGAGTCTGCTCTCTGCCGCAAAGATACAAAAAAAATATTGATTTAGAAAATAAAATTCGATTGTTTATGAAAATACAAATCATCAATGGTCCAAACCTGAACCTCTTAGGTGTTCGTGAACCAGGCATTTATGGCAGCAATTCTTTCGAGAGTTACTTACCTCAGTTAAAGGCTAAATATCCTGATGTTGAGATAGATTACTATCAGAGCAACATCGAGGGTGAGCTTATCAACAAATTACAGGAAGTGGGATTCTCTTACGATGGAGTAGTTCTCAATGCAGGTGCCTATACCCATACAAGTATTGCCTTGCAAGACTGCATCCGGAGTTTGAAATGTCCTTGCGTTGAGGTTCACATCTCCAACGTGCACAAACGTGAAGAGTTCCGCCATCATTCTTATATTTCCTGCGCTTGCCTCGGAGTCATCTGCGGTTTCGGTCTGGCTTCTTACGACCTTGCCATTGCAGGAATCATAGCCAATCAATAATATGACAGAGACAGAACTTATCGACAAATACATCTGCCAGCATATTGAGCCAGAAGGCGATTATCTATACCGTCTTTACCGGGCCACGAATATCCACACCATCCACGGCCGTATGGCAAGTGGTCATATTCAGGGGCGCCTGCTCAAGATGCTTGTACAGATGATACGTCCTGAAAATATTCTGGAAGTAGGCACTTTCAGCGGCTATAGCGCCATCTGTCTGGCGCAGGGACTGCAGGAAGGCGGCAAGTTATACACTTTCGAAATCAACGACGAGATGGAAGATTTCACCCGTCCCTGGATAGAAGGTTCGGATGTTGCCGACAAAATAGACTTCCGCATCGGAGATGCCAATGTAGAAGCGCCCAAGCTGGGAGTGATGTTCGACATGGCTTTTGTGGATGGCGACAAGCGCACCTATATCGAGACATACGAAATGGTGATGAAGATTCTGAACCCTGGCGGATACATCCTTGCTGATAACACATTATGGGATGGGCATGTTATTGACCCTGCCTACGACCGTGACCATCAGACCAAGGGCATCCGTGCCTTCAACGACCTGATTGCCAACGACCCCCGTGTAGAAGTGGTAATTCTGCCGCTGCGCGATGGTTTGACACTCATCAGAAAAAAATAAGAATAAAAAAGAAGAGGGGGCATAAATATCTTGCTTAGGGTATAGATAAGGCACGGATTACACGGATTTATGCTGCTAATGTAAGTAAAGCGATTATCATCTCATAAAAAATCCGTGTAATCCGTGCCTAAAAACAGCAAAGGACAAAATTTCTTTCTATTAACTCAAAAGTCTTTTACTCAATGCCCGTACCGGATACCATACGGCAAGCCATCCCACGGCGATGACCGTAACAAAGATGATAGCCACATCTGTATAATGTACGCTGACCGGATAAGCATCCACGATAAACGAGCCTTCAGATTCACCCAGGCGAACGAAACCATACTGCTGCTGTAAGAGACAAAGCAACAATCCCAATCCGATACCTATCACGGCACCAATCACGGCAATCATACGTCCTTCGAAAAGGAAGACTCTCGTAATCTGCTTATCATTGGCACCCAGATTCCTCAACGTCACCACATCATTCTTCTTGTCAATGATGAGCATCGACAACGAGCCGATGATATTGAAGCAAGCCACCACCAGGATAAAGGTCAGGAAGATATATGCCATCAATTTTTCTATCGACATAATCTTAAAAGTATCTTCCTGCTGCTCAAAGCGGTCGAGCACCTTATACTTGGTACCGGCAATCTTCTGCATCTCAGCCTTGACGGCATTCAAATCGCTTCCTTCCTTCAAACGTATTTCCAGATCGGAGAGCATTCCTTGCTGTCCGAAGAGATTGCGTGCGAAGGCTATGGAGGTTACGATGTAGTTTTTGTCATATTTCGACTGCCTTACCGAGAAAAGCACACCAGGCGAATTGAGCGAATCGGCAACAAAGCCCTCTCCAGGATTCGACAAATCCAACTGTCCTTCTTTCTTTGGAGCATAAATCTTGAGATAACCATCCCATTGAGCTCCGATACCCATGGTTTGCGCCAGCCTGATACCCAGGATACCATACTCCAGGTTTGCCGCATGAAGAGAGTAAGTGCCGTCTCCATACAAGATATCAGTAATGTGCGACAACTCTGAGAAGTTATCTTCCACACCCTTAATCTTAACCATAGCCTGCTTGCCCTGATAGATAGCCAACGCCTGATCCTCTACGGTTTCCGTAGCCACATCCACTTCTGGCAACAAGCGAATCTGGGTTAGAATGGGATCATCAGAAGGGGCTGTCTTTCCCTCCACAGGCACAACCTTGAGCTGTGGATCAAAACTCGTAAAGAGCGATGCCACCAGGTCATGAAAACCGTTAAACACGCTCAATACGATAACCAAAGCCATCGTAGCCACAGCCACACCAATCACAGAGATAGAACTGATCACGTTGATAACGTGTGTGCTCTTCTTTGAGAAAAGATACCTACGAGCTATAAAGAATGGAAAATTCATTTGTCTTTTTACCTTTTTACTTCTTTACTCTTTTACTTTTTCAAGAGTTCGTCGATATGCTCCAGATAGTCCAGACTATCATCCAGGAAGAAGCGGAGCTCAGGAATGATACGCAACTGGTTTCTCACCTTTCTACCCAAGTCGAAACGGATCGTCTTCTCGTTGGCATTGATATTCTTCAATATCTCCTCACCCTTCTCTGATGGGAACACACTAAGGTAAGCTGTACAGATGCTGAGATCCGGACTTACTCTTACCTTTGTAACACTTACCATCACACCGTGCATCATGCGGGTCTGTGACTGGAAGATAAGACTCAACTCCTTTTGGAGAAGTCTTGATATACGGTTTTGTCTTGTTTCTTGCATAATTCTTAATTATCAATTATAAATTATTAATTATTCCAGGTCTACGTGGGTAGCATTTACCTGCTCATGCAGGAAAATCATCGCAGACTCTTTAAATTTTTCCTCACTTTCTGTAGTCAGATACTGGCAGGTTCCACCCTTCGTAACCATCTGTTCCATGTTTGGATGGCGTTTCAGATAGTCCTTCAGGCTATTAGCCACATACTGTCCCTGCGGTACAACCCTCACCCCGTCAGGAATATTCTTCACGATGCTGCTCATGAGCAGCGGATAATGGGTACAACCCAGAATGATGGTATCAATATCAGCATCCTTGCGCATCAACTGATCGATGCGTTTCTTGACGAAGTAATCAGCACCGGGACTATCCGCTTCATTAGCTTCTACGATGGCAGCCCACAGAGGACAAGCCACACCATTTACCTCTATGTCTGGCCACAGCTTACCTATTTCCATCTTGTAGCTCTCACTCTTGATGGTACCTTCCGTGGCAAGAATACCCACATGCCGGCTCTTGGTGAGTTCGCCAATCACCTCGGCAGTTGGCCGAATGATACCCAGCACGCGGCGATCCGGATCCAATTCCGGAATATCCCTCTGCTGGATGGAACGCAGGGCTTTAGCCGATGCCGTATTGCAACCCAGGATAACCAGATGACAACCCATTGAGAACAGTTTGATAACCGCCTGGCGGGTAAACTTGTATACAACCTCGAAGGAACGGGAACCGTAAGGGGCACGCGCATTGTCGCCTAAGTACATATAATCGTACTGTGGCAAGAGCTGGCGCAATCCATGCAGGATGGTAAGACCGCCATAGCCCGAATCGAAGATACCGATAGGTCCCGGATTAGATGGTAACATCATTTAATTTTCTCCTTTAGTGCTTCTGTAATATCCACACCCATCTCAGCACTCAGATAAGGAGTGGCATTGTTATCGGTATTGAGAATGAAAGCAAATCCGTTCTCCTTACCTATCTGCTGTAAGGCAGCATTCATCTTTGCCTTTAATGGAGCATAAGCCTCCTCCTCTGCCTTTTTCAGAAGACGGGCAGCCTCAGCCTTGAAGGCAATATTCTTCTCCATCAACTCACGCAGCTCAGCCTGTCTTTTCTCTAAGATAGACTTGGCATAAGAGCGCTGGCCATCAAGAAATTCCTCATACTTGCTGTTAAACTCGGTCTCAACACGCTTGGTTTCTTCATCGTATTTGCCACGGAGTTCGTCCATATTATGCTTGGCTATGGCATAGCCAGGCATGGTATGAAAAACCTGCTCAAAACTGAAGTAGCCAAATCGCAATACCGGCCGGGCAGCAGTAGTTGCCTGTTGTGCTCCCACCGCTGGATTCTGCTGGGCAGAAGCCGAGAGTGCAACGAGAGCGAAAGCCAAAAATAAGAGATTCTTTTTCATGATGCGTGATACCTTATTATATTATATATGAATATACTGGATGATAAATAAGGGCAGGCACTTGTGCCTGCCCTCAGCTTACTATCGAATGAACCGATTGATTACTTAATCTTAGCCTGAACCTCCTTGGTTACATCAACCACGTTGGTACCTGTATAAACAGCAGAACCTTCCTCGAAGATGTAAGTATAGTTACCAGCCTTACCTACTGCCTCGATAGCAGTACGAACCTTAGCTACGATAGGCTGCATGAGTTCGCTGCTCTTCTTCTGCAACTCCTGCTGACCATCCTGGTAAGCCTGCTGAATCTTCTGCTGAAGACCCTGCAATTCAGTTTCCTTCTGCTGCTTAGCAGTAGCGTTCATGGTGCTGGCACCCTTCTGGTACTCGTCAGCCTTGCGCTGGAACTCGTCCTGCATAGCCTTGAGGTCGTTCTCCTTCTGCTTCTGGAGAGCTTCCATCTCGCCGTTAGCCTTAGCAACATCTGGCAAAGACTGCATGATCTGCTGTGTATTTACCTTGCCAAACTTCTGTGCCATCATTGTCATTGGTGCACAAAGCATCAACATTAAAATAAGCTTTTTCATTGTTTTATTTCTTTTTGATTATTAATTCTAATTCATGTTCCCATGCCGCCTTGCAAGCGCCATACGTTCACTATCGGCTGCAAATTTACAATTATTATTTGGAATAACCTAATTTTTGGAGCACTTCGTTGCTAATATCTACCTTTGGCGAAGCAAAAATGATACCATTGTTGCTGGCACGGTCTATTACCAGTGTATAACCACGCAAATCTGAGATTTCCTTGACGGCATTATAAATCTCTTCCTGGATAGGTCCCATCAGTGCCTCACGCTTTTTATAGAGCTCGCCTTCAGCCCCGAAATATTTCTTTTTCAGGTCGCTTGCCTCTTTCTCTTTCTGCATGATGGCATCCTGCTTAGCCTTCTTCTGCTCCTGTGAGAGGAACACCACTTCGTTCTGGTAGTTTTTGTACAGAGTGCTAGCCTCCGTATTCAGAGCTTCTACCTCAGCCTGCCAAAGAAGACTAGCCTGGTTCAACTGCTCGTTGGCACGCTCATAAGCTGGAATATTCTTCAGGATATATTCCATATCTACCAATGCATATTTCTGTGCATGTGCTGAGATGGCTGCTACAGCCATCATCAGCATCAATACTATTTTCTTCATTTCCTTTGAACTTTGAAATTTGAACTTTGAACTTTTTGATATGTATCACATTGAACTTTGATGTTTTAATCTTATGAAAAACGTTCAAAAACGAGTAATCATAATGTTCAGATCTCAAAGTTCAATGTTCAAAGTTTTAGAATTCCTGACCTAAGATGAAGTGGAACTGGCTTCCACCCTTCTTATACTGGCTTCCGTTCCAAACCTTGTCGAAACCGTATGCCCAGTCAATACCCATCAAACCTACCATTGGCAGGAAGATACGAACACCCACACCGGCACTACGCTTCATGCTGAATGGGTTGAAGTCCTTAGTATCATACCAGGCGTTACCAGCCTCAACAAAGGTCAAACCATAAATGGTGGTATTACCCAGGAGGAATGGATAACGGAGCTCCAGTGAGAAGCGGTCGTAGGCATAAGCATAGTAACCTGTGCTGCGGCCGTATGATACAGAACCGTTCTCATAACCACGGAGACCGATAGTTTCCTCACCATAATATGATGAATAACCGCTCATACCGTCACCACCCACATAATAGGTCTCGAATGGACTCTTCTTGTACTTGTTGTAAGCACCGAGCAATCCGAGTTCTACACGGGTCATCAATACGAAGCACTTCTGACCCTCTGTGAGTGCTGTATAAGTCTTTGACTTGAACTTCCACTTGTGATACTCAATCCAGCGATACTTCTCCTGCTGCTCCATTGAATAGGTGGCAGACTGAGAGTTGTTTGCAAGATTCTTGTAGTCCTTGTTGTCGAACGCACTCCATGGTGGAGTAAGGTTGACGCTTGCCTCGAACTCTGAACCTGTACGTGGGAAGAGCTGGTTGTCGGTTGACGTACGGTTCAATGCTATAGTCAAGTTCAAGTTGTTCGCATTACCGTTGGTCATCAACATATAGCTCCAGTTCTTCATCATGTAGCGCTGGTAAGCCAACTGCACAGACAAGGTGAAGTAATCATCCGGCCAACGGAGGCGCTTACCCCAACCGAGGCTCACACCCACCATCTGGATATACTTGTCTGGATCGTAATAATTCTCGTAGTTATTATAGTAACTGGAACCATAACCATATAAGTAACTCTGATAGTTGTACATGGCTGCACTATTGTAATAGTTGCTTGACACGTCGGTACTCTTACTGTAGTATGCACCTACGCTGAACTGGATAGGGCGCTTGCCGCCAAACCAGTTGGTAGAGTAGCTTACGTTATAGCTCTGATAGTAGGTACCATTGGTCTGTGCACCGATACTGAGCACCTCACCGTCACCGATAGGCATGATACCACGGTGCTCCTTGTTCTTGTTGAAGAGGTTTGCCATGGAGAAGTTGTTGAGCTTCAATCCCACACGTCCGATGACACCTGTCTGACCCCAACCGAGCGAGAACTCAATCTGGTCGTTACTCTTCTGCTCCAGGTTCCAGTTTACATCCACCGTACCATCCTCAGGATTAGGCTTTACGTCTGGTGCCACCTTTTCTGCATCGAAGTGACCCATGGAAGCCAACTCACGTGCCGAACGCATCAGGGCATCCTTAGAGAAGAGGTCACCTGGCTTGGTACGGAGCTCACGGCGTACTACGTTCTCATAGAGACGGGTATTACCGTTGATACGTACATGGCTCAGATAAGCCTGAGGTCCCTCTGTCACGCGCATCTCCAGGTCGATGGAATCTCCGTCGATGTTGATTTCGGCAGGATTGATGTTAGAGAACACGTAACCATTGTTATAATAGAGGTTGGAAACCGCATCATCGTCCTCATTGAGTCGCTTTTTCAGCAACTTCTGGTTATATACATCACCCTTCTTCATACCCAGAATGCGATCCAGGTCGGAGGTATTGTATACGGTATTGCCCGACCATGTGATATTTCTCAGATAATATCTCTTGCCTTCATCCACCTTGACGTATACATTTACATGCTTGTCATCAAAGTTGCTCACGCTGTCTTCCAGAATCTGTGCATCGCGATAACCATATTCGTAGTATTTCTCGATCAGTTTCTCCTTATCTTCCTTCCAACGCTCAGGTGTGAACTTCTTGGATTTGAAGAAAGTGGCAAACTTACCAGCTTCATGAGTCTTGGCAAAGGCACCCTTGGAGAAGAGTCCACCCTTGATCTTCCTGTCGCTCAGCTGCTCGTTACCATCGATGGTAATCTCGTGTACCTTGATCTTTTCCTTCTTGTCTACTATCACATCAAGGATTACCTGTCCCTTGTTAGCCACGTCATCACGCTGGTTAATCTGGATGTCGGCATTCTTGAATCCCTTGTCGTCGAAGTATTTCTTGGCAAGAATCTTGGCACGGTCCAGCATGTTAGGAGTAACCTGCGTACCCTTCACCATACCGAGTTTCTGCTCCATGTCTTCACGTTCGCTCTTCTTCAAACCGATGTAATTGATGTTTGAGATACGAGGGCGAACAGCCAGATAGATGTGGAGATAGAGTTTCTCACCCACGATAGAGTCGGCAGCAATAGCAACCTTCGAGAAGAGTCCATGCTTCCAGTAACGCTTTACAGCAGTAGTGATGTCGTCTCCAGGTACAGTAATCTCATCTCCTACTGTAAGTCCAGAGATACCCGTAAGCACATAGTCTTCGTATCCTTCCACACCCGATACATTGATGCCCCCCAGTTTCAGCGTACGGGGTGTACCAGCATAAGAGATGTCGGGATTTACGATCTTATCTTGTGCTTGAATCTGCATACTTGCCATAACGCCTAGCAGCAGGATGAAAATCTTTCTTAGCTTGTTCATGTTGTTTTTGCCACTCTTGTTTTTTCTTTTCTAAAGCCTTTTGGTTAGCTTCCTGTCTTGCTTGAGCATCTTTTTTTAATTGTTCATGTTTTTTGTTCCAAGCGTCTTCATTTGCTTTTTGTCTATCTTGCAATTTCTTTTCAGCATCAGTTATTCTCTGTGTATGTTTTTGAATAAACTGTTCTGTATAGGTTGATTGAGTTGTTGTTGATTTCGCAGTAGTCGTCGCAGCAATTGCAGTTGACGAAATCATTACTAATGTTAATGATGCAATTAATAATTTTTTCATTTTTACAGCCTCCATCTTAATTATGCGAACATTATACTAAACTTTGTCATACATATCAACTATTTTTTTTATTCCTTCATGCGCTGTATTAAAAATTTCCATCATTTGAGATTGTTCGTAAGGTGCTCCCTCTGCGGTTGTTTGGAACTCTATAATCTTCCCACTTTTTGTTAAGACAATGTTACTATCAACTTGCGCATGCGAGTCTTCAATATAATCCAAATCCAATCGAACTTCTCCATCAACAATTCCGGCAGATATTGCACCTATTGGTTCAATAATCGGATTTTCTTTTAATTTCTCATTTGCCAACAACTTTTCTACTGCAATTTTTAATGCTAAAAAACCACCACAAATACTAGCTGTTCTTGTTCCACCATCAGCTTGTATTACATCAGCATCAATTGTTATAGTCAAATCAGGCATTTTAGTCAAATCAACACAAGCTCTCAAACTTCTGCCAATAAGTCTTTGAATTTCTTGAGTTCTACCTGACACCTTTGTTCTTTCTCTCTGGCATCTTGTATTCGGAGCAGAAGGCAATAGGGAATATTCTGCAGTAACCCATCCTCGGGCATCTTCTTTATCCATCCATTTCGGCTTAACTTCTTCAACTGATGCAGTTGTTATAACCCTTGTATCACCAAACTCTACCAAAACAGAACCTAATGCATGTTTTGTGAAATCTTTAGTAAATCTTATTTCTCTCATTTCATTATTTGCACGATTTTCTCTTTTCATACTTGCCTTTCAATTTATTTTCTATTGATTCTTATTAACTTCGTAATCCCACATATATATTTGACCGCAATATTTGCATACAGCATGTTCGTTCATAAACTGTAAATCCGGTACAAATTTATATCCGTCAACAGTAATTTCTATTTCACCATTTTGGTTATACTCCTGTAAAAAGACTTTTTCACCTCTATAATCCGGTGAAAACATCAATTCAAATTTATCTACTGATTTACAATTTTTACAGATAAACATAATTAATACTCGTCATCTTCCAATCTCGCACGTCTGATTATTTCAGGATCAATTCCTCGTTTTTCTATCTTAAAAGTCTTTGCAACCTCTTTTGACTCACCGCGCGATTTTTTTACAGCACGTTTACGACTTTTTTTAATA
>OJAW01000566.1_pt1 | contig 25552 bp, 24 predicted proteins | sample 1589151 | NCBI WGS metagenome assembly OJAW01 (sample SAMN03283290) | human gut metagenome | biome: human-associated habitat; material: feces | host: Homo sapiens | place: Peru | collected 2012
CATCGTCATAATAGGTCTCGCTCGTCAAATCGTCGATAGCGTTAAGGTGCTGCTTCATGGCAGCCTTTGCTTTTCTCGCCATCTCGGCGGCATTTTTCTCTTTCGCCTGCTGTTTACGGAGCATATCAATCTCAAGCATAAGAGAATTTGCGGCACGCTTTGCGTTTTCGACAATCCGTTTTGCCTCGTTCTGTGCTTTTTCGATTTCCTTATCGCTTTTTTTCTGCGCTTCGTCAAGCTTTTGCTGAACAGACTCCTTCATTTTGTCAATTTGAGCTTTAAGCTCCTCTGTTTTGCGACGCTCGTCCTCCATTTGAAGCCTTGTTTTTTCAAGGCTGTCAACAACGTCCTCGAAGCGTGTGTTTTCCTCTGAAATAAGTGCTTGAGCCGCTTCGATTATTTCATCGTTAAGGTTCAAATGCCGTGAAATCGCAAAAGCATTTGAGCGACCCGGTACGCCGATTAAAAGCTTATATGTAGGGCTCAACGTTTCAACGTCAAATTCGCAGGAAGCGTTTTCGACCCTCTCTGTTCTCAAGGCGTATTCTTTAAGCTCGGAATAGTGAGTTGTAGCGGCAATTTTTGCACCTTTTCTTCTGAGATATTCAAGCACCGAAACGGCAAGTGCCGCACCCTCAACGGGGTCTGTGCCTGCGCCAAGCTCATCTATCAAAATAAGCGACGATTCATCTGCAATCTCGGTTATCGATACGATTTTTGTCATATGCGCAGAGAACGTTGAAAGCGACTGCTCAATACTCTGCTCCTCGCCGATATCGCAAAGAATATTTTTGAAAACGCAAAGACGTGAATTGTCGTTTGCCGGAATATAAAGTCCGCACTGTGCCATAAGCGTCAAAAGTCCGAGCGTTTTAATCGAAACTGTTTTACCGCCTGTGTTGGGACCTGTTATAACAAGCGAGTCAAAATCCTCGCCGAGTCTGATGTCAACGGGCACGACCTTTTGCGGATTGAGAAGCGGATGACGTGCTTTTTTCAATTCGATTATGCCCTCGTCGTTGATTATCGGCTTTGTGGCTTTCATTTTATAGCCCAGCTGTGCCTTTGAAAAAATCAAATTGAGCTCGACCGCACTCTTATAGCTTAAAATTATGCTGTCCGCAAATTCCGACGCCGCAACGGAAAGCTCCGATAAAATCCTGTCGATTTCATCCCTTTCCTTGCTCTGCAAGACCTTGATTTCATTGTTTGCCTCGACAACTGCGGCAGGCTCGATAAACACCGTAGCACCGCTTGAAGAGGTATCGTGCACCATGCCTGCAACCTGTGAGCGATGCTCGCTTTTTACAGGAACAACAAATCTGCCGTTTCGCTGTGTTACAATAGCGTCCTGCAAACTGTTTCGATAAACGGGAGAACGCAGCATTTTGTCAAGCTGCTCTCTTATTCTCGACTCCTGTGCACGCATTTTTCTGCGTATGGCTTTAAGCTCCGACGAAGCGTTATCCGACATCTCACTTTCGGAAATAATCGCATTGTTTATCATATCCTCAAGAAATTTGTTCGGATAAAGCGAATTGAACAAATCGTCAAGCGCCGTGTTCATACCTGCCGACTTATCGTGCCAGGAAAGTATGCCTCTTATAACCCTGAGTACCTGTGAAATATCAAGTAATTCACGCATATTAAGCACGCCGCCTGCCTGCGCACGACGGAGTGAGTTGTCAATATTCATAAGACCGCCGAAGCCGGGTGCTCCGAATTTCGCAATCAAAATATGTGCCGCTTCGGTCTTTGAAAGTAAGCTTGAAGCCTCGAAAATATCATATGACGGCGTAAGTGCCAACGCCTCCTCCCTTGCATCCTCACAAGCGGTAAGGTCTGCAAGCTGAGAAAGTATTTTCGGTAATTCAAGTGAAATGTAATCCTTTTGCATTTATAAAGTCCTCATAGAATTGTAAAATTCAAGTGTTTTGAAATTTCTGTCCGATTTAACCCTTGTGTATATTTCGGTTATGTATGAAAGCTCGGATAATTCGGAGTCAGTCATTTTGAAGCTGAAAAGCTTTTCAAGACTTGAGAAAACAATGTGCCGCATTGCCGTAACGATACGCAGCGGAAGCGGAAAAAGAGCGTTTCCCGAGGCACAGTTTTCACAATAGAGAAGTCCGTGTTCAACATCAAAAAACATTGTTGGCGTTTCAAACTCTCCGCACCTCTCACACGCAACCAAATTCGGTGCATAACCCGAAAGTGACATAAGGCGAAGTTCGACAATAGCCTTTAGCTGCTGTGCAGGCTTTTTATCGTGAGCCAGCATATAAAGAGCGTTCAGCATAAGGCGCAAATAATCGGTAGCCTGCTCATCCTGCGGCGACAGCTCACACGCAAGTTCGGCAAAATACTGTGCAAGAGCAAGCTTTTCAATATCACTTCTCAACTCAAAAAACATTTCGATACTCTGTGCCTCGTCAATTATGTAGCTGTCCTTTCCCGAATAAAAGGAAAGCTGCGAATAGCAGAATTGACCTGTGGTGGAATGCTTTTTGCTTTTTATGCTCTTTGCCCCTCTGACAAAAGCCTTTACGATACCCATATCCTCCGTCAGCACCGTAACAAGCTTGTCCCGTTCACCGATATTCTGTTCTCTGAGGATAAGACCCTTTGTGTTGTACCTCATTTTTCGCTTCCTCGGTTTTCTCTTCCTGTTTTATTGCGTTATATTTTATATAATCGTCAATTTTTCCGCTTTTGGAAAAAACGTACCAAAAATCCTCGCTTTTCATAACAATACCGCCTTAAAAGATTTATATAATTAACTTAACCTTTTAAGACGGCTGTATTACTGTTAATCTAAACCAAAATTGTGAATAATTCCTTCTCTGTTTCGCCAATCCTCTTTTACTTTTACCCAGCATTGAAGATTTACCTTTATATCAAAGAAGTTTTCAATATCCTGACGTGCATAGGTGGATATTTTTTTGAGCATTTGACCGCCCTTGCCGATAATAATTCCCTTATGGCTTTCACGCTCGCAATATATTGTCGCTTCGACATCCATAATACTGCCGTCGTCACGCTCTCTCATTCTTTCGATTGCAACCGCTGTGCCGTGAGGAATTTCCTTATCCAAAAGGCGAAGCATTTTTTCCCTGATAATTTCAGCGACAAGCACTCTTTCGGGCTGATCCGTCAAGGTGTCGTCGGGGAAAAAGTGGATGCTATCGACCGACAACGCTTTTAATTCGTCAAGCAAGGCGTCAAGTCCGTCGCCCGACTGTGCGCTGACGGGAACAATCGCTTTGAAATCATAGAGAGCCGACAGCTCGGCAAGCTTTTTCATAAGCTCGGTTTTGTCCTTGAGCATATCGATTTTATTGATTGCAAGCACAACCGTCATTTTTTCCGTCTTGAATTTTTTTATAAGCTCAAGCTCTGCCGTGTTGAGCTTTTCGTCATTTGCGTCAACAACAAAAAGACACGAGTCAACGCCCGATATGCTGTCGCTTACAGCCTGCACCATCTTTTCGCCGAGCTTGTTTTTCGGCTTATGAAAACCGGGCGTGTCCGTAAACACAAGCTGAACGTTGTCCTCAGTTGTCAAAACGCCCATTATTCTTGTTCTTGTAGTCTGCGGCTTTGACGAAACAATGGCAATTTTGCTGCCTATAAGTCTGTTAAGAATTGAAGATTTGCCGACATTTGCCTTGCCGACAATGGCGATAAACGCCGTTTTTGATGTATTGTTCATTTAATATTTCCTTTATTTTTTATCCTTTGAAGCCTTACCGAAGCCCTTGAATATAAACACCGTTGCAGGGATTATCGAAAGTATGAAAATAACAAGCATAACGGGCTTTTCACGGTAATATAAGAGCATTTGCGAAAATGCTTCGGGCTGACCGAGTATCGCAATTCCCGTTGCCACCGCAAAAATCGCACATACAAGCACCGCACCTGCCGCCGTGTCCTTTGCTATCTTGCCGTTTTTGGTATATTCCTCACTCGCATGGTCAACCGTCCGTTCAACCGCCGTGTTTATAAGCTCTGCCGCCACGACCGCCATATTCGCAAGGAAAATGACAGCTAATTGAGTTCTTGTAATTTCAAAGAAATCATAGACGAAAAGAAAAGAATACATATATATCATACATACAAAATGTATTCGCATATTTCTTTCGTATCTCAACGCCTCAAAAATCCCCGAAAAAGCGTAGCCGAAGCTCTTTATAAGACTTTTCATCGCTTATTCCTCGTCGAGATAATAGCTTCCGTTTCTTTTAAGACCGAGCTGTGTGAGAACGCTCTCTTCCTTTTCACGCATATGAACAGCCTCAAGTCCGCCGTTCTCGTGGTCATATCCCAAAAGGTGCAAAAGTGAATGTACCGTCAAAAATGCAATTTCCCTCTGAAGTGGATGACCGTATTCCTCAGCCTGGGCAAAAGCCTTTTCAATGGAAATGACTATATCGCCGAGCATCTTTGCGCCTGTGTCATGGTTTATGTCGTAAACACCGTTTTCGCCGAGTGGGAATGAAAGAACGTCTGTCTCCCTGTCTATGTTTCTATGTTCAAGATTGAGCTTATGAATTTGCTCGTTATTAACAAATGTTACGCTGATTTCAGCCGAGCCTTCAAAATTTTCCTGTCTGAGCACGGCATTACAGCAACGGCGCACAAGCATACGCACACCCGTCGGTATTTTAATATCCTTTTGTTCGTTTGAAATAATTACTTTAATCTTATCCGTCATTTTCTCTTCTCCTCACTTTTTTCATAAGCCTTGATTATATCCTGTACCAATTTATGCCTTACGACATCCTTTTCGGTAAATTCATTGATTGCAATACCGGGAATGTTTTTCAAAATCCGCATTGCCTGTTTAAGTCCCGATTTTTTACCGTCGGGCAGGTCAATCTGCGTTATGTCGCCTGTGACTACCATCTTTGAATTAAAGCCGAGACGGGTTAAAAACATTTTCATCTGCTCTTTAGTCGTGTTCTGCGCCTCATCAAGAATTATAAAGCTGTCGTCAAGCGTTCTGCCTCGCATATAAGCAAGCGGCGCTACCTCAATGCTTCCCCTCTCCTGATATTTCTGAAAAGACTCTGCGCCGAGCATATCAAAAAGAGCGTCATACAAGGGGCGTAAATACGGGTCAACCTTTTGCTGCAAATCGCCCGGAAGGAAACCCAGCTTTTCGCCTGCCTCAACAGCAGGTCTTGTAAGAATTATTCTGTTTACCTCTTTCGCACGAAAAGCCGTAACAGCCATTGCAACCGCAAGGTAAGTCTTTCCCGTGCCGGCAGGTCCTGCTCCGAGAACAATCGTGTTGTTTCTTATCGCCTCGATATATTTTTTCTGACCGAGAGTTTTAGGCTTTACAGGTTTGCCCTTTGAGGTGACGCAAACGCAATCGCCCGTCATCTCGGAAAGTTTTTCCTCGGAGTCGTCCTTTACAAGCGATATAACATAGCGGACATTTTGATCCGAAAGCGACTCGCCCTTATTTATAAGCATAAGAAGTCCCTTAACGGCTCTTGACGCTTTATCTACATTTTCCGCTTCGCCCGTAATTTTAAGCTCCGAGCCTCTGTTTATAACGCTTACGCCGAACTCCTTTTCAATAAGCTTGATATTCTCGTCAAAGCTGCCGAAAAGGCTGACGGCGTGCTCCATTCTGTCAACATTGATTATCTGCTCGAACACCGAACGACCACCTTTTGAAAAATCTATTTATATTTAATATATTTTACCACAATGTATTATCATTTTTCAACAAAAATTTCAAGTCTTTTGCCTATTTCTTTCTTGCACTCATAGTTTCCGCTGAACAGCGGCTCTCCGTTTACAAAATCGAACGAAAAATCCGACGAAAGTATCTGTTCACTATCCAAATACATAGCTCTGTAAGAGCAAACATAAAGGTATGCTGAATAAACCTTTTTGTACTCTTCGGGAAAAGCCTCGCAAGGCTCGGAATAATAAACTCTTTTTGTGATTTTTCCGAGAGGCAGGCTCATATCTCCGTTTGCCACAAAGCTTTTTTCAGTGTAAGCGTTATCCTCCCCCACACCGATACCAAGCGGAATTTTAAGCCCGAATATAAACAGCAAATTCTGCTCCGACAGCTTTGAAAGCCTTAAAAATTGCACGCCATTACAGGAAGCGTTGATTTCATTTTTCACACGGGCGTGAACTTTACCCCTCGCTGATTTCAGATTATAGGTCTTGTCAAGATTTTCGGTAATTCCCGAAATAAGCAAATCGCCTTTAAGCACCGCATCGCCCGAACGCACTTCGGCAACTCCAACCGTCGCTTCAATCCCCATTATCGTTCCGTCCTGTGAGGCGACTATATTGCACGGTGTCGTGCTGTCAGGAAATTCAGGTGCCTCGCTCAATTCACTTATGACAATTTCAACCCTTGAACCTTTTATATTTACGCTCGCCCACGCAATTTTCGGCAACAGCTTTTTAGCCTCATATGCCGCCTCCGACGGAGAAATTGCCGACCGTCTTGCGCCCACTTTTACGCCGACTGTTTCAAACGCATCTAAAATCTGTTCATCGGAAAGCGTTTTGTTGCCCGAAACCGACACGCTCCATATCATTGTTGAGAGAAAAGAAACCGTGATTACCGCCGTCATAAAACCTGCAAGTAAGCCTATTCTTCGCCTGTTTTTGTGAATAAAAAACGGCAGTCCGTGCTTTTTTGTTATCCTCACACGAACGCCCGAATTTTTTGCGGATAATTTTATGGATTTGTACCCTTGAACCGTTGTGTCGGCTGTTATACTTTCCTTACTCTTTTTCATATTCCAAAGCGGTATTTTATTCATGGTACAGAGGTTTACAAAGCGTTCGGGGAAGCCGCCGTAAGCGGTAAAGGTTACAAAACCCAATAAAAATCGTATTAGCCTTATTATCAGCATTCCCTCACCCCTGACCTTCAAATTCCACGCTTAAAATATTTCCGCTGATAACCGTTTGTATCTCGGAATAAGCCTTAATTTCCATATCGTCTCCGACAAAGGTTATAATGAGCTTGCCTGCATTTAATCGCACCTTATCCTGCGTGTATTCAATTATTCCACGGCATCCGTCAACGGATATTTCCCTGTTCCCCTCCGCTTCGATGTGCGGAAGCTCTGCCGTAAGTATTTCGGGTATATCCAAAGCAGTTTTCAGCTTTTCGCCTGCTATGCTTTTTCGCTTTTCTCGTGATTTCTTTCCGCCTGAACTCATTTGCTCACCTCGCTCATATATCTATATGACAAAGCATATAATTTGATACCATAAAGAGAGTGTGATGATATGGAAAAAATGAAAGCTCATATAGGAAACCTGATTTTAATAATTTTTTCATTAGGTGCGTGCTTCTGCCTTTTTTCAAAATCGCAGGTCTGTGCCTCGGGAATAAAAGAGGGTATGCTCCTGTGCGTCGATAGCGTTATACCGACGCTTTTTCCGTTTATGATAATTTCGCAATTTATCGTAAAATCGGGAATATGCGATTTGTTCGGTAAAATTTTCGGAAGAATTACGGTTAAACTGTTTCGCCTGCCCCCTGTCACCTCAAGCGTGATTTTAATGTCGCTCATAGGCGGTTATCCTATCGGCGCAAAAATGACATACGAATTATTGTGCGAGGGTAAAATATCGCAAAAAGCGGCTCAAAAATTAGACCTTTTCTGCATTAACGCAGGACCTGCCTTTATAATCAGTACCGTCGGAACAATGCTTTTGGGCAGCACCCGTGCAGGTGTTATTCTCTACTGCTCGGTCGCTCTTTCCTCTGTTATAATCGGGATTTTAACAAGGTTTATTGATGCGGAAAAGGCTTCCGAATACAAAAAGGAGTCGCCCGTAATTCTCAAAAACCCCATTGAAGCGTTTTCGTTTTCCGTTACCGACAGCGTAAAGGCTATGATTTCCGTTTGCAGCTGGATTGTAATTTTCAATTGCTTGATTAAATACATTTGCTCGTTCTCGTTAAACGGATATACGGTTGCATTATCGAGTATTCTTGAGGTTACAAGCGGAATTAAAATGTCGCTGAATTTACTGCCCGTGCCTGCCTTTGCGGCGATAATCTCCTTTGGCGGACTGTCCGTTCACTGTCAAATTTATTCGTATGTAGCACGGACGGGGCTGTCGGCAAAGCTGTTTTACACGGCAAGGGTGTTATGCTCTGCGGTATCGGCTCTAATCTGCTCGGTAATTCTCAAATTCGTTCCGTGTGAAATTGAGGTGTTTGCAAATACGTCAACGCCGTCGTTTGAGGCATATTCCGTATCTCTTCCCACCGCCTGTGCTCTGCTTTTGATGTGCTCTGTTTTGATTTTTGAGCTTGACAATGAAAGAAAATCAAGAAGAGAAATTCGCAAGAGATAGAAGGGTTTGAATTTTTGAAATATTGTGATATAATTAGATTTAACATACCACGAAAAATATTTTATCCGCAACAGGATGTGAAAAAATGAGAAAATCGGTTTTTAATACAGTCAGCATATCCCCTGCCTGTGCCTACTGTCAGCACGGCAAGCCCTCGCCCGACGGTGAAACGGTGCTTTGCGTGAAAAAAGGTGTTGTCGCAAAGGATTATAAATGCAGAAAATACAAATATGATATTATGAAAAGAGTTCCTCGCCGTGCACCCGAGCTTCAGCAGTTTAACGAGGATGATTTCAAGCTTTAATTTAATAACGCACAAAAAAGGCAATCTGTTTTTCAGATTGCCTTAATTTTTTTACTGTTTTCAGTCCTTGCGCCAAACCATTTTGTTGACAACGCCTGTGTATGACTGAATTATTTTAACTACCTTTGTGGATACATTTGTGTCGGTATAATCGGGAACGGGAATTCCGTAGAAGCCGTCACGGTTTAACTCAACAGCCGTATCAACTGCCTGCAAAAGCGATTTTTCGTCAATTCCCGCAAGCACAAAGCAACCCTTATCGAGTGCTTCGGGGCGCTCTGTCGAAGTCCTTATGCAAACCGCAGGGAACGGAGAGCCTACCGAGGTAAAGAAGCTTGATTCTTCGGGAAGTGTACCCGAATCCGATACAACCGCAAAAGCGTTCATCTGCAAGCAGTTGTAATCGTGGAAACCGAGTGGCTCGTGCTTGATAACTCTTTCGTCAAGTTCAAATCCGCTTTGTTCAAGTCTTTTTGCGGAACGTGGATGGCAAGAATAGAGTATCGGCATATCGTACTTTTGAGCCATTTTATTTATTGCATTGAACAGCGAAAGGAAATTCTTTTCGGTGTCGATATTTTCCTCTCTGTGGGCAGACAAGAGAATATATTTGCCCTTTTCAAGTCCAAGTCTTTCGTGAATATCCGAAGATTTAATCTTTTCAAGATTTTCACTCAAAACCTCTGCCATAGGCGAACCTGTAACATAAGTTCTCTCCTTTGGAAGTCCGCAATCGGCAAGATACCTTCTTGCGTGTTCGGAATATGCCATATTAACATCCGAAATTATATCGACAATTCTTCTGTTGGTTTCCTCCGGCAAGCACTCGTCTTTACAACGGTTTCCTGCTTCCATATGGAAAATCGGAATATGCAATCTCTTTGCGCCGATAACGGAAAGGCAAGAATTTGTATCGCCCAAAACAAGCACAGCGTCGGGTTTCAGCTGCACCATGAGCTTATATGAGCAGTTAATGATATTTCCCACGGTTTCGCCCAAATCGTTACCTACCGCATCCAAATAGACGTCAGGCGAGCCCAGCTTCAAGTCCTTAAAGAAAATATCGTTAAGATTGTAATCATAATTCTGCCCCGTATGAGCCAAAAGGCAATCAAAATATTTACGGCATTTATTGATAACCGCCGCAAGTCTGATAATCTCGGGACGTGTGCCGACAATTATCAGCAATTTCAATTTCCCGTTATTCTTAAAGCTTATGTCGGAAAAATCCGTTTTAATTCCCATTTGTTATACCACCTTTAATATGCCGTTGTTTTGTATTCATCATACCTCTTCAAAATATGTATCGGGCTTGCTCGGATTGAAGCACTCGTTGCACCACATAATCGTAACCATATCGGTATCGCCGAGGTTTTCGATATTGTGGGTATAGCCTGTCGGTATATCGACAACCTCAAGCTTTTCGCCCGAAACAAAATACTCATAAACCTTTTCCTCGCCGATTTTGCGGAAGCGAATAACGCCCTTGCCGCTTACCACCAAGAACTTTTCGTTCTTCGTGTGGTGCCAATGCTGTCCCTTTATTATACCCGGCTTTGAAATGTTGACTGATACCTGACCCCTGTCCGTAGTCTTTACGATTTCCGTAAATGAGCCTCGCTCGTCATTATGCATATTAAGCGGATAAGCAAATTTGTCGGTCGGAAGATACGAAAGGTAGGTTGAATAGAGCTTTTTCGAAAAGCTGCCATCTGTCATATTAGGCACCATAAGGCTTCCCCTGCTGCTCTTGAACGAATAAATCAAGTCGGCAAGTTTGCCCAAAGTAACATAATGCGAAACGGAAACGGTATAAAAGTCGCCCTGCTTATGACCTCTGTCCATAAGCACCTCAAGCAGCTCATTTATAACATCGTCGATATAGATAAGCTCCATTTCATGATTTCTGTCTCTTATTTCTATCGGCAAGTCGTTTGCGATATTATAGCAAAAGGTTGCGACAACGCTGTTATAGTTAGGTCTTGACCATTTTCCGAAAAGGTTTGAAAATCTGAAAACATAGACCTTTGCGCCTGTTTTTTCGGAATACTCAAACAGAGCGTTTTCGGCAGCACGCTTACTCTCCCCGTAAGGATTGTCAAGCCTTGCCTGAATTGAAGATGAAAACGCAATTCTCGGTGTGTTGCCGTATTTTTTAAGCGTGTCAAGAAGCTTCGTGAGAAAACCGAAGTTGCCTTTCATAAATTCCGAGTCATCCTTTGGACGATGAACTCCGACAAGATTAAAGACAAAATCACATTCTTTGCAGTAGCGTTCAAAGTCCGCCTCGGGAGTACCGATATCACAAGTAAATATTTCCAAATCCTTTGGAACATCCCTTGTATTGTCCTTTGAGTCTCTAATGTTTTCAAGAGTTGCAATTAAGTTTTTACCTACAAAGCCGTTTGCACCGGTAACTAAAATTTTCATAGTTAATTGTCCTCTTTTGCCAATTCGTCACGAATATACTGCAATGAAAGAAGCTTTTCCTTAACCTGCTCAACTGTCCAAAGATCTGTGTTGTTTGAGTTAAACTCGGTCAAGGTATTACGCTCCTTGTTGCCGTCGTTGAAGTATTTATCGTAGTTGAGCGAACGCTTATCGGCAGGTACACGGTAGAAATTGCCCATATCGAGAGCGTTTGCACATTCTTCATTTGTAAGGAGAGTTTCATACATTTTCTCGCCGTGGCGTATGCCGATAACCTTTATATCCGTATCGGGAGCGAAAAGCTCTTTAACCGCCTGTGCAAGCACCTCGATTGTGCAGGCAGGTGCTTTTTGAACAAGAATATCTCCGCTTTCGCCGTTTTCAAAAGCAAAGAGCACCAAGTCAACAGCCTCCTCAAGGCTCATAACAAATCTTGTCATTGCAGGCTCTGTAATTGTAATCGGCTTACCCTCTTTAATCTGCTCAATCCAAAGCGGAACAACCGAGCCTCTTGAGCAGAGAACGTTGCCGTAGCGGGTACAGCAAATTTTTGTCTTTTCGGGGCTTACCGTTCTTGATTTTGCAACGACAACCTTTTCCATCATAGCCTTTGATGTGCCCATTGCGTTTACGGGGTATGCCGCCTTATCGGTTGAAAGGCAGATAACGCATTTTACACCCTCGTCGATAGCTGCGGTAAGCACATTATCAGTTCCGAGAACGTTGGTTTTTACAGCCTCAATGGGGAAGAATTCGCAAGAGGGAACCTGCTTTAACGCAGCTGCGTGGAAAATATAGTCAACGCCGTGCATAGCGTTCTTGACAGACTGTATATCTCTCACGTCGCCGATATAGAATTTTAATTTATCGCTGACCTCGGGCATTGTCTGCTGAAATTCATGGCGCATATCGTCCTGCTTTTTCTCATCTCTTGAGAAAACACGAATTTCGCCGATGTCCGTCTGTAAAAAGCGACGCAATACGGTGTTTCCGAATGAGCCCGTACCGCCTGTTATCATAAGTGTTTTTCCGTTGAATAATGACATAACCCTTTATTCTCCTTTATCCTTTACAAGATTTGTTTTTCTTAATAATTTATTAAATAACCCGAAAACGAGATTTTTTTCCGATTTGTTCATACCAAACGCAAGCATACATACGCCGTAAAGCGCAACCGCAACCGCACAGTTTATAACAAATCCGAGCCAACCGTGCTGTGAAAGTCCGACAAGAGTAAACAGTTTTGCACTTACAAAGCAAATAAGAAGCGACGGCAGAATACCCTTGAAAAGTCCCAAATAATACCCGGTAAGACTTATTCCGATTTCCTTTTTGAACATTATGTTCATACAGACTACATTGCCTACCGTCAAAGCGATAACGGAGCCGATAACCGCACCCTCAAGAGGCTTCCAGCTTATGAGTATCGCAGTTAAAACAATGTTGACAAGTGCCGCAACGACCTGGACTATAGCCTGACCCTTGTGTCGGTTCATCGCCCACAGTATCTGATTGCCTATCGACTGTACAATTGCAAACATTTTCGGAGCCATAATGGCAACCGCAACAAAATACGACTGCTCGTACGCCTCTCCTGCCCATAATATCATAAAATGCTTACCGAAGGCAATAAACACGGCAAAAACCATACCGAGCATCATAAATATTATTCTGCCGATACGCACCATTTCATTCTGAAGGTCCTTGGACTTTGCGCCGTTTTCGACCATACGCACAACGCCCGCCATAAGCACACCGTTGAAATGACTGCCGATTGTTTCAAAATACTGAATTATCTGCGAGCCTACTCCGTAAATTGCAATAATTGCCGACGAGCCTTTTGCGAGAATACCGAGAAGCACCGTGTCCGTCATTGAGTTTATCTGCGTTGCAAGCATCTGCAAAAACACGAACGACGAATATGTAACAGTTTCCTTGATAAACGACATATCGGGATTCTTAAATCTCGGTCTGATTTTCAATTTGAAAAGAACATAAAAGGTATATGCAAGCCTTGTTATAAGGTTGAGTGCAAAATAAATTATTACAACGCCGAGAGCCTTTACGCCCAAAGCCAATGCCGTGATTGAAATGACAACTTTAAGAACAGAACAGACTATACTCAAGCCCTTTGAGAACGAAAAGCGTTCGTACGCCATAAGCGTTGTTGCAAAGCTTGAAGTACCGAGAGTAACGGCGCAGGTAAGCATTGTAACACAGAGCATTTTTTGTGAAAGCTTGATTTCCTCGGGAGTCAGTCCCTTTGCAAAAGCGGTAGGAAGAATTATTACAAGCACAATGCCGATTATTACCGCAATAGCTGCAATTGCCAAATAGAATACTGTGGCAATTCCTAAAAATTCCTCTTGCTTTTCCTTGTCGTTATCGGCTCTGAATTTTGCCATATAGCGAATTACCGCACTTCCCACGCCCAAATCGAGGAGCATAAGATAAGACGAAATCTGCGAGGTAAGCTGATACACCGCATATTGCGACTGACCCAGCATCCTTATAAGGAACGGGGTAAAGAGCATTGCCGAAATGACCTCGACAAACATAAGTACATAGGAGTAAATAACTCCGATTTTTCTGTTCAAATTATTTCACTCCTATGGAAGAACTACTTTCACGATACTTTTTTGCTTTCGCCGGTATTCCGTAAGCAACGGCATTTTCGGGAATCTCACCCTTTACCAAACTTAAAGCTCCGATAACGGCTCCGTCTTTAATATTTGAGCCTTTTAACACTTTACATCCGGCAGCAATCCAACAATCATTGCCGATTGTAATCGGAGCAACCGAATTATGCTGGCAGCGAATAAGCTCATCTGCGCCTATTCCGTGATCCGTATCAATAATATAACACTGACCTGCAATCAAAGTATCGTTGCCTATTGTTACACCGCCGTCTTTCGAAGAATAAATAATCGTTCCGTTTCCGATTTCCGAATTATCCCCTATATCTATCAAACCGTCGCCAAAAAACATTACATCCGGATATATTGCAACATTGCGACCGATTTTAACATTGCGGTTAATTAAAGTTATATCTCCTACTATTGAAAAATCATTATGTTTGCACCTTGTTTTCTCTTTGAATATACGCTTTCTGTATTGATATTTAATCTTGTTTCTTACTCTTTCAATCAACATAAAAACGCTCATTGTTATTCTCCTATTAAACTAATAATCTCGTGTTCAAATTCACTGCCGAGCTTTTCGACCTCTTTTCGGCTGTCGTAAGTGTCTGTAAAGTTGACAGACTTTACAGCTTTTGCGATATTTTCCGGCGTTTGTTCGTCATAATAATTCATAAATTTGCCGATTTTTGATTTTTCGATGGCAGGGATACGAATGCTGACAACTCTTAAACCGTTTATCATATAAGTCAATATTTTAGACGGAAATGAAGTTGAGTTAAAAGCTGCACTGGGGTCTTGTGTGCTGAAGCCTATATCACAGCTTTGAATAAACGCCGTAAAATCATCTCCGGAAAGCAAGCCATCATATGTTATCTCGGCTTCAGCCTTTCGGGAAATTTGGTCTACAAAATCAAGCATTTCTTTTTTCTCTTTTTCATTGCCAAAGCCTAAAATATGGATATGATAATCGCTGTTAAGAAAAAGAGCTGTTGCCGCTGCCGCTGCCGCACCGCCCTTTCTCGGGTCGAATGTTCCCGCATAAACGCAATGGATTTTACCGTCCGTAAACAGCTTCGGCATTTCTTTTGCAATATGATAAGTACCGTATATTACAGCCTCGGGCTTTTTTTCTGTGTTTACCTTTTCGGACAAAAGCTCCGTCGGAAAAATAAAGCCGTCGGCAATTTTGAAAAAGTTATATTCCTTTTTGATTACCTTTTCATTGCCGATAACATTGCCGTAAACCTCCTCCGCCTCAAGAATCAACCTGAAGCCCTTGAGCTTTTTAAGCAATTTCACAAGCGACATATAGGCGAGTGAATGATAAACGATAACCGTACTGTTTCTGTCGGTGCTTTTCAGCATATAAAAAAACATCTGAACTTGCATATATACCCTGTTTACAAGTGAAACGATTTTGTTCACCTTGGGCAGAGAGGAAAACAGTTTAAGCGTTGTCCTGTCAGTTATCCTTTCGTTTCTCGTTTTACCTAACTTTTTTTCAAGAGTTGGCGATGCCGAGACAATTTCAACCTCACAGTCATTTTTTTCAAGGCTCTCGCATATGTAATCGATTTTGTTGACCGCCGCCAAAACCGCATCTCTTTTTTCACTGTCGGACGGTTGAGTATAATACGAAATATAGAAGATTTTTTTCATTTTATCACCTGTCATTGCCAGAAGAAAGTATATTGATAATTGTAAGCGTTAGACGCCACAAAGAGTATAAGCAGCATTACAAAATATCCGAATTTCCGATATTTCTTTTCAACCGCAAATATCATCTCGGGTATAAACAGCATCAAAAATATTGAGAAGTACTGAACCACACGCATTATCGCAGGATTTACGAATACCGCAGGCATAAACACAAGTCCCATGAACAGTGCATTATAATAAAGCTTATAATTCCTTGTGTTTTTCTTTACATATTTGAGAAGAATAACCGAAATCACGGTAATCGCAATATACATAAGCAGGAAGTTATATGCGCCTGCGTTCTCGATTGCATCATATTCATAGCCCGAAATATAGCTGAGCAAATCAACATAGCGTTCACGGAAAATGAACAGCAACGGCGTTGCGGTAAAAACAAGTGCGATATACCTCGGGGTAATATCCTTTTTCGCAACGAAATAAAACGGTATAAATACTATTGATGACTTATGCAGCGTGAACGCCACAAGGCAAACAATAAGAAATTTCCAAAACTTTTTCTTTTTTATAAGCTCAGAGCCGATAAACACGACAAGCGCCGTGGCGATCGTCTGCCGAATTCCCGTAACGGCGTAAAATCCGAAAAGGAATGCCGAAAATACAAAATAACTAAAGCACGGAAGCTTTGAGTTTCTGTAGACCCAGACAGCGAGACAAACAAAGAAAATTGCCGCAACCACTATCAAATAGCCTTGATAGTCCTTTACGAAAATCTGAATTATTTTCTCAAAAAGGCTATATCCCGCATCCTTACCTTCATCATTCACATAAACCTGATAAAAGTTTCCGAATATATCATGCCATGAAGTATTAAGCGTGCGATAAAAACGGAATCGGTAGGATAAGGTATCATCTCCGACGTCCATGCTGCGTAAACCGGAAATCAAAGTCCAGTTAATAGTAACAAAGGCGCAGAAAAACCCCCTTTTCTTCCTGCTCGGCTTCCCCGTCAGAAAAATCATGCCGAGCAAAGCCGTCAATATGATATTGGCCAAAAAAATGTTCATAAAAACTTCCTTAAAGATTTATTGCCAGAAAAATTGATAGCTGCTGTTGAATAGGTTCGATGCAATCAACAGTACAAGCGTCATTGCGGTATAAGCCATTGATCTGTACTTCTTTTCGATTGAGCACACTATTTCGGGAATCATAAGCATAATATAAAGAGTAAAATACTGCACCACTCTCATTAGAGCCGGATTTACAAAAACCGCAGGCAGAAACAGCGTGCCCATAAACAATGCGTTATAGTACATTTTATAATTTTCACAGTTTGCTTTTATAAATTTAATAAGTATTATGGATATGACGCAAACCGCCATATATATAAACGTAAAGCTGTATGCGCCCGAGCTCTCCAAAGCATCGTAATCATAGCCCGAAATGTAATTTAACACTTCTATATATTGATTTCTAAAGACAAAAAGTATAGGAAATGCGCCGAATACCGCAGCAGAGTACTTTGCGGTAATTTCTTTTTGGGAGATAAAGTAAAACGGTAAAAAGACCATTGACGATTTATGTATTGTAAACGCTATGACACATATAAGCAAAAATTTCCAAAATTGTCTGCGTTTGATAAGCTCCGTTCCCACAAGCACGACTAATGCCGTAGCGATAGTCTGCCGTGTTCCTGTTATTGCATAAAAGCGGAACAGGAACGCCGAAAATATAAGATAACTGAAGCACGGAAGCCGCGAATTTCGATATATCCAAACTGCAAGACAAACAAAAAATATAATCGCAACTATAAAAAGATATGCCTGAAAGTTTGTTACAAAAACCTGCGTTATCTTTTCAAAAAGTGTATAACCCGGGTCTTTTCCCTCCTCATTTACATAAACATCATAAAACGTTCTGAATACCTGTTTCCACGACATATGCGTTGTGATATTATATCTTAATTTATAGGAAAACATATCCGGGCTGACGCTCATACCTCGAAGTCCCGATATAAGTATCCACTGAGCTGCCGTTAAACCGACAAAGGCTTTTCTTTTATTCGGGGTCGGCTTTATCAAAAGAAGCATAAAGCCCCATAACAGCGTCAGGAGTATGTTGACAACATAAATATTCATATCTTTCCTTTATTGTGTCAAATCTTCGTAAAGTTTGATGAATTCCTTTGTAATATTTGCTCTTGAAAAATTATCTCGTGCAAACCTGACACACGAGTCGCTGTAGCTTTTTTTACCGTTTGCGGCTATCTCGTTTATCGCCTTGAATATTCCGTCCTTTTCATCGATATTAACCGCTTTTCCGCAATTATCTCCGACCAATTCGGGACAGGCGGTAGAATTATAACAGACAACGGGAGTTCCGCAGGCGAGCGCTTCTGCGGATACCTTGCCGAACGTCTCCTGATACGAAAATGTAACAAACACATCCGCAAGTGAATAATAAAGTGCAAGCTCCTGCTGTGAATTTGTCCTGCCGACACAAATTACATTGTCCGGAAGCGTAACTCCCTCGGCAGGATTGCCGACAAGAAGAATTACCTTATCGTCGGATATTTTATCGGCAAGCTCAAGGAATTGCGGCAACCCTTTTGCGCTGCCCCATTGCTCAGCTACGCCGATTATAACAAATTTGTTTTCTATCCCCATTTCACGCCGTTTCTCCTCGGCGGGCACAGGGGTAAATTTTTCCATATCTATCCAAAGATATTCCCTTTTGATTATCTTTGCGTTCTTAGCTATGGGAGAGCGCCGACATTCATTGGTTACCCAGTCGGAAATGCCTACTATCGCAAGCCTCGGGATTGCATTAAACAGCTTAATTCTGTCTGAGTGCACCTTTTTTGTTCTGTCAAAAAACCAGCTGTCGTTACCCTCGTGAAGCTGCGGACAGTCATGGCACAGCGTTTCCCATTTATAACAGCCTGCCGTGGTATAGTGCATACATTTTCCCGTAAAAAACCAACAGTCGTAAAGAGAAATCACGGTCGGAATATCATTCTTTGCCAGATATTCAAGAAGCATCGGAAGATTTATAAAATTTGCATGGAGATTGTGCAAATGAACTATATCGGGTTTAAGCTCGTCAATATATTTAATTAGCTTTCTTGTATTCTTTTTTGAAAAATAACCTTGCATCCCCGTAAGCCGTGACATCAAAGCATGAGTTTTGATTGATTTCTCATTGCCGATTTGATATACATTTTCACAGCCATAGGTTCTTGAGCAGGCGCAATAGGACTCGACCCCGTTTGCGTTCAAATCCTCGTTTAGCTCCATAAGGCTCCTACCCGTGCTGTACCGCTTATAAACAGCGTTAATGTGCAGTACTCTCATATTTGTTACCTACCGTTTTCTTAATCTCCTCATACAACGCTTTTTGCATTTTACTGCGCTGATGGTTTTTCTTTCCCGACTCCCACGCTTTGTCGGCATAGTCCTTTAACAGAGATTTATCCTTATACAGTTTTTCAAGCTGCTCTGAAATCTCGTTTTTTGAAAGCGCAACCGCACCGCAGGAATTTTGAATAAAATAATCTATCGAAGCGCAGCTTTTGTCGCCTATCGCAAGAATACAGCGGTTTGTTGCGAGGTAATCGACAATTTTTGTTGAAAATGACTGATGCGCAGCAAGCTTTTCTTTTATATCAAACGCCTCCGCATGAACAAGAATATCCGCTTGTGCCTGAAGAGAGCGTATTTCGGAATAGCTTACAGGCGGATGAAGCGCACTGCACCCGTCAATATTGAGCTTTGATTTTTGGCTTTTCGAAAGCGGAGTCGGAGTATAGATGTCAAGCGTGAACTTTTTGCCGTCCGAATTGAGCGTCTTAACAGCCTTTGCAAGTTCTGCCAAAATTTTATATCTGCCGCTGCTTACATTGCCTGCATATATCATTTTAAGAGTATCGCCGGGAGTCTTAAACTCCGGTCGCTTTGAACCGTCAAAGTCGGAGCATTTTGTCAGAATTTCAAACTTATCTCCGAATATTTCCGTGTATTCCTTTTTCTGAACAGGAGAAATAACATAAACCTTTTTGCAAAAGGAAAATACCTTTCGCATTTTCTTTCTTAAAATAATTCTGTCAATCCAATATAAAGGCGATAAAGAGAATTGCCGCATAGTATAAACATCGTCCGAAACATAACCGATTGCAGGAATGTTGAACCGCTTTAAGATAAACTCGTTTATATCGTGAATATAATGAGAATAGTAAATCGGTATAAAAAGCAAGTCGGGCTTAAAGCTGTCAACAAACTCAATAAATTCAGGCGAGCACCAATGTCCTGCTTTCCATATAATTGCCCTTGCCCAGAACATTGGTATACTTCTATGCTTCTTTGCCTTATTAAAAATCTTTTCGCCGCTGTCGAGCTTCTGAGCTTCTTCGTTTTCCGGCATAAACACCTCTTTGCCCGATTTTCCTTTTCCGAGCAGGTTGTTTATAAGTGTTTTTTCCGTTATTTGATAATATCTTGAAACACAGTTATTTTTCGGCATTCCGTACTTACAGTAAATATTCGCTATTTCCAAATCGGGTATGCCTTCAAATATATTTGAAAAGGAATTGCCGAAGCTGTTATCATTTCTCCACGGAGAATTTGATACAATAAGGATACGCAACGCTTTCACCTCAAACAGTAATTAGTCTTGACGCAATAAATGCAAGAAAACAAGTCAGCCGATACAATTTCATTCTGATAAGCTTTAATGAAATTCCCATATATATTCTTTTTAATTTACCCTCAAAAAACGGGGTTCCCGCTCCGCTTTTAAGCGCATTCTGAAGCCTTTCGTGCTTAAACATCCGTATGCATTTTTCTACTCTTTTGTGATACGAGGTATTTGTATCGCCCATAACAATTACGGAAAAAGCCAAGATATTACTGTACAATAGGGTTTCTCTTCTGCCGTAGATATGCGAATTGTATTTTTTGCTGTCAATTTCTTTAATAAAAGATTCAGCCTTTTCATCCATTTCCAGCACTGTATCAAAAAAGTTTTCGTGATATGATGCTGATATACTTCCGTCATGCTTAAGGTTATTTAACGACGGTTTTTCATAAAGCGCTATTTTATCGGCAGCCTTTAAGAAATCAAGGTTAAAAAAGAAATCCTCGGATATTCTTCCCAACGGGTATCTTATATTTTTTTCTTTAATAAGCTTCAGGGAATACAAAACTGCTGTGGAACGCTTTGCCCTGCCCTTTCCGATAAGAACCTCAAGGGCAAATATTTTAGGGTCTTCCGAAAACATTTCGGGTGTAAAATGCAGCGATTTGATTTTTTTATCGGTGTTATCGTATGTCTTATAATATGTATTGGGAATTACGGCGTCGCACCCTTGCGCAATCGCCTTTTCCGTCATTTCCTCAATCGCATAATCCGCAAGCGTATCATCGGAATCAAGGAACAGTATATATTCGCCGTTGGCTTTGTCTATACCTGCATTTCTTGCCGAAGAAAGACCGCCGTTTTCCTTATGTATAACCGAAATTCGGTCGTCTGTTTTACGAAGCTCATCACATATTACGGGACAAGCGTCGGGCGAGCCGTCATCGACAAGAATGACCTCAAGATTTTTATATGTCTGCGACAAAATCGAATTAACGCTCTTTATAACATATTTTTCTGTTTTATATACGGGTATAACCACGCTTACCAAAGGATTCATCAAATCTGTATTCCTCATCTGTATTATTTTTTTGCACAATTACCGTTACTGCTCAAAAGCAATTATGCAAATGTAATTTCTGTATATTCATATCATAAAAGTTCTGCCGTTATTTATTCTCAAGCATTTCATTAAAAAGTACAGCATACTGCTCCATACTTTTTTCGATGTTGAAATTATCTGTTGCAAATTTACGACATCTGCGTGAATAAGCATCCTTACCGTTTTTCAGTACTCGCCTTATTGCAAGCATTAAACCGTCAATATCACCGGGTGCAACCGCTTCACCGCAATTTTCTCCGACTAACTCCGGATTTGCGGTCATATTAAAGCATACGGCAGGTGTACCGCATGCCTCCGCTTCGGCAATAACCTTTCCGAAAGTTTCCTCCATAGACGGTTGGATAAACACATCGGCAAGCGAATAATAATTTACCAATTCTTCAACCGAATCGGTAGTCGGAACGGATACTATATTTTCATTTAACGAATACTCGCCGGAAATATTACCGACAAGCAGTATTCTTTCATCCTTTTCAAGCCTGTCGGACAGCTTCAGAATCTTATCAAGACCCTTTGTCATACTCCAAGCACTTGCGACGAAAAGAATAACCTTTTTGTTTTCGAGACCTAATTTTCTGCGGACTTCGGACGCATCAACAGGATGAAAAACATCCGTGTCAATCCAATTATAAATTCTTGTGATAACCTTTGCGTTTTTGAATACAGGCGCTTTTTCAGCCTCACCGCAAAGCCAATCCGAAACGCCGACAACCGCAAGGTTCTTTATGTTGCCGAAAAGCCTTTTTTTATCTTTAAGCATTTCGGGTGTTCTGTCAAAGAACCAACTGACATTATATTTTTTAAGGCTCGGGCAGTTACCGCAGCCCTTCTGCCAACGGTAGCAGCCGTCAAGAGTATAATGACAGCATTTGCCTGTGAAAAACCAGCAATCGTGAAGTACCGCCACTGTAACTATGTTCTTTTCAGCCAAATATTTCAAAAGCATCGGAAGATTTATATAGTTTCCGTGAAGATTTCTGAGCACAACAATATCCGGCTTGAATTTGTCCATAAACTTCAGCAAATCCCTTGTGGCTTTGAAAGAAAAATACCCTTGCTTACCGGATATTCTGGACATAAGCCCATGTATTTTAACATCAATTTTATTTCCAATTATATATTCATTGTTTTCGTCAACCGATGGGCCCTTTGAGTAAGCAACAGCACATATGTCGCCGTGAGTGTTAAAATATTTGCACATTTCAGCGGAAGTTCGTCCGGTTGACGATATTTTATTGACCGCATTTATCTGTAAAATTTTCAACAAAGCACCTCCGACAAACTATAAATTTTCCTTGTACCATTCGATTGCAAGCTTAATTCCGTCTTGGAAGCTGTAATCGGGATCATAGCCGAGAAGCTTTCTCGCCTTTGAAATATCGGCGTTCGAATGTTTTATATCGCCCTTTCTGTCGGGTCCGAAGTTAGGCTCAACATCAATTCCAAGCGCCTTTGTAAGCCCGTAATAAATGTCGATAAGATATTCTCTGCCGCCGTAGGCAATATTGAATGCGTTACCTGCCGCCTCATGGGAAGCAAGACACGCTTTAAGGTTAGCTTCAATGACATTATCAATATAAGTAAAGTCTCTGCTCTGCTTGCCGTCGCCGTTAATTGTCGGCACCTCGCCGTGCATAAGCTGCTTTAAGAATTTCGGGATAACCGCCGCATACGCTCCGTCGGGATCCTGACGTCTGCCGAAAACATTGAAATATCTCATTCCGTACGTATCAAGTCCGTAATGCATTGTATAGAGCTTTGCCCATTCCTCGTCGCAACGCTTTGTAAGAGCATACGGAGAAAGGAGATTGCCCTCCCTGCCCTCGGTCTTGGGCAAATTAGGCTCGTCGCCGTAAACAGATGAGGAAGAAGCATAAACAAACTTTTTAACTCCGTTTTGTCTTGCCGCTTCGAGCATATTAAGCGTACCCTCAATATTGTTTTTGCAATAAAAAATCGGCATTTCAAGGCTTCTCGGAACACTTCCCCAAGCAGCCTGATTGAGAACAAAATCCACGCCCTCACAAGCCTTCATACAGGTATCCAAATCCTTTATATCGCCCTTTATAAACTGATAATTCGGATTTTCGAGGAACATATCGACATTCTTTTGCTTGCCTGTCGAAAGGTCGTCGAGCGCTCTGACCTTATAGCCCATATTGAGAATAGCCTCACAAAGATTTGAGCCTACAAATCCTGCCGCACCTGTTACAAGAAACAGCGTGTCCGACGGAAATTTCAAATTTTTATATCCCATTGTTTTTTTCTCCGATTAAAAAGGTAAAAATGAATTGATTGTGAAAATTATATTGAGCAATCTTGCTCTCGTGTCCGTTTCCTTCATATTCACAACACGAATGTTCATATTGTAAAGTTCGGGATTAAGGCGCTTTTTCAAATCAAGATGATGTTCATCCGAAATTCTTTTTTCAAGCGGTACTCGGAACATCAGGTCAAGGAATTTACGATTGTTATATGCAAATGTAATATCAAAGCAATATTTCATTTCGCTTATATTCAGACCGCCCCAGCTGCCCCAAGTTACTTCGTTGTAATGCATATCGGCAGGCGGATAGCATTCCGGAATTTTATCGTATTCAAACTCCTTGATATACTCCGCAAACACTCTGTCGATTTTATGCGCAAGACGCCTGTTAAAAATGAATATCTTATACAGGTTTCTGAAAAGCTTAGGCGACAGCTTCGGCATTTTACTCCTGCCGTAATGTTTATACCAATAAGCCCTAATCGTTTCCGACACCCACGACTTTACTTCAACATCGCATCCGCAGTTTTCTTCAAGATAAAATCTCTTTCTTGACTCATTGCCTTTTCTTTCGGCAATATATCCGCTGTTATGGCGTTGAATTTCAACCTTCAGCTCGTAATCTGAAATATCATCCGCCGAGTCAGGAATATTGTATATATGGTGCTTTACGCCAAAAGCATTTGCGATTGTTTTTGCCGCCTCAACATCCGGTACTTCCTTCGGTGCCGAAAGATAGCTGAAAGCTTCAAACCTTTCATATATTCCGTTTGCCGCTGCAAATGTAGTGTTGCTGTCAATACCGCCTGTAAGAGATATCCACGGATGCTCCCATTTTTTAGAAATTAACTCCATATTCTTCTTAAGAATATCGGCAGCTTCCTCAATTACTCTGTCGTATTCTGCGCCCTCGGCAACCTCAAATTCTTTAAGAGGCCAAAAGCGCTTGTGCGAAATTTTTTCATTTGCATATGTATATTCAATGCTCGGAACAATTCTCTTAACATTTGTAAACGGTGTCATATCAGCCGGAAGATACGGTCCCATAACCCTACCGTACCACTTATAATCTATAAGTTCCTTTACAAAATCATCCATATTCAGATTACAAATATCCCCTATAAGCTGAGGATGTGAGGATAAATAAAAATTGCCGTCTATAACTCCGTAACAGCCTGACTGCATACCGGAAGGATCAACCGAAAATTTGACTTGCCCATTCTCGATAGCCCCCGTAACATAAACACCGGTAATCTCGGAAATTCTGTCATAATATTTATCGGTACCATAATCCTTGAGAATATCAGTAAGTATTTTTTCTTCTTCGATTTCCATCAAAAAAGGATCATAACAATGACCGAGCAAAAATAATGTTACTTTGCCATTGCTTGCAAAATGAACCGATGTTTTATTATGAGTGTAGAAATAATATCCGTCTCTATGTGTTTCGTTCCAATTTCCGTAAAAAGGAAAAGCTTCGAGGTTTTCAATCTTTTTATCCGTGACCAAAAAACCTCTGATAAATAAGAACTTTTGAAGATCCGATTTTTTGTCAAGCGCCTCTTTAAGCATTAAGTACATCTCCTAAAAATTAAAGTCTCCAATAAATATATCCTGCGTTTTCGTATTCCTTGCGTGAAAGCAAGCCTTTAATATCTACAAGTACATTCTTGTTTTCACTCTGCTTGAACATCGCTTCAAAGTCATTCATTGTTAATGACTTAAACTGCTCGTGAGCAACGGCGAGAATTACGGCGTCGCAAGCTTTAATTTCATTTATATCGACAAATTCAATTCCGTAAAGACGTTTGGCCTCGTCCGCATCAGCCTCGGGGTCGGCGATTATCGGTGTAATACCATACTCACGAAGCTCATTGTAAATATCTATAATCTTTGTATTTCTTGTATCCGGACAATTTTCCTTAAATGTAAAGCCGAGAATTGCAACCTTTGCATTCTTTATGGAAACATCGGCTTTGATAAGATTTTTGACTGTATTTTCGGCAACATATTTTCCCATATCGTCGTTTATTCTTCTGCCCGAGAGAATAATCTGGCTGTGATAGCCGAGCTCTTCTGCCTTATATGTAAGATAATAGGGATCTACACCTATGCAGTGACCGCCGACAAGACCGGGGTAG
>OJAW01000568.1_pt1 | contig 25502 bp, 26 predicted proteins | sample 1589151 | NCBI WGS metagenome assembly OJAW01 (sample SAMN03283290) | human gut metagenome | biome: human-associated habitat; material: feces | host: Homo sapiens | place: Peru | collected 2012
AATAATATTACAAATAATATGTTAAGTGTAGGTCAAGTATTAAAGATACCAACAAAAACTGTTGATGTGGGAGATACTGATATATATCAGGTTAAAGCAGGAGATACTCTTTATAATATAGCTAAGAAATATAATATTAGTGTTAATGAATTAAAAGGACTAAATGATCTTGATAGTGATGAATTATCAGTAGGCCAAATTCTTAAGGTGCCTAGTGGATTATCTTTAGTTAATACATATATAGTAGGTAAAGGAGATACTTTGTATTCAATAGCTAAAAAGTTTGATACTTCTGTGAATAAAATAAAAGAATTGAATGGACTTAGTAATAATATGCTAAGTGTAGGTCAGAAACTAATTATTCCAATAGGAGAAGAAACTACATATGTGGTTAAAGCGGGAGATACTCTTTATAGTATAGCTAGGGAATATAATATATCGGTAGATGAATTAAAGAGACTTAATAATCTTAGTGGTAATACTTTAAAAATAGGTCAAATTCTTATTGTAAAAGAAGTATAAGAAAAAGAATTAATACACAGGAAAAGACCAATCACTGTTATTGATATACTTTGTTTGTTGATACAAATATGAGGCTGTTGAACTTCAACAGTCTTTTATTTTACAAAAACACTTGATTATATAGTTAGTTTATGCTAACCTATAGATAGTTAGTAAGAACTAACTAGGAGGTCAACAATGAAAGTAGTCTATGCATCAAGAACTGGAAATGTAGAAGCATTAATTGGAAAACTAGGTATTACAGACGCATTACATATTGAAGATGGTACAGAAAAGGTTTCTGAAGACTATATCTTATTTACTTATACAGATGGCTTTGGAGATGTTCCTTATGAAGTATCAGACTTCTTAGAAAACAATCCATCTATTAAAGGTGTAATTGCTTCTGGTGATACAGGATATGGTGAAGCTTATTGTTTAGCTGGTGATAAGATCAGTGAAGAGTATCATGTTCCATGTCTTTACAAAGTAGAAAATGATGGTACTGATGAAGATGTAGAAGCCATCAAAGAGTTACTTTAATATGACCTTAGGATATCATCAATTTGAACATCTTCTTCTTACACATTGCACACCTACCTTGATCAAGCGTAAGCTAGGTAGTATGTTTCATCTTGATAATAGATATTCAGATGTTCATGAACTTGTAGAATATTATGATCAGATTCTTAACCTTCAAGGATTACGAATAAATCTCTTTTATACTCATGGTCGATATACAGTATATGTATATTTGCCTTCCTCACTCAATTACTTAATGACTAACAAAGACATTCAATCCTTTCTGAAACAATATGATTATCCTGATCATGATATTCTATCTCATCTAGAGAAACGTCTTGAGATGAGTCAATATCCACACGAAATAGGGTTATTTTTGGGTTATCCACTTGCTGATGTATGGGGGTTTGTACATCATAAGAAGTGTCAATGTTGTGGCTATTGGAAGGTATATGAAAATAAACGTGAAAAAGAAAGTCTCTTTAAACAATTTGACTGTTGTAGAAAAGAATTCATACTCCTTTATGAGCAGGGCTATTCTTTATCACAAATCCTTAATCAGGCTGATAATCAGCCTTTTTCTTTTACCTTAAATGAATTATAATGTTTTCGAGGTGGTTATAAATGATGAGAGTAAATGAAACAGAAACCAAAAGATTATTAGAAGCGGTTAAACCAGCGAAGCTTGTTGCAGCAACTAAATATATTGATGAAAAAGAAGTAGAAAAGCTAGAAGAATGTGGTGTTATGATCTATGGTGAAAATAAAGTACAGGACTTCTTAAAGAAGTATGAAGACTACCATGGAAAAGGTGTATGGTATTTTATTGGTACATTACAGACGAATAAAGTAAAGTATATTATTGATAAAGTACAGATGATTCATTCTGTCGCAAACTATAGATTAATTGATGAAATAGAGAAACAGGCAGCTAAACATGATCTCGTTATGGATATCTTATTACAGGTTAATATTGCGAAAGAAGAATCTAAACATGGCTTTAATGAAGAAGAAATGAATGAAGTTATGGACTACTTAAAAGATAAATCTCATTTAAATCCTAGAGGATTAATGATGATGGCTCCTAATATTGAAGTGGAAGAAACAAGACAATACTTTAAAGCAACTAAAGATCTATTAACTAAACTACAGGAATCTTATCCTAACTATCAATTAACTGAACTATCAATGGGTATGACACATGACTTCCCTATTGCGGTTGCAGAAGGTAGTACAATGGTAAGACTTGGTCATGCATTATTTGATGAATAATTAAAAACATCCCTAGAAACTTATTATGTTTCTAGGGATTTGTGCTTAGTATAGGAAATCTGGATTATTATACTCTGCACAACATTCCTGCCAGTATGCCATAGATTCCTTAATATCACGACAGACATAATCATAATCTTTCTTCTCTATCTTTCCATGATCTGCCATACTCTTATAGAATTTCTTTAAGCTTGTAGCAGTTGTTTTGACAGTTGCAGGAGTAGACCACATACATTTACGGATAAAGAAATCTCCAAGGAAGTCACCAAGCATAGTAACGCTTTCCTCCATAGTGACACTCATTCTATAAACTAAGAAGTCATTAATGAACAAATTTGCATTAGATAGATGATTGTAGATTTTTTTTCCTGCATTTTCAAGATCTTCATGGAAGAGAAGTAAGTATTCATGATTTGTGTCTTTATTTTTTTACTGAAGTCTAGATAGTCGATAAGCGTTATATTCCTTTCGTTATAAATTTGTGGCGAAAAACCCACACGCTTGCGTGTGGGATGAAAGCCACATTTCACTTGATAAATACTTAGAAAAATGATATATAATCTATGTATATTAAAGTATAGAAAGTAAACAGATCATTAGTAAAAGTAACTATGATATAAACACACATACAACAAAACAACCATCACTGTAATCAGAAAAAACCTAATAATGCTGCACATATAGCGAACAATAATAACCATGCAGAACAGTGCACTCCTAATAATTCAGCATATCATTCAAGTTGTGGAAAAAAGTAATGGCACGAACAAAAAGTGACAATGTACAAATAAATATTTTCATTCCTACTGGATGGAAAACAGAACTTGAAAACCCTGCATGTATCTATTCTGTTGAGGAAGGAGAGAGTATCATATTTCTTGACTTGCTTCGTATTGAAAATATCTGATACAGTATCACATCATCAGGTATTCTAAATTCATATTTCTGGTATTAAAAGGTAATGTAGAGGAAATATTGAAACAGATATTACAGAAAAATCTATTACCACATTAAGGCTCTTGAAGTGAAGCCTGACCATATACATGTCTTTGTAGATGTACCACAAACTGTTGCTTCCTGTGATGTTGTAAGAACTTTTAAAGATATAAGTGCTATTGAACTATTCAAGGCATTTCCACAATTAATACAATTCTGCAGGATGCGGTATTTTATGGTCTAGAGGATATTTTGTATCTACAGTAATTAAGATAATATTAAGGAGCAGAAAAATGATAACTGATAAAGAACATAAAAGACATCTTAAACAATTTCATAAGCTTTCTGACAGGCATATCCTGGCTGTAGAAACCGATATGTCTTATTCTGATGCACTTAAAGTAATGGCTCTTTCTGATAAGATACGCAAAGCTGGGAATGAACTTGTAGGTCTTATGAGAAAGAATTATGACCAGCTTATGCGTACAAAGAGATACCGTAAATTACTATTTCTTTATGGTAATTCTAAAGATAAGGATAAACGAAAAACTTATGCTAAACAACTTAATGAAATGCAGAAAGCTTATAATATTACATGGGAATACTGCAGAACGTCCATGATTCCAATAGGCAAGAAATATGGTGTAGACGCTGTATTTGCTCTGACTAAAGCCGAAGATATATGGCGTGGTATTGAAAAATGCTTATATGGTAATGGTAATGCCATTCATTTCTCAAAATACGGAGAACTGCCTTGTATTCGTGCAAAGCAGATCAATCGTGGTATACCTATATCCGTTACAGATAATAAACTTCATTTCAAACTTGGCAGGATGGTATTTGGAATACAAATAAATGATAGATTCCAGCAGGATGAAGCAGATGCGGTTTTATCATATCTTGCCGAATCTGAGATTTTGGATGACAGGGCTGTTAATACTCTTATTAAAGATGGCTGTTGCATAGATACATACAGACCCTGCTATGCTACGCTTGTTCCCAGGATGATAAGAGGTAAATACAGAGTATATCTGCATCTTACTATCGAGGGTAAAGCGAAGCCAAAATATGATAAGCATGGCAACCCAAGACATAAATATGGCAAAGGAATGATCGGTGCTGATATTGGTACACAGACTGTTGCTTATACATCTGATACTGAGGTGGGCTTGAAGAATCTTTCAGAGCGTGGCAACAGTATTCAGACTTCTGAGAGAAAAGAACGTCTGCTTTACCGTGCTATGGACAGGTCAAGACGTGCAACTAATCCGCAGAATTATAATGATGATGGTACTGTTAAAAAAGGCCGTAAAACCTGGAGATATTCAAATCATTATAAGAAGCTGAAAGCAAAGCACTCTGAATTATGTCGCATCAATGCCATAAACAGACAGCTTGCAATAAATGAAGACGCCAACCATTTAAGAAGTCTTGGAGATATATTTGTCACTGAACCTAAAAATGCAGGCAAGCTTATGAGACGAGTCAAAGAAACTACGGTCAATAGCAAGGGTAAGTATAATAAGAAAAAGCGTTTTGGCAGATCTATAAAGAACAGATGTCCTTCTGGGTTTCAAACTGCTGTAGAACAGAAATTCAAGGTATCAGGTGGTATATATATTGAAGTATCTAATGATTACAGAGCAAGTCAATATGATCATACTGTTGATGACTATATTAAAAAGAGATTATCTGACCGAATGTATAAGCTGCAAGATGGTACAGAGGTACAACGAGACTGGTATTCATCATTCCTATTATACTGTTACGATTACAGAACCAAAGATATAGATAAAAACAAATGTATTTCTGAATTTGATAAGTGTTACAGCAAAGAAAAAGCTCTAATCAAATGGATTAAGGTTAACGAGATCAAGATATTAAATAGCGGAATTAAGACAGCATAAAACATATTCAGGGAGATTGATTATACTTCCTTACGAAAGTAGAAATTTACCGTTAATGTGGTCGCTGGACTGCTTGGTAATGAAAGTTCTGATTCAAATAGATTTACACTTGTAACTCCAAAGTCTGAAAATGATGTACGATTACAAGCTACACTTGGCAATCAGAACCCCACGGGCTTGCCCGTGGGAGTAGTCAGAGAAACCGCTATCAAAAAGACTTGTTCAGTTAGAAAAGAGTGTGAATTATTTCTATAATTTAATAGAAGGAAATCAAGAAGAGGATGAGATAGGATGATATTTTCATCCTTCTTTCCTCTTTTTGACTTTGTTAGACAAGCGCTGTACTTTTCCTTACAAATAGTTAAATTTTGTGTATTTATCATTATATTTTGTAATTTTATTAGGCAAAAAACTAGATTATTTCTTAAAATTCGTTTAATATAGGTTCGATATAATACACAAAAAGAGAGAGGGATGTGGAAATATGAAATATTATTTAGGAATTGATGTAGGATCTACAACTGTAAAACTCTATTTGACAGACGAGAATGATAAATGCTTATTTTCTAAGTACACAAGACATTTCTCAGATGTTAGAAAAACAATCTATGAGTTATTAATTGAAGTAAAGAACCAGATGGGTGATATTGATTTATATCCTGTTATGACTGGTTCAGGAGGTTTATCTCTTGCAGATAAGCTTGGTATTTCTTTTATACAGGAAGTTATTGCGTGTACAAAGACAGTAGAAACATATATTCCACAAACTGATGTTGTTATAGAGCTTGGTGGAGAAGATGCCAAGATCACTTATTTTGAAGGACAGCTTGAACAGCGTATGAACGGTACTTGTGCAGGAGGTACTGGGGCATTTATTGACCAGATGGCAACTTTATTAAAGACTGATGCCGCTGGTTTAAATGAATATGCGAAAAACTATAAGACAATCTATCCTATCGCATCACGTTGTGGTGTCTTTGCGAAAACAGATATTCAGCCTTTAATTAATGAAGGTGTATCTAAAGAAGATATTGCGGTATCTATTTTCCAGGCAGTTGTCAATCAGACTATTTCTGGTCTTGCCTGTGGTAAACCTATTAGAGGGAATGTTGCATTCTTAGGTGGTCCACTTTATTTCATGGATCAGTTAAGAGAACGTTTTATTGAAACATTAGGTTTAACTGAAGATGAAATCATCTTCCCACAGAACTCACAGCTATTTGTTGCTATGGGTGCATGTTTAAATGCGAAAGAAAAGGTAGAAAGCCCATTAAACATCTCTAAGATTATTGAAGACTTAGAAGGTCTTTCAGACTCCCCTACAGAACTTACAAATGTCTTAGAACCATTATTTAATGATGAAGCAGAATTAAAAGAATTCAGAGAAAGACACTTTACTCATATCACTAAGAAAAGAACACTTAAGAAATATAAAGGTAAAGTATTCTTAGGTATCGATGTTGGTTCTACAACATCTAAGATCATCATGACTGATGATCAGGGTGCTATTTTATATTCTTTCTATAATTCTAATGAAGGAAATCCATTACAGCTGATCATGAGTCTGATGAAAGAAATCTATCAGATGCTTCCAGAAGGATGTTATATTGCGAAAGCAGGTGTTACTGGTTATGGTGAAGCCCTTATTAAAGCTGCTTTAAAGGTAGATATTGGTGAAGTAGAAACAATTGCCCATTATACTGCCGCAAAAGCCTATGAACCTGATGTAGATTTCATTCTTGATATTGGTGGTCAGGATATGAAGGCTATTACTATTAGAGATAACGTCATTCAGAACATTTCATTAAATGAAGCATGTTCTGCAGGATGTGGTTCATTCTTAGAAACATTCGCAAAATCATTAGGTTATAAGATTGAAGAATTCGCAGAACTTGCATTAAAGTCTAAACACCCTATTGATTTAGGTTCTAGATGTACAGTATTCATGAACTCAAAGGTAAAACAGGCACAAAAAGAAGGTGCTTCAGTAGAAGATATTAGTGCTGGTTTATCTTATTCAGTTATCAAGAATGCGTTATATAAAGTTATTAAATTAAGAAGTAAAGAAGATATTGGTAAGCATGTTGTTGTACAGGGAGGTACTTTCTATAACGAAGCTGTACTACGTGCATTTGAAAAAGAAACAGGTATTGAAGTAGTAAGACCTGATATCGCAGGATTAATGGGTGCTTATGGTATGGCTCGTATTGCGATTGAAAATGATGACAATGAACCTTCTACTATTCTTTCATTAGAAGAAATAGAAGCACTTGACTATGATACAAAGATTAGAAACTGTGGTAAGTGTACAAATAACTGTATGTTAACTATTACATCATTCAATGATGGTAGAGAATATATTTCAGGTAATAGATGTGAAAGAGGGGCTAATCTTCCAATGACATCTAAGAAGTTACCTAACCTCTATGATTATAAATATGGTCGTATCTTTGGTTATAAATCTCTTTCTAAAGATGATGCAAGAAGAGGAGAAGTCGGTATTCCTAGAGTACTTAATATGTATGAGAACTATCCATTCTGGCATACATTCTTTACTCAGTTAGGCTTTAGAGTTGTTTTATCAGCAAGATCTTCTAAGAAGATTTATGAAAAGGGTATTGAATCTATTCCATCAGAAAATGCCTGCTATCCAGCAAAGATTTCTCATGGACATATTGAAAACCTGATTGAAAGAGGTATTCCTTTTATCTTCTATCCATCAGTAGCATATGAAAGAAAAGAATATGAAGATGCAGGTAATAACTATAACTGTCCAGTTGTTGCTTCTTATCCAGAAGTTATTAGAAACAATGTAGACAGCTTAGAAGAACACAACGTGAAATATAAGAACCCATTCTTATCTTTAAATAACCCTAAAACATTATTTAAGGTAATGAAGGAATCTTTAGCTGAATATGATATTTCAGATAAGGAAATGCATAATGCGATTGATAAGGCTTATCAGGAATTAGCACGTGCAAGAAAAGATATTGAAGTTAAGGGTCAGGAAGCATTGGAATGGATGCATAAAAACCATAAGAAGGGTATTGTCCTTGCAGGACGTCCTTACCATGTGGATCCAGAAATCAACCATGGTATTGCAAGCTTAATTACAAGTGAAGGTTTCTGTGTATTAACAGAAGATTCTGTATGTAATTTGAATAAAGAAAACTTAGACTTACGTGTAGTAGACCAATGGACATATCATTCTAGACTCTATCGTGCTGCTGAATTCGTAACAACTCAGCCAGATCTTGAACTCATCCAGTTAACATCATTTGGATGTGGATTAGATGCAGTTACAAGTGACCAGGTGGCTGAATTATTACAGGCAAGAGGTAAGATTTATACACTTATTAAGATTGATGAAGCCTCTAACTTAGGACCAATCAGAATCCGTATTAGATCACTAAAAGCAACAGTAAAGAAGAAAGACAATACTGTACACTTAGAAAATAAATATGAATCTGAAAAGGTATCATTCACACAAGAAATGAAAGATGATAGATGGACTATTCTATGTCCTCAGATGTCTCCTATTCATTTCCAGTTTGTAGAAACTGCAATGAATTCAGAAGGTTATAACTTTGTCGTATTACCTTCAGTAGATAAAGATGCTGTAGACCAGGGATTAAAGTATGTTAATAATGATGCATGTTATCCAAGTATCTTAGTAACAGGTCAGATGATGAATGCCTTGAATTCAGGTAAGTATGATCCTCATAAGGTGGCATTGATCATCTCACAGACAGGTGGAGGATGTCGTGCAACAAACTATATTGCGTTTATTAGAAAAGCATTAAAGGATGCACATATGGATTATGTACCTGTTATTTCAGCAAACTTACAGGGATTAGAATCTAACCCAGGCTTTAAGATCACTTATAAGGTGGCTAAGAAGGTTATTATTGGGGCTATGTATGGTGACTTATTCATGAGAGTTTTATATCGTGTAAGACCTTATGAAAAGGTGAAAGGTTCAGCTAATGAATTATATGAATCATGGGTAGAAAAATGTAAGGAAAACGTTGAAAATGGTTCTATGAAGGAATTCAAGAAGAACGTTTATCAGATTGTAAAGGAATTTGATGAATTACCACTTCTAGATATTAAGAAACCTAGAGTAGGTCTTGTAGGAGAAATCCTTGTTAAATTCCATCCTACTGCCAATAATGAGATTGTAAAGATTATTGAAGAAGAAGGCGCAGAAGCAGTTATGCCAGATTTAATTGACTTCTTCCAGTATTGTTTCTACAATACTCAGTATGAACATGAACATTATGATGCAAGCTGGAAATCAGCTAAGTTATGTAATGTAGCAATTAAACTCGTAGACTTCTTAAGAAAAGATATGATTAAGGCATTAGAAGCATCAAATCGTTTTGATGCACCACATCCTATTGATCAAATTGCGAAGAAAGCAAGTGAAGTTGTTTCTATTGGTAACCAGACAGGTGAAGGATGGTTCTTAACTGGTGAAATGATTGAACTTATTGATGAAGGTGCACCAAATATTGTATGTATGCAGCCATTTGCCTGCTTACCTAACCATGTAACAGGTAAGGGTGTTATTAAGGCATTAAGAAGAAAATATCCACAGTCTAACATCGTTGCGATTGATTACGATCCAGGGGCTAGTGAAACAAACCAGCTTAACCGTATTAAATTGATGTTATCAACAGCATTTAAGAACATGGAATCATCTAAATAGTGGAGGAAGATATGGAAGATGGACATTCCACCCCGCCCTCGCGAGGTAGGGCTATTCTAGGCTTTATAAGATCAAAACTGAATTATAATAAGATTTCTGTATTAAAGAAATTAGCCTGTAAGAATAACCCTGTAATATATAGACGTGTATTACAAGAATTAGGCGACTATAAGTATAAAAAGAAACCTGTGAAGGGTATAACCCTTTCACAGGCTGATTATGATACATGCTGCCTTATACTCACTGTAATGGTTGAGAAAGATTTCGATTATTATTATGATCAGGGAGATGTCAAGCGTACAATAGAACGTATGATTGACTTACTGAGTTAGGAGACTATTGTGAGAAAGATTAAAGAAGTTGTTGTAGTAGAAGGTAAAACAGATACGGCAACACTTAAACAGTTATTTGATGTAGATACAATTGAAACATCTGGGTCAGGAATCAACGAAGATATTCTATCTCTCATTAAAACTGCTGCTTCAACACGTGGTGTCATTGTCTTAACAGACCCTGATTATCCTGGTACACAGATTAGAAATAAAGTTATTCAGGCTGTTCCTAATGCGAAGCATGCCTTTGTCGCAAAAAAAGATGCCAAGGGTGTGAAGAAACTTGGTATTGCGGAAGCAAGACATGATGCAATAATTGAAGCATTAGAGAATGCAGTCACATTTAGTGATGCTAAAGAATCTATTTCATGGGATGAATTTATTGATCTAGATGTATTAGGAAATAAGAAGAGAAGACTACAGGTCTATGATGCCTTTCATTTAGGTTATGGTAATGCGAAAGCATTATTTAAGAGACTGAATATGATGGGTATTACAAAAGAAGAAGTACTTAAAGCACTAAAGAGTCAGTAGACATAGCATCTACTGACTCTTTCTTTTACTGATCTGTTATTGTATATTTTATTTCTCCTACACCTGAATATTTTGAATTTCTGTAGACATCATACCAAAGAAGACCAAACCATAGCGCAAGTAATGTACAAAGGACACAAAGAAAAATAATGAACTTCTGGAACACTTCTTTTAGTCTCATTCTTTGAATCAAATAGTTCTCATCACTATTCTGGATATATTCAACGACTATATCCTTTGGTTCACCAAAATGTTCCACAATATCTTCATATGAACAATCAGGATGATCATCCATGAATTCTTTTAAATGTTTCTTTAAATCAAGAAGATAGAATTTCTCTTTATCTGTATGCATGGGCATAATAGTCCAAATATTGTGAATATATTGTTCTGTATTATTCATAAGATTCTCCTAAAGATTCCTTAATCACATTATGGATTCCATCCACGGCTTGATTAAATTCATTAATCATTTCTAATAACTTTGCTTTACCCTCTTCTTCTATATGATAATAGACTCTTATTTTGCGTTCTATTACTTTCTCATAACTAGAAATATAGTGTGCATCCTGTAATTTATAAAGAATAGGATACATAGTGCCTTCTTTAATGTCTATAAGTTCATGAGAGTAAGTTTTAATCTGTTTCGTTATTTCATACCCATAACAATCCTGCTTCGCAATAATACATAGAAGAAGCATATCCAGTTTGAAAAATTGATTCTTTTTGGCCATATTAATCGATCCTCAACATTCATATACTTATATTATACTTTGTGTTTTAAAAGTAGCAATACATAGATATACTATGTACAAAGTGTAATATTCATGATATTATATGTATGTGGAAACGTTTTCAATAAAATCATATTTATATTAATCGGAGGGATTATTTATGCTTAGCTCTAAAGAGAAGAAGTTCATTATCTGTTTTGTGATTTATGTCGCATTATTTATTGCATCGGCTTTTTACCCTGATGGAGTTACTCTTTATTTTGGTTTAGGCAGTATTCATATTGTGATTTCTTCACTACCTACAATATTCTGTTCTAATTTAGTTTTACCATTTATCGGAAACACATTATTACTCATCTATTTCTTTAAAGATGAAATCAAAAACTTCTTCACGATATAATAAAAAGGCTGTTAACCACAGCCTTATTTTAATAGTATATGCTTTTCATCCAATGCTTCTTTAATACGCTCTAATGTCTCTTCATCAGGTACTGTAATTGTATGTAAGTGAACACCATCCGTTAATAGAGAAAGAGGTGCAATATCATTATCTTTAACTGCAGACATGAACTTCGATACATCATAACGTGAATATATATGTAGATTTCCTTTGATCTCTCCATAAAGAGGATGTTCTACTATTACATCTTCAACCTTACCACCTAAATCTACAATAGTATTTAATTCTTCTTCTAATTGATCATTATTATGCTTTACTGCAATCGTATAATGATTACTCCTATTAGTATCTAATATATATCCTCTAGGTGTTGCAGTAATATCTTCTCCCGATGCTCTTAGTAATGCAACATCTCCTACAATAATCTGTCTAGAAACACCTAATTCTTTCGCAATTTTACTTGCTGAAACAGGTTTATCACTACTACTTATTATTTCCATTATTCTTGTTTTTCTATCCATATACATCACCTTTTCGACCATTATAGAAGAATTTTTCAGGGAACTCAATGGTCTTTTCTTTACATATCCTATATAATAAATGATATGGAAAATATCGCAAAAAAATCAAATACAGAATTTATATTAAATACATTTAACTTAAAGCCTTCTAAGAAATATGGACAGAACTTCTTAGTAGATCCAGGTATTATTCAAAGTATCGCAGATCATGCTTCGCTGGATAAGGAGACAGCAGTTATTGAAATAGGACCTGGTATAGGCGCTCTTACAGAACAGCTCTCTAATAAAGCTGGTAAAGTATTGTGCTTTGAAATAGATGAACGTTTAAAGGAAGTATTATCATTTTCTTTAGAAGGACATGATAATGTAGAAATCATCTTCCAGGACTTTATGAAAGCTGATTTAGAAGAAGCATGTAAGAAGTTAAAGGACTATAAGGATATCTGTGTTGTCACAAATCTTCCTTATTATATTACGTCTAAAATCATCACAAAGATTGTATCTTCTTCTACACCTATTAATCGTTTAGTCGCTATGGTACAAAAGGAAGTCGCACTAAAGCTCTGTTCTGAAGAAAAGAGTCCTTTAAAGATGATGATTGATTATGTAGGAGATGTTCAATATGAATTGAATGTGCCTAGACATGTATTCATGCCAGCACCTCATGTAGATAGTGCTGTTATTTCTATTCATAAAGAACGTGTTATATCACAGGAATTGATTGATCTGATTGAGGCAAGTTATACTGCAAAAAGAAAAACACTCTATAATAACTTAAAGTCTTTATATCATGATCAGACAAAAGAATTATTAGAATCATGTGGTATTCCTGCCAATAAACGTGCTGAGGAATTAAACATTGATGACTATATAAGAATACTAGAAAGGAGTCATACACTATGAAGATTCGTGCTTATGCGAAAATAAACCTTGCATTAGATGTAGTAAGTGAAAGAGAAGATGGATATCATGAATTAAATATGATTATGGCCCCTATTGTTCTTCATGATTTGATTCTTATTGATCCTATTGAAAAAGGTATAGAAATTACTACAAACACATACCGTGTACCTACTGATGAACGTAACATTATGTATAAGGTTGCGGATGCATTAATCAAGAAGTTTGATATCCAAAGTGGTGTAAGAATCCACTGTTATAAGCATATTCCATCTCAAGCTGGAATGGGTGGAGGAAGTGCCGATGGTGCTGCTATCTTCCGTGCAATGAACAGCTTATTCCATTTACGTATGTCTTATCAGGATATGTGTGAAATGGGTAAAGAGATTGGTGCAGATATTCCATTTTGTGTATGGAATCGTATTGCGGTTGTAGGTGGTATTGGTGAAAATCTACATTTTATTGATCGTTCACGTTTTAATTGTCATTTATTGATTGTAAAACCTAAGAAAGGTGTTTCTACAAAGAAATGTTTTGATGATTTAGATATAGAAACAGCTGTTCATCCAGATATTGATTTAATGAAACACGCAATTGAAAAGAATGATTATCAGGGTGTTGTAGATTGTTTAGGTAATACTTTAGAAGCTCCTTCTATTAAGATGGTACAGGATATCCAGTCTATTAAGGATGATATGATGAACTTTGGTTTTGATGGTGCTCTTATGTCAGGTAGTGGTTCATCTGTTTTTGGTATGACTCAAGATCCTGAATTAATTGATAAAGTGCTTCCATATTTTAAAAAGAAATATAGTTTTGCAATAAAAACACAGATTTACTATCCAGAGAAAAGGAAAAAGGGATAACTTGCGCCTTTTCTCTTTTATTTTGAATTGAATTTTGCTAGAATGTAGGGGAAAAAAAGGAGATATGTCGATGAAAGTTTATGCAGTTGTCTTAGCTGCGGGTAAAGGTACCCGTATGAAGTCAGATGCACCTAAGGTTGTTCATGAAGTTTTATATAAACCAATGATCAATCATGTGGTGGATGAATTAAAGAAGTTAGATATCGCAGAAACAGTCGTTGTTGTTGGACATGGGGCTGACCAGGTCAAGGCTTTGTTAGATAACGACGTCACTACTGTCTTACAGGAAGAGCAGAAAGGCTCTGGACATGCTGTCATGATGGCAGAAAGTGTTCTAGGGGATAAAGAAGGAATCACTCTTGTATTAAATGGTGATGCACCTTTAATTACTGCGGAAACATTACAGGGACTCATTGATTATCATATGAATGGTAAGAATAGTGGTACTGTAATGACATGTGATTGTGACTTGTCACTTCCATTTGGTCGTATTATTAAGGAAGATGGCCAGGTAACAGGAATTGTAGAATTCAAAGACTTACAGGAATCTCAGATGGATATCACTGAGATGAACGTAGGTGAATACTGTTTTGATAACAAATCAATGTTTGAAGCTTTAAAGAAAGTAACAAACAACAATGCTCAGGGTGAGTATTATATTACAGATTTAATTGGAATCATGAATGAAGAAGGCAAGAAGGTTGATGGCTATAAGATTCAGGATTTCAGTGAAGTAGGTGGCATTAATGACCGTGTTCAGCTTGCTGAAGCAACTAAGTTACTTCAGAAGAGAGTAAATAAGAACTGGTTATTAAATGGCGTAACTATTGTAGATACTGATAACACATATATTGGTACTGATGTTGTGATTGGTAAAGATACAATCATTGAACCAGGTTGTATTATCAAGGGACATACTACTATAGGGGCACACTGTCATATTGGTCCTTATTGTGAATTTACAGATGTAGATATTAAGGATAATGTGGAAATCAAGTTCTCAGTATTAAGCGATTCTGTTGTAGAAAGCGGTACTGATATTGGTCCTTATGCAAGACTAAGAACTAATTGTCATATTAGAGAGAATGTACACATTGGTAACTTTGTGGAAATGAAGAAAGCTGATTTTGGTAAGGGAAGCAAGTCTGCTCATCTTACTTATATCGGTGATGCTAAAGTAGGCGATGGCGTTAATATTGGTTGTGGTACTATCACAAGCAATTATGACGGTAAGAATAAGTCAATGACTGTTATTGGAGACAATGCATTTATTGGATGTAATTCAAATCTCGTTGCACCAGTGACTGTTGGTGAAGGCGCATTTGTTGCAGCTGGATCTACTGTAACAGAAACTGTAGAAGATGGCGCAATGTCTATCGCACGTGCTAGACAGGTGAACAAACCTGGTTATGCAAAAGTTTTAGAAGAAAAACGTATGAAGATTTATAACGAAAGAAACAAGAAATAAAAAAAGGGGACACATATGAAAAACAAAATTACAGTATTTTCTTTATCTTCAAGCAAGAAATTAGCTCAGGATATCGCAAGCATTTTAGGTACTAAGGTTGGAGACTGCAAAGTTCATCACTTCGCAGATGGTGAAATCTTATGTGAAATCGGTGAATCTGTTCGTGGTAAGGACGTATTCATTGTTCAGTCTACTTCTAATCCAGTAACTGAAAACTTAATGGAAATCTTAGTATTAACTGATGCTTTAAAACGTGCTTCTGCTCGTGAAATTACTGCAGTTATTCCATATTTCGGATATGCTAGACAGGATCGTAAAGCTAAACCTAGACAGCCAATCACTTCTAAGTTAGTTGCAGACTTATTAACTACAGCTGGTGTTAACCGTGTTGTAACTGTTGACTTACATGCAGCTCAGATCCAGGGATTCTTTGATATTCCAGTAGATGAAATGCAGGCTTTACCACTATTAATCAAATACTTCCGTAAAAAGAAGGTTCAGGATTTATGTGTTGTATCTCCTGACCACGGAGGAGCTACTAGAGCTCGTAAGATGTCTGAAGCATTTGACTGCCCTATCGCTATCATCGATAAGAGAAGACCTAAACCAAACGTTGCTGAAGTTATGGGTATCATCGGTAATGTTGAAGGTAAGAACTGTATCTTAATTGACGATATGATCGATACAGCTGGTACTATTACAGCTGGTGTTGATATGTTAAAACAGAAAGGTGCTAAGGATGTATATATTGCATGTACTCATGGTGTACTTTCTGGACCTGCTGTTGAAAGATTATCTACTTGTGCGGCAAAAGAAGTTGTTATTACTAACACTATCGAAATTCCACAAGAAAAGAAATTTGATAAACTTGTTTCTGTATCTGTTGCAGGATTACTTGCACATACAATTGAAAACATCGAAAACGATTTACCAGTTAGTGACGTATTCACTCAGTATGATTGTTAATGTAGAGGACTCATTACGAGTCCTTTTTTAGACTAAATATATGAAGCGAAATAAATAAACTGCGCTAGTTTCTATATGTGACGACTTGACTATATTGAGGTTAAGTGTTAAACTTCATTTGAAGTCGAAAATCAAAATGCATCAAACGAAAAGGTAAGGATTGGCAGATCCTTACCTTTTCTAACTTTTATAGTATTTTAGCACTAAGCGTATTATCTAATTATAAAATCTTATTAGTTAAATTGGTAGTGTTTTAGCATTTAGTCGCTTAGCTTAATATCATAGCTTAACATGAACTCTTTTCTGTAGAATAGATACAAGATATTATCTATAAGCATGTGAAAAAGAAGTAGAATAACTCAATTGCTCCTGTGGTTTCTATGCAGTAACGACTTGACTATGCAATGGTTAAGTGTTAAACTACATTTGAATTCGGAAACCAAAATATATCAAACGAAAAGGTAAGGATGGTCAGATCCTTACCTTTTCTAACTTTTAAAGTGGTTTAGCACTAGGCTAGTTATCGTTTAAAGAATTCGTCTAACCATTTGCAGATGTAATAAGTAAGAACACCTGCCATGACGGTAATGAAAAACTCGAAAGCCAAAATATATCACCCCCTTTCAAGGAGGACGATAACAAAGATATTATATCAAACTAGATCTGAAACAAGTAGTGAATTGGAAAAAGTGCATTAAAAACATAGTACGTAAAAATATCCTCCTGGTTACTACTTAGAGGATATTTTCATTTCTAATTAAGTGCTTTTTTATTTGATGTCCTTAAAAGGGGCTCCACTTTACAAAATAAATCTACTTTTCTATAGTGTCCATTCAACAGTGTCCATTTTAAAAAATACTGGTTAATAAAATAGTCTGTTAATTCATCACTTTTTCTAGAAAGCGTATACATAATTATTCATAACATGATAAAATATATTGAGTAATAGGTATGAATTATCTATGTTTCCGAAGATGAGGTGAATAAATGTGATAGAAGTAATAGAAAAAATTGGAAATATTGAAAATTTATCATTAAAGAATGAAGAGATGGAAGTAGTTGTCTCAACATTTGGCTGTACTATTATTAAGATGATTGTTGAAGATAAGAATGGAGTAAAAGGTGATGTTGTATTAGGTTATGATGACTTTAATCAATATCAGACTCTAGATGGTTATCTAGGTGCATTAGTAGGTAGAGTTGCGAATAGAATAGGAAAAGGAACATTTGAATTAAATGGTGAAACATATCATTTACCTATTAATAATGGTCCTAATAGTTTACATGGTGGTATTAAAGGATTTAGTTATCAGATCTTTGATTATGAAATCTTAGATGACTATACTATTAAGTTTACTTATCATGCAAAGGATGGAGAAGAAGGTTATCCAGGTAATATGGATTTTAGTGCTACTTATCATTTAGAGGGTACTACATTAACTATTTCTTATCATGCTACGAGTGATAAGGATACTTTAATTAATATTACTAACCATTCATATTTCAACTTATCAGGACATAAACATAATATCTATAATCACACTTTAAAGATTGATGCTGATTATTATGAACATGTAGATGCAGATGGTCTTGCTACAGGTGAAAAGGAAGCTGTAGAAGGTACTCCATTTGACTTTAGAATACCTGCAAAGATTGGTGAACGTGTAGAAGTAGATCATCCACAATTAAAACTTGGTAATGGTTTTGACCATCATTTCTTCTTTACTACAGATAAGAACCAGGTTGTATTAGAAGATGAAGAAAGTGGTAGAAGATTAACAGTATCTACTACTTTACCAGGAGCACAGATCTATACCGCAAACTATCTAGATGGACGTATTGGTAAGAATGGTGAACCTTATAATGCGAGAGATGCAGTATGTATTGAAACACAGAACTTACCAGATGCTATTCATATTGAAAAGAATCCAAGCACTATTTTAAGAAAGGGAGAAACATTTGATGCACAGACATCTTATTGTTTAGAGGTAATTAAATAATGAAACTTGCAACACAGATTATTGAAGATATTAGAAATGGTCAGGCAGATGCTCTATTAACTGATATTTATGTAGATGAGTCTTTATTAGATGCTCAGAAAGAAAGATATATTGCAGCTATTGAAAAGTTCATCTCACTTTATGGTGATAAGGAAGTAGAAGTATTCTCAGCACCAGGTAGAAGTGAAGTATCTGGTAACCATACAGACCACCAGCATGGTGAAGTATTAGCTGCTGCAATTAACTTAGATATTATTGCGATTACAGCACCTAGAGATGGTGAAATTAAGGTATTATCTGATGATTATGATTTAAAGGCTGTAGCTGTAGATGACTTAGAAAAGAAAGCTGAAGAAGAAGGTACTTCTGAAGGATTAATTAGAGGTACTCTTGCACGCTTTAAGGAATTAGGTCTTCATATTGGTGGTTTTGAAGCTTATATGACAAGTGAAGTATTACAGGGTTCTGGTCTTTCTTCATCAGCAGCATTTGAAGTAATGATTGGTACTGTATTATCAGGTTTATATAATGATATGACAGTGAGTCCAGTATTGATTGCACAGATTGGTCAGTATACTGAAAACGTCTATTTTGGTAAACCATGTGGATTAATGGACCAGTGTGCAAGTTCAGTAGGTGCTCTTATTCATATTGATTTTAAAGACAATGATCATCCTGTTGTAGAAAAAGTAGATGTTGATTTCTCTTCATTCCATCATAGTTTATGTATTGTAGATGTTCATGCATCTCATGCAGACTTAACTGATGATTATGCAGCCATTCCTACAGAAATGAAGGAAGTAGCACACTTCTTTGGAAAAGAATTCTTAAGAGAAGTATCAGAAGAAGAATTTAAAGCACATATTCCTGAATTACGTGAAAAGATGAGTGACCGCTGTGTCATCCGTGCATTACACTTCTTTAAGGAAGATGCAAGAGTAGAAAAAGCAGTATCTGCCTTAAAGAATAATGACTTTGATACATTCAAGTCAGTCATCAAATCATCAGGAGACAGTTCTTATAAATACCTACAGAATATCTATTCTAACCATGATGAAACAAACCAGGCTGTTTCTATTGCCTTAGGCTTATCTGAAGATATCCTAGGTAATAAAGGTGTATGTAGAGTACATGGTGGTGGATTTGCAGGTACGATCCAGGCCTTTGTAGAAGATGATTATGTAGAAACATATAAGACTGAAATTGAAAAGTATTTTGGGGAAGGGTCTTGTCATATTCTTAAAGTAAGAAAGTATGGCGGTAAGAAAGTAGAATTATAAGCATTAAAAAACCTCTTTGATATGAGAATCAAAGAGGTTTTCTTTACTATAGAATTGATTTTCTCCAAGTGATGTTCTGCTTATCAAAAAATGCATGTAATCTCTCAATCTCTTCAATGCTGGCATTTTTCTTTTCAAAATAGATTGTAAAGCCTGCATTAGTTGTAAAAAATACAACATCATTTGTTTCGTTAATTTTCTTTAAATCTTTGTATTTTATAGGAGCTTTATTCGTTGATGAGTCTGCCTTGGAGTAAAGTTCATCTTCTTCAAAGACTAAATCAAAATATATTACATCTTTGTTGAATTGTTCTATTTGCTGGTTCATTAATTTTTTTAATACAGTTCTTGATAAAGCAAGATGAAATATAACTAAAAACAATAATATAATGGCAAGAGTTATGCAATAAGAAAAAAATCTCATAAATAGACTTATCAATAAAAATATCAAACCAAAACTGGATGTGGCTACAAATAAGATTTTATATTTAGTAGGAAAGAATAGAATGATGATTTTTTTGAAAGTTGGATAATCCATTTTGTTATTTTTGACGGTTAATATTTCCATTTCTTGATATCCCCTTATTATAATATATAAGTTATTTTTACATAAGCAAAACTATTAGTCAAAATGAAATGTCATATAGGATTTTATAATTTCTATTTTATCCTTACTGAGCACCTACAAAATTGACTTTCTCCATTTGATGTTCTGCTTATCAAAAAATGTATGTAATCTCTCAATATCTTCATTACTGGCATTTTTCTTTTCAAAATAGATTGTATACTCTGCTTTACTTGTGAATATTACGACATCTTTGGTTTCTAGTATTTTTTTAATATTCTTGTATTTCATGGGAATTTCATTTTTTGATGAGTATTCAGTTGAGGTTAATTTACTTTCATCAAAGACTAGATCATAGAAAATCACATCAGTGTGATACAAATCATTAAGTTGATTTATGTATTTTTTTGCGCTCATTCTTGATTGAATAAGAGGTGTTGTAGCTACTATTAGTAATATAATAATGTATGTTGCAATGCCAATAATATCTCCTGTATATAGATTTATAAACAAAGCAATCAATGCACCACAAAACATGGCCACTAGTGACAGTATATAATATGTAGGAAATGTGTAAAAGACAACTTTTTTAAGAGTTAAATAATCAATTTTATTATTTTTGACGGTTAATATTTCCATTATTTGATACCTCACTATTCATAATATATTAATTTTAACATGGATAAGTAACAATTGCACCAAGTATATCTGATATATATTACAAATTATGATTTTCTCTTTCGATTGATTATTTATTCTGATAAGATAATCATTTCATGATCTTGGCTGTGCTTGTATACAGAATAGCTTTTTACATCCAATGGTATATCAACTCGAACTTATATTTTACGGAAGTATTAAATCTAAATTCTATTTTGATTAACTGTCTGGATAATATGTTTAAATATACAGAACTAATAGTTGTGATAAACAGGAACAATTAATTTGAACTATTATAATAATCATAAAAGCACAATTGTGTTGATTAAATATAATATAATACATTTGTAAAACGTTTTACAATTTATAAGAAGAGGAGTAAGTAGGCAATGGTTTATTCTAATGAAGAAATTGAACTTACTCTAAACTTCTACTCTATTGCTAAATTACATATAGATAATTTAAATCAGGCAATACAGTTTAAAGAGTTGAATGACCTCGAAAAGAATGAATATGTGTTCTACTCACATATTGTCTCTAAAGTTAATTATTGGTTAAAAGAATTATTACCAGATGAGCTTGAAATTATTTTTTTGCGTAATTTTGAGAATAAAACCTTTGATCTTATTTCTATTCATGTGGGATATGCCAATCATAGTTCTATTGTAAGAAAATATAAGAGTATTATTAACAAAGTGAGAAAACTGAATAATGAACAATTTTGTTAAGAATATAGATAAAGTGTATTCTATTGTATTATCTATTCTTACAATTGCTATGGATAAACATTGGATTTTATTTATGGTGCTATTGCTATTAAATGTTCTTGATACATTAACAGGATGGATAAAATCAAGAATAAATAATAAAGAAAATTCAATGGCTGGATTGAAAGGAACCGCAAAGAAAGTAGCTCAATGGATATTAGTTTTATTGTCTTTTATAATTCCAGTATGTTTCGAAGAATTAGGAAAGATAATTCACATCGATTTGGCGATATTAACGTTTTTAGGCTGGTATGTTTTGATTTCATTAATTATTAATGAATATCGTAGTATTTTGGAAAATCTTGTAGAAGCTGGATTCGATGTGCCACAGATTCTTGTTAAAGGCCTAGAAGTAGCTTCTCAAAACATAGAAAGCATGGTAGAAAAAAATGAGTAATTATATTATAGATATTTCATATCATAACGGGAAAGTAGATTTAAGCAAGGCAAAGGATTCTATTTCTGGTGTGGTGGCTAGATGTTCTTATGGATGGAGTTCTGGAAATATTGACAAGCAGTGGAACAATAATGCGAAACAAGCAAATGACTTAGGCATTCCATTATTTGCTTATCATTTTTGTTATGCTAGAAACGAATATGAAGCTAAAAGAGAAGCATATTTAGCTTTGCAGGCATGCAGTAAATATCAGGTATGTGTTATTTATTATGATATTGAATATTCTGATTATCAGGGCAGTTTAAGTAATGACATGTATTATAAGATTGCTAAAGCATTTTGTGATGTTATTGAAGGAGCAGGTTATTCTGCTGGAATATATGCAAATCAGGACTGGTTTAAAAACAAGCTTACAAATAATGGCTTTTCTGCATGGACGTTATGGATTGCTAATTATGGGCTTAATAATGGGTATAATAATTGGGACAATAAGATTCAATACAATCCTTTTGGAAATGTATTATTGCATCAGTTTACTTCTAATGCTAAAAAAGGAGTTTTAAAAGATATAAAAGGAATAGATTCAAAGTTTTTGGACTGTAGTTATGATCATGGTCTGATTAGTACTTTTAATAAGGTAAAAAACAAAGCTAGTAATTTAAACGTTGGAGACAGTGTGCGTGTTAAGGCTGGTTCAAAGTGGTATGATGGTCAGTCAATCGCAAATTTTGTATTTAAAAATCAATATAAAGTGATTCAAATCAAAGGTGATAGAGTAGTAATTGGGGTAAACGGTAAAGTAACAGGAGCAATTTCATTAGATAGTTTATATTAATGAGATGCGAAAGGCACAATGGTGCTTCTGAATGAATGTATGATAAAAATGTAGAAAGAATACCGGTATGAATTCTACGTAAAGTAGTTATAAAAATAGGAGGATAGTAATAATGGCAGATGAAAATGTTAGAAAGGCACAGAAATATTTAAACAGCATGTATGGTCATCGTTCTGAATGGGTAAAGCTGGATGAGGACGGCTTGACTGGTACAGGTACATGCAAGGGGATTATCAGAGCCTTTCAGATTGAAAATGGAATCTCTCCAGTAACAGGAACAGTAGGAAATATCACTTTAAATAAAATGAGATCTTTAAGTGATATTTCAAAAATGAATGCTAAGGATCCAGGAAATCCAAATGTATGCATTCTGCAGTGTGCATTGTTTGTAAAGGGGTATAATGCTGGAGGAATTACAGGAGTTTATTATACGACTGGAGTGAATGCTGTAAAGCAGTACCAGAGTGATGCAGGACTTCCAGTAACAGGCATCATTGATTGGAAAGTATGGATGGGACTAGTATCAATCAACTGGTTTAAAAAGACAAATGCTGGAGATAAGACGATTGTAAAAATTCAGCAGCAGTTGAATGCAGACTGGTCTGATATCATTGGTGTAGGTCCATGTGATGGTGTTGTCTCAAGATTTACTTCTTATGCATTAATTGCAGCACTACAGGCTGCTGAAGGTATTTATACAAGCTTTATTGGCAGTATTGATAAAAGAAATTTTGGTGATCAGACAGCATCAAAATTCCCTAGTGTATTAAAGCAGGGGAAGAATGGTACCTATGTAAAGTATAATAAGCTTGTTCAATATGGATTATACTTGAATGGATATAACGCTGGAAGATTTGATGGTAACTTTGACAGTACTACTAAGTCCATGGTTGCATCATTCCAGGAGTTCTATGCATTAACGGGAATTGGACTAGTGACATCTGGAGAAGTAAACTGTGCAACAATGAAATCACTTTTAACAAGTAAAGGTGATACAGGAAGAAAAGCAAAGGCATGTGACTGCTCAACAGTATTAAATAAGCAGCAGGCAGTAGATATTAAGAATGCAGGATATCAGGTGGTAGGTAGATATCTGACAGGAACAGCAAAAGGAAAAAGAAAGTTCATCACATTTGAAGAAATCAAAAACATTGAAAGTGCTGGATTAAGAGTATTCCCTATCTATCAGGATGGAGGATATAAAGCAGAGTATTTCCAGAATCTGAGTCAGGGCATTGTAGATGCACATACAGCAATTACAGCAGCTAAGAGAATCGGTGTTCCTAGTGGTACAACTATCTACTTCGCAGTAGACTTTGACTGCTATGATTATCAGATGAAATCATTTATTGTTCCATACTTCAAGAAACTGAATCTTGTATTTGATAGTGAAACAAATAATAAAAAGTATAAGGTAGGAATTTATGCACCAAGATATATCTGCTCTTATATCAGTAAAAAAGGCTTAGCGGAATATTCATTTGTAGCTGATATGTCAAGCGGATACAGTTGCAACTTAGGTTATCCTATTCCGAAGAACTGGGCGTTTGATCAGTTCTTCGAATTTAATGTGAATAATGGTGGGCAATTCCCTTCAAGTCCTTCATTTGATTTAGATAAGGTAGGCTATTCAGGTAGAGATAAGGGTATTACAACATTTGATAAAATGCCTTATATGTCACCGGATCAATTAGCAGAAAAGAATTCCAATATTATTTTAGATATTCAAAGAGATCAATATGTTTATAATGTATTTGAACCTTTAGGTTATTTAGATAAAGTTTATAATAGCAGTCTTACTTATAAGAAAGAATTTTTATTAGATACTATTTTATTAAATGGTTTGACAATAAAAATAACAGCGGAAGTATCTGGTACATTAACTACTAATTTTGATAGTACTCCGATTACAATCGATTTAAATAATGAAGGAGAGTTAACAGCATCTTGTGAAGCAGAAATAGAAGGTATGATTGCAGGTATGGAAATTAAAGATTTTAAAAATATTGATATTATTAATTCTACTATCAATGATTTAAAAGATGTTGCTAAATCAGTGACATCAGGACAAATAGGTGTGAAAGTGAATTTGAATGGAACTTATCCAAAATTAACATTTGTTATTACTACAAAAGATATTTTCCCAGATTCTGCTGCTGTAGATCAAGAAATTACAGTTGAAATAAGTTTTGAAATTATTCCAAACCCAACACCTGATGTGGATTATAAATTGGATTCAAAAACTCTAACTAATCTTGCAATATCTGCTGCAGCTGTTATTGTATTAATAGCATTTCTATCTAATCCAGGAACTGCACCATTAGCTCCAGGATATTTAACAGCATTAGGTGTTTTGGCATAAAATTACTAAAGAATTGTATCTATCTTAAAAAATAAACGCTAAGTTTATGAAAAATGTTGCTACTAG
>OJAW01000569.1_pt1 | contig 25444 bp, 16 predicted proteins | sample 1589151 | NCBI WGS metagenome assembly OJAW01 (sample SAMN03283290) | human gut metagenome | biome: human-associated habitat; material: feces | host: Homo sapiens | place: Peru | collected 2012
TAATAATTATTAAAGAAATTTTTATTTATTAAAGGTGGATTTAAAAAATGGAAAAAATCGTAGAAGAGAGAATAAATTCATGGCTTAACGGCGCTTATGACGAAGAAACTAAAAAAGAAATAAGAGATTTGATTGATTCAAAAAACGAAAAAGAATTAACGGACGCATTTTATAGAGATTTGGAATTTGGCACGGGCGGACTTAGAGGAATAATGGGAGTCGGCTCAAATAGAATGAATAAATATACTGTCGGAAAAGCGACACAAGGATTGGCAAATTATATTTTAAAACAAAACGGCGAGAGTTTTAAAGTCGCCATTGGATACGATTCAAGAAATAATTCGGATATATTTTCAAAAACGGCGGCGGAAATACTCTCTTCAAACGGAATAAAAGTTTATTTATATGACGATATTCATCCGATTTCTCTTTTGTCTTATGCGGTTAGAAGTTTAGGATGCATTGCGGGAATTGTTGTGACTGCAAGCCATAATCCGAAAGAATATAACGGTTATAAAGTTTATTGGACTGACGGCGCTCAAGTGATTCCTCCGCATGATAAAAATATAATAGACGAAGTTTTGAAAGTTAAACCCGAAGAAGTAAAATTGGGCGATAATTCAAAAGTAAGTTTGATTGGCAAAGATATTGAAGATAAATATATGAACGATTTAATGGGCTATCTTGTCAATCCCAATATTATAAAAAAACATAACGATATAAAAATAGTTTTAAACGAAGAGGGAATTCCTATAGAATTTTACGGAGAAGAAAAAAAGCAATCCGCTCATATAATAGAGGAATTAATGCTTTTGGCAAATAGCGAAATAGCTAAAAAATTAAAAGATTATGACGGAGCAATATTTAGATATCATGGTTTGCCTGACGAATATAGATTTAATAATTTTAAAATACTCGCTCATAATAAAGGTTATGAATTAAAAAAACTTGAAAACGGCGGATACGATATAAAAGAATTTATAGAAAGAGTAAAAGGAAAAGCGGAAGAAAATTTGCTTACTTCCGTTTTGCTTCGTTCTATGACGCCATCTTCTTATAGCATAGTAAATAAAAGTCATTTCGGTTTGGGATTAGATTATTATACTTATTTTACATCGCCAATAAGAAGATACTCTGATTTGCTTATTCATAGAATAGTTAAATCGGTTTTAATAAATAAAGATAAAGAGATAGATTTAAAATTAAAAGATTTATGCAAAGATTCTTTTGAGAAATTATCTATTCTTGATAAAACTTCAAATAAAGCCGAAAGAAATGTTAGACAAGTTAAAGCGGCAAGATTTATGAAAGACAGACTTGGAGACGAATATTTTGGAATTATAAGCTCTATGTCTAAAAACGGAATAACCGTTGAAATTGAAGGGCTTGAAATTGAAGGATTTATTGATTCGCATTATGTAGGTTCTGATTATAGATTTTATCAAGATATGCAATGCGTTTTTATAGAAAAAGTAAAAGCTTATGAACTTGGAGATAGAGTTAAAATTTTTGTGGCAAGCGTTAATGTTGAAAACGGGAAAATAAATTTTTCTTTATAATTTTTTTTTAAGAAGGTTTATATAAGGTTCTGTTTCTATACAAGATTCTTCAATTCCTATTTCTTTTAATATCGATTTTAATTCTTTTATTTGATTTTCTATCGACTCTTCATTATTTAAAAATTCAATTTCTATAAAGTCTCCCAAATTTTTTATATTCGACACTTCAATTAAAGCGTTTTTATATTTGAAAGCATAACCTTTTTTATAAGATTCATATATGCGATTAATTTTGAACACCTGCTTATAGCCCATGTCTGATGGCATGGGAAGAGAATTCGTGTATCTGTCTTCACATGCAACTAATCGCTATTTTATCCCGAATTGGGGTATTTCTTATCCCGAACTCAGGCTAAAAGTAATTTTCCCATCCTTTTCTAAATTATATCAAAGTCCATAGTTTAATTGCAATTCTGCTGCAATTCTCATTATTTTGTCCTCTTGGAAGATATATGCACCCTGTTTATTCCTCCTAACAAGAAACCGTAGTTGACGTTCAATATAGCCATCCCATCCATATTCGTCTTCTGCACATTCAATCAACCCATTCTTTGTTTTCAATTCATCCGAGTCAATTAAAGGTTCAAACGTACCTAACGGTACAATAAGTTTAGCATTCGCAGTATAGCCATGTTTCTTGATAAACTCACTTATAGCTTTCTCAACTTTTTCAACTGACCTTTTCACTTTCTCATTTGGAAAATAATGCAATACAACGCACTCTATTCCGACAGGGTCAGGTGTAAACGTAAACTCACCATCACGTTTTATCAGTCCAAACGTATCGAAATAGTCATATTTCTTTTCAATCTCATCAACAATACGTGTACCATGCGATACACTCATGTCAAACGGATTAACTATAAGTTTATCATTACCATGGTAATCATCACCATAAACATGCCCGATATATTCTTCAATCTCCTTGAAGACATCAGCACGAAACTTATCTTTCAAATAGCTGTTTTCTTCCATACCTCAATAATCTAATCATTACAAATAACTCTTGATAGATTGCCTCGCTTAAATATATTATCCTCATGGTAATAAAGCACAACGTCATCAAAGCAAGGTCTCTCTATTTTATAGTTTTTCAGCCTCTCATATTTATCAAACCACATATTGATGATACAAACAGAACACGACGGCAGTGAACGCTTTTTCCTTTTGTTCTCCGTAAGCATATTCTTATATGCTTGGATAAGCAATGTTTCTACCATTTCTATACGGTCTGCTTTTTGATTCTTTGTATCTGCAAAACTGCCTATCCATATTCTCAAATCCTTGCAGTCAAGAAACTCACTAAAATGTTCGTGCCTTGTATTTAACCTCTTCTCGATACCATCGTTCTGTTTGTGTATTCCTACATAACGTCGCCAGCGACACCGTGTATCCCTTCGAGCTTCAAAGTAATAGAAGTTGAAATAACTTGGCGCTATAGTGTCAGTTCCCTTAACATACTCCTTATATTCGTCGTATGTAAGAGGACCGACCCATTGAATCGTATATGTATGCTTTATATCTTCCATTTACTCTGCCATTATTTCAACAACAGGCACCGTTTTGTGGATTACATTACGTATCATATAGCTATAAGTTCCTACATGTTTGGCAACTTTGCCACTTGGCACATTTATCTTTTGCCCGTCATAATAAGAAGTGCTATCATTACCTACGAAGAGGACTTCCGTTCCTATATTTTCACTTTCAATATCGTCAACTGTAGCTAATGCGCTTCCATCAGGCAGCACCTGCATAACCTCAAAGACCTTACCCGGTACAATACCACGAGGTTTTTCAAACATAACTACATCATCATTTGATGCAGACGTTGCTTGTGATATTTCCATAAATAAGCCTACCACAAACAACAACAAAATTCCTGTTACTATTCCTGCTACATAGGTCAAGATAAATTTTGTTCTCAGTTTCATAGATTTATTACAATAAATATTAGTCCTTTATTGCTCACAAAGATACAGACTTTATTTTATTTTACATCATTATTTCTTGATAAAAAAGCATGATACTTTTGTAATATATTGATTATTTCTATATTTTTGCAGGAACAACAAACTATTTGTCACAATTAAATTCATAAGGGCATTATGAAAATCAGAAAAAACATCATCATAAGTATTTTAGGACTTATGACTTCGGCCGGGGCACTCGGTGGAAACATCAGTATGCCTCAACGAACAGAGGTGAAAGACTTCTGCTCTGTCATCTCACTAAACGACAAGACGGGAGACAGCAGACCGTTTGTACATTTCGTCACAACACTGTGGCCAAAGCTTGATACAGCCAGCGGCCGTGAAGCACTGGCGAAAATCCACCAGCTTGCCATGAAAGAATCTTATGGCAACGGAGACACGCCTAATGACAATGGGGACGTGCTTGCCAAGCTGTTTGAGATGCTGGACAAGTTAGGGATTACCGGAGCTGACCTGACAAAAATGCTCGAATATATGAAGAAGGTGTATCCGCTCTATGTATTCCAGATAGAAAACCGTGTGCGTCCGAATGTGGACTATGACAACGGACTGACCGTTGACACCATATACCAGGCACCGATTGACGAGGCTTATTACGGTCTGGCAAACGAGAAGAACAAATACGTTCCCGCCGGACTGTCTTTGCAGGAGATTGAGGAGCTGGAGAGCAACGGCGCTATCGGCAAACGCAACGGCTCTTATGTATGGGGAATGGGCACATACAAAGACAAGCTCTACTGGTCTACCAACAACAACTATCTCTGCATGCAAGGCTATGGCAGTTTCGTGCAGCCGGGCGTGGGCGACAATGTGCCATACGAAAACAAGTGCTGGGCATGCGAATACGGACAGTCGGCTTATGCCAAGGAAGCCTATGCCGACGGCGATGAGAACAGCAGGTATGCCGACATACGTCCGCCTCGCATATACAGCTATGACACGAAATCGGGCATCGTCACCGACATAACACCGTCAACAGATGAATATCCGGTATTGAAAAACTGTCAGGGACTGCGCTCCTGCGGCATCCTTAACGGCGTAGTGTTCTTCGGCGGCCCCGGCCTGTATGCCAGCGACTGGGACTCCAAGGTTTCGGCAGCCTTCGTGGCATACGATGCCGACAACGACCGCATTCTGGGAGCCAGCAGCCTGAGCGACGTTGACGGATGCAAGGTGGTGAACGTCAGACGATGGCGAGTAGTAAACAATGTTCTCTACGTCACCGTGGGCATAACGCATCCTACCACCGGCAAGAAGATAGGTGCACTGCTCCGATGGTATGGTGACAAGAATGACCCGTGGAAATTCCATATCGTGGGACTCGTCGACAACGAGGCGGCAGAACTTGCCTGTTTCAACAACCGCATATATATAGGCACGTGGGCAACGGTGTCTGCCGTTCATGTCAGTCCGGAAATTCCTGAAGGAGGCTTCACTCCCGTCAGCATCGACAGCGAGATGTGGCCTAAAGTATGGACAAGTGATGTGGCGGAGCCGACAAAAACGCTCGGCCGTTCGATTACCTCCGTCGCCGGCTTCCATGAGTGGCGCAACCACCTGTATTGGGGAGTGTTCTGCCCTAACTATTATGTGCTCTCTACGGCACAGGCAACATACGGATCGCTGACCTCGCCTGACGCCCTGGCGTTCATTCTCGGCAACTACCGCACACCGTCGTTCTGGCGCATCGACAAAGACAACAACTATGAGTTGCTCTACGGTGACACTACGAACCCGAAACCTGTATACGACAAGGAAGGAAAAATTGAAAACTGGGAACTGGAACCTAGCGGACTGGAAGCCAAGTGGGGACGAGGAGGCTTTGGAAACCTCTGGACCATATATATATGGGCAATCCAGGAATATGACGGCAATATGTATGTAGGCACGATGGACCTGTCGAACCTTGCCGATGCTGCAGGTTCGAACCTCGTGGGCGACGCAAGCTTTGCCACACTGTCGAAACTGCTCACCGGCCTTGACGCGAGTGACGAGGGCTTTGAACTTCTGCGCATGACCGACGAGGAAGAGGCTCCTAAATACATCACCGAGAACGGCTTCAACAATGCTCAGCAGTATGGCGTAAGAAATCTTGAGGTTCTTGACGGCAGACTGATGCTTGGTTCTGCATCCATGTCGAGCCTAAAGCCAAATGGCGGATGGCATGTGCTCAGTATTACTGACGACAAGAATTCTGCCTCTGTCAGCCAGAGCATGATAAAGAAGCCGGGCATAATAATGGAGCGCAACGCCGGATACATAAACCTTGCCACCGTGGGTGGCGAGAGGATTACTGCCATTGAGGTATACGATGCTGCCGGCCGCAAAATCAACTCTGCCCGTCCTGACAGTCATCTGGCTTCTATTCCATTGCAGAATATCAAAGGTGTCAATATCATCAAGGTTACTTCTGAAAAAGGGGAATGGGAGATCAAAGCCGGTTTATAACCTCCTGACTGACAAAAGAGATCTTATAAAAAACGAAAGACTGCAAGCAGTCATAAAATCCCCAAACTGCCTAATGAACGTTTGGCGATAAACAACGACCAGGTTACTGTAGGAAAAAAGCAATCCATATTATTATTGGAATATCCGGATTGCAGCATTACGGTAACCTGGTCGTTTTCTTTGGGAGGCCAGACGACCTCCGTCAATTATTCCATCATCACTTGATTCTATACATCCTGAACAATTTCGCAGAACACATACAGACAGATACACTACGAAAATTCCCCACAGCGTGGGGAATGAAACCCCACATTAGGGGGATTCGTTCCCCACGCTGTGGGGGAAAATTACGACTTGAATGAATGTCTGGCAATCAACGAAACACTACAGCAAACAAAAGGCCCCCACGCAATGTGAGGGCCCCCATGATACATCATTGCCTCACGGCAAAAACTAACAGGTTATTATGAAGAATGTTTGGATTGTCTTTATCCATGTCTGACGCCGGACGTCAGCAGGACTGTAGTCTGCTGACGCTATGGCAGAAAAGCAATCTGTCCGTCGGGGCGTCATTGCTTCTGGATTCCAGCTTTCGCCTTGATGCTGTCGGCAACGGCAGGACCGTTGTTTTCCCATGTGTTGCACGGGCCGTTGGCATTCTTGAGGAATTTCTCTGCCGGAGTCCAGTTGTTCCTCACGGTGATGCAGGATGATCCCTCGTCGGTGTAGAGATAGAACCAGTGGTTGGGATCGTGGGCATAGCCGGGAGTATAGATGTCTCTCACCACATTGCCCTCTATCAGCGTGTGGGGCTGCGAACCGAGGGTGTAGATGCCTGCCGTGTCGTACATGTGCTTAGCGTAGTGGTGGATGAGGTTGCCGCTGATGAGATTGTTTGCCATGGAGCACGGCTGCTGGTTCCATCCCCACCCCATACTGATGCCGGTGTATGAGATTTCGGAAATCTCGTTGTGCAGGATTCTGATGTCGCGCACGAATCCGGCTCCAATTCCCACGCATCCCCAGTCCTCGTTGGTCACGTCGGTGATGAGGTTGTTGTCGATTGTCAGTCCGGTGCAGATAATGCGCGAGTCTGAAGGATTGTATGGCAGATGTGCCTCATGGGTGTCGGGACCGAAGCTGCCTGCCAATATGCCGTTGCCGCCGATGTCGCGGACGGTGCAGTGGCTGATGTTTCCGCCCTTGGTATATTCATGGAATTCCACTCCCGTAGAGGCGCAATGCTCGAAGGTGCAGCGGAGGAAGTCCACGTCTTCGGCACAGTCCACGCTGACGGCTGCCGCCGGACGGCCTACCCATCCCTGGTTGTCGAGCTTATGGTCGCCGTTAGGGCGTATCATCTTTGGTCTCAGCTTATATGCCTCAGTCATATACATACCTGCCTGGAGTGGGGCATGACCGCTGACGGATGGTCTCATCCATGTGGCATGGCTGAAGGTGACGCCTTCGAAGGTGACGCCACGCACGGGATTGTCGGGTGTGCCGCATACGCGGAGCAGGGTCTCCACGGCTGGAGCCTCAACATCTGCCGTCGCCATATTCTCGCCCTTGAGCGGGATATAGTATACTTTCTGTTCCCTGGCATCGAGATACCACTCTCCGGGAGTGTCGAGCAGCGCCTTGTCGTTGGTGAGATAGAAGGCGGAGTTGTGGCCGTCGGTTGTCACCATCGGCGATGGCCAGGGGTGCATGAAATGGATGTGGCTTTCGGGCTGATGGAAGGTGACGGCGGCGCTGTCGCCTTGTATTCTGACGCTCTTGATGCGCAGGTTTGCCACACACCACATCTCGTGTATCACCATCTCGGCATGACGGGCATGGAGTATCTTTCTGACGGCAGCTGCCGGAACATAGAGTGTCTCGTTCTTCTTGTCGATGCTTCTGATGCGATACATGTTCTCGAAGTCGCTCACATCTCTGGCTCTCACTGCCTTCCTGCCGTTTATCCACAACTGGCGGAACTCCAGCGGACGGCCGTTGAACTCGGGCACGTCGGCTACGTATGCCTTGCCCTGCTTCTTCCATCCCTTTATCTGCACTCCGCCGCTCACCACAGCATTGCCGTCGGCTATGATGCGTGTGCCGCTGTCTTCGGGCCTCACCGTGACGGTCTGGTTCAACCGGTAGGTGCCTGCCTGGAGGCGGATGGTCACGTCTTTGGCTCCCTCCATGCGGCGCACCTCTCTTGCCTGCTGCAGTGCCTGCTCTATGGCGTAGGGTCCTGGCTTCACCACAATGTCGGTGGCGAAGGCTATATTACTGATGATTGCCGAAAGGATTACGGCTATTGATCTGATTTTCATTTTTTTATATTTTGTCAATCCAACGATGCCGGAATCCATACTGTCATCTCGCTCTTTCCTCTGTTGCCCCAGGCATAGTATGGGATGAAGCGCACGGTCTGTGTATGCTTCTTTGCCGTTGCCTCGCGATAGAGCTGTCCCTTCCACGACGGCTCGCTGCGGTTTATCACTTCTGCCTCAAGTGCCTTCACGCGGCTGCCGTCGATGGTCATGTCAACGGGAGTGAACTTGGCGTTGAGCGGAATGGCGATGTCGTCGATTCGCGCACCGCCCAGGTCGTTGCTCTCAAGACAGTACACTATAGGTCCGCGCTGCACAGCTACCTGTCCGCGGCTCTCCTCCACGAGTGGGTTTGCCTCTATCAGGCGTGTGCGCATCGGCATGCTGAGTGTCACCACGTCGCCTTTCTTCCATGTGCGTATCACTGTGGCGTATGTGCCGGCGGTTGCCTCGATGGTCTGCTGAGTGCCGTTCACGAGTATCGTGGCTCCCTCGGTACACCAGTCCGGCACACGGAGCCGTATCCCGAACTGCTTCTTTCCCTTCAGCTTGTCGATGGTCAGCTCCACGGTGCCGTCCCACGGATAGTCGGTGGTCTGCGAGATGGCGATATCGCCGATGCCATCGATGCGGGTTTTGAGGACGTTGTCGCCATAGAGGTTCACGTATATCTCGTTCTTGCCGATGGAATAGGCATAGTCTTGTGCCTCGCAGAGGGTGCGCAACGTGTTAGGCGGGCAGCAGAAGCAGCTGATATACTCGGTGCGCTCCTTGGGCCAGCGCAGCTTGTATGGCAGGTCTGCCGAGATGCGCATGGGGTTGGTATAGAAATATTTCTTTCCGTCGAGACTGATGCCGGGCAGTATGCTGTTGTATAGGCAGTTCTCCACAACATCGGTGTATTTAGCATCTCCTGTGGCTGCAAACATACGCCAGTTGAAGAAGAGGTTTCCGATGTTGGCGCATGTCTCGTTGTGTGCCGTGGAGTGTGGCAGCTGGTAGGGGCGGCCATAGCTCTGGTGCACTTTCTGCACGTTGTCGGGCTTATAGTCGGTGCCGTCGGGCGAAGTGCCGTCATAGAGTGCTCCGCAGGCTCCGGTGATATACATCTTGCGTGTCACGATGTCGGTCCAGATGGCGTCGAGGTTCTTCTTCAGCTGTTCTTCGCCGCTCTCCAGATAGAGGTCTGCCACACCGGCATACAGATAGTTTGCCCTCACCGAATGACCCATGGCATTATACTGCTGGCGGAAGGGCACGCGGTCCTGGTTGTCGTCGGTGCCGTTTTCCACCTTGCCTCTTATGTCGATGAGTTTCTCTGATAGTTCCAGATATTTGGGGTCACCGGTCTCGCGATACATCTCCGTCACCGCCATATAGTGTGACGGGCAGATGGCGTTGCGGGCGAGTTCGTCGGAGGCTCGCTTATAGAAATCATAGAGGAAGTCGGCTGCCTTCACCGCACAGTTGAAGAGCGTGTTCTTGCCCGTGGCTCTCTTGTGCATGATGCCGGCAGTGATGAGGTGTCCCAGGTTGTAGGTCTCGAAGTTGAGCCGGTTGCCGAAGGCTCCGTCTTTTCCAGTTCCCACCTTTGTTCCGATGGTCTCATTCTCCTTCGCCTCCTCCTTGGCGCTCTGCTGCCTGTTCATCTCGGCGATGATGACTGGAGTGTGGAGGTATCCGTCGGGGCGCTGCGACTTCTGGATGAGTTCCACGAAGCGGTCGATTATCTTGCCCACTTCCGGGTCTTTGTTCACAGCATATACCGCCGTCAGAGCCTCAAGCCATTTATACATGTCACCGTCGTGGAATGGCGGTCCGTGGCGCTTTCCCTTTTTCTCTCCGGCTGCTATGAGGAAGTTGTTCCAACCGTGTCCCGTGTCAGACTTCCATGTCTCCCACATGCTCTGCACTGATGTGCCGCTGAACACTCCGAAGCGCTCGCCCCAGAATCCGCCGGTCCATCTCACGGCGCTGAGCGGTGTTGACGACACCACGGCGTATTTGCTCTTGCCGGTGTCGGTGATGCCGTTTTTCTGTGCTGCCGACGGCAGTACTGCCATCGACAGTGCTGCCATCAGTCCTAATCCTCTGAGAGGAATGATACTGTGTATTATCTTTTTTGCCATTTGTATTCTTGGTGTTTAACCCAAATCGGTAATTAGGACGTTTAATGTATCTTTTTTCTGACTACTTGCAGGGTTATTACAACGTTCCGCCTCTTGCCTTCACTCTCTTTGCCCACTGCTCGCGCTCCTTGGTGAGGTTGTAGCCGCGCTTGGAGAGCCAGTTGTTAATCCTGCCCTTGTATTTGCCGAATGCCTCATGCTTCTTCTTGGAGCTCTCGGCATCGATGGCAAACTCGCGGCCCTCCTTGAGCCAGGCGAGAATCTGCACCTTCTCTTCTTCTTTCAGCGTGGGTATCATGTCGCACTGCGCCGTGTATGTCACGTTCACTACATTGTATGTCAGCACGTCCTTCACGGTCTCTATCTCTGCATCGGTGAGATATACCGAGAGGTCGGCGATGAATCCGAAATGACTCTTGTAGAGCTTCTGGTCTTTCAGCATCTCAGCATATTCCATCTTCTCTTTCTTGGCGTCACCGGTAAGGGTCTTTGCCACTGCCTTGATGCTGTCGCGCTCTGAATATATGTCGTTGAGCTTGAAATAGCGGTTTGCCACGATGTTGAGCACCTGCGTACCCTTCTCCGTACCGGTGATCTTCAGTGCGTCGGTCACCTTCTGCGAACGCTGCATGATTGTCTCCACATACTTAGGGTCGCGACCTGCAGAATCGAGGTCTACTGCACTGGCGGTGAGGGTGCCCCAGACCATTAGTGCGGCTGCCATGACGAATAATTTCTTCATATTTTATATATGTGTGCTTAGTTGTTTATTTATACTGTGTACTTGTTTGTCAATATAGAGCGTGTACTTGCTTTTTTGATATACAGCGTTATATATCTATATAATGTGTACTTATCTATATGTCCTTATCTGCCGGTTTTCTCCTTGCCGAATATTTCCTTCAGATATCTCACGTTCTCTCCATAGTTCTTCTTCACGTTGCGCACGTCGGTCACGTCGCGGCTCCTCTCCACGAAAAGCCATCCCGACCATCCCATCCTGTCGAGCGTACGCTTCACTGCCGGCATGTCTATCGCCTTGTCGTGGCGGAGCCACACTCCGTCGGTGTTGCTGGCATGAATGGCGCAGATGTTGCCGCTGCCGAGGCGGCGCAGGTCTTTGCTGATGTCGCGGCGGTGCTCCACGGCGGTCTGCAGCTTATAGAATATCTTTATGCCCTTTGAACCGATTTCCCGCAGCAGACGCTTGTTGTCCTTGGCGTCGAGCGGTGTGTCGATGCCTATCACCTTGCCGCGGCGGTGTGCCATCTCGCCTGCCTCATGCAGACGCTCCACTATCTCGCGGCGCAGCGGCAGAGAGTCGGTCCAATTATTGCCGCATCCGCCAAGGGGCAGGAATGCCACGGTGGCATCCATCACGTCCATCGTGTTGAGACAGTCTTCCACGAGCCAGCGCCACGATTTCTTCCGGGCGAAGCTCTGTCCATAGAAGCCCGACATTGCCACTGCTCCCACCTCTATGCCGAGACTGTCGGCGGTGTGGCGGAATTTCCTTGCCATCTCCGGCTGACGCATCTTGTTATCGAAGGAGTCGCGCTTGCCGAGTCCACCCATGTCCATCTCCAGTCCGTCGCAGCCCAGCTCTTTGGCGAGCTTGAACTCTCCGAGCTTCTGGCGCTTCAGCACCATCCAGTCGCACACTCCCACCCGATAGCGGTTTTGTGCCATAGCGACATCGGGCAGCATCATCGCAATCAACACGATGATGAGGGGCAAGTATTTCTTTATATCTCTCTTTTGCAACATACGGTTATTTTTTAGTTGACGAGTTAACGAGTTGACAAGTTGACGAGCTGACAAGGAAATCATCTGGCCACCGGCAATTTGCCCACCGTATCATATAGACGAACAAAGGGGGAATATGTAACTTGGTGACGGGATAAATAATAACTTGGGATGATTTCAACGTCACTTGGTGTCTGGATTATTTCCTGTTTCCACAATTATGAAGTATATTTGCAACGCATACTCTCACAATCGGTTTTGAGGCTGCTTGGGGATTAATCCCAATCGGTCATCGGCTGTTTGGGACTTAACATCTACACTCTATGCTTACATCGCTGATTCTCGGAATATTCACCTTCGTGCAGCTAAACTGCGAAAACCTCTTCGACTGCACACACGACTCGCTCAAGCAGGACACGGAATACCTGAGCGACAGTCCGCGCCACTGGAACTCCAACAGATACTGGAAGAAACTGGGTAACATATCCAAGGAAATTCTGGCTTGTGGACACAAGGACGAAAGGGGCACTGACCTGATTCCCGACCTCGTAGCGCTATGCGAGGTTGAGAACGACTCCGTGTTGCACTATCTCACGAAACGCGGTCTGCTGAGAAACGCGAAATATGAATATGTGATGACAGATTCGCCCGACCAGCGTGGCATCGACGTGGCGCTGCTGTATTCACCGATGTCGTTCCGGCTGATTGACTCTTATCCGTTGAGGGTGACGCCGCTGAAGGGGATGCGGCCTACACGCGACATACTGTATGCCACGGGCGAAGTGGCGAGCGGTGACACCATCCATGTGTTCGTGCTCCATGCGCCGAGCCGCTTCTCGGGCAAAAACAAGACAACGCCATACAGGATGCAGGTGATGCAGCGGCTGATGGCATCGGTGGACTCCATACGAAGCATACACCCTGACCCGATGATTATCGTGTCGGGCGACTTCAACGATGAGTCGAAGGACAAGTCGATTCGCTTTCTTGAGGCCGGCAGACTGTCGGAGGTGTCGGCTGGCGTCAAGGGGAGCCACGGGGCTAAGGGCACGTATAAATATCAGGGTGTGTGGCAGAGCATAGACCACATCCTCGTAAGCCACAGGATGAGGGAAAGGCTCAAGGGATGCTTCGTCAACGACCTGCCGTTTCTGATGGAGAGCGACGAGAAGTTTGGCGGGTTGAAACCTTTCAGGACCTACAACGGATACAGATACGCCAACGGATTCAGCGACCATCTGCCACTGGTGGCGCAGTTTGAACTTGAGGAATAATGCCCATGGTTGGTTTCTATGTATTGAATATCAGCCCCTCTCGGTCTCAAACCCATCCTAACCTTCCCCAAAGGGCTACCCATCCTAACCTTCCCCAAGGGCAACCCATCCTAACCTTCCCAAAGGGAAGGAACAAGTTACTCTGCCAATGATTTCAGCCAATGAACATCAGCCCCCTCTCGGTCTCCCCCGAAGGGGAGATGCAGGTTACTACGTTACTGTCAAGGACTGGTTGACAAAGGTTACTCATGTTACTGACAAGGGCTGGTTGACAAAGGTTACTCATGTTACTAACAAGCCACTGATAATCAGCAGGCTACAGACAATAATCAGACAGACGATGGTATCTGTCCCTCCCCAACGGGGGAGGTTAGGTGGGGGCTGATGTGATTGACTGAAATCAGTAGCAGAGTAATTTATTTCACGTATTTCCTGCCGTCCTTCACTACGATTCCCTTGTAGCTCTTGCCCACGCGCTGTCCAGCAAGGTTGTATGTGGCTTCACTACCAGTTGCAGCCTTGCTTCCGCCAGCAACAATACTGATGCCGTCGGTTGTTTGTGCCTCTGTATAGAAGAAGCGTGTGATAGGCTGCTCCAGTTTGGGAGTGCAGTCGTCGTTCACATACGGCCAGTCCACGGTCTCGGCATATTCGTCGAAGGTGTACTTGTCGCTGAAGTACGTCATTGCCTTCTTCGGCATATCGGGATTACAGAAGAAGTTGAAGTCGAGCGTGTTGCAGCACTCCGTGCCTTCGAACGTAATGGTAAGGAGCAGGTTCTTGTTGCCACTGTAGTTCAGAGGCTTGTCGAACGGTATCTCCAGTTCGCCGTTGCCAATATAGTTATAGAGTTCGCCTGCATACTCCATTCCCGCTACAGCTACTGTGGCAGCGTTGTAGTCATAGAACATATACAAGCCGGACTTGTCGTCGTAGCCGAAGTTCGTATCGTCAATCTCCTGTGCCCATACCTTCACGGTGCGTGGGTAGGTACCGTATGCACATTCGTTGAGGAAGATGAAGTTCACCTTGCTTATCGCCTTGCCACCCATCTTTGCAAGCTGCTCCTTGGTGTAGATAATCTGCGAACCGGTCTTGCTGTGGGAGAAGTTCGTCGGTGCGGCAGCCCATGAGTATCCGTGGCCTACGTATACGTTGTCGTATGTGCCGTCGGCGAGCATCTTGTCGTATTTGCCCAAAGTAACGCTGTTTTCGGGTTCCGGTGTCTTGGTCATCGCTATGTTCTTTGTCATATCCTTGCCCGGAGTGAATGTGATGTTCTCCTCGGTGTAGTCTTCGCATCCACCGCAGGTCACCTTCAGCGTGTAAGTCTTGTCGCTCTTCACCACATTGATTACGTATGTTCCCTCAGCACCGGTAGTAGCCTTGTAAACCAACTTGCTGTCGTCGGTGGCTGTAAGTTTCACTATAGCACCGTCTACCGGTTCTCCATCACAGGTCACGGTTCCTGTCATCACCGACGGGTGCTCAATCTTTCTCATAGTAATGTTCTGGGTCTTGGGTTCGCCCGGTGTGAACGTGTAGTTGCTGATGACGTAATCCTCAAAATCGTCAGCCTTGGCGGTGAGGGTATAGGTCTCCTCGCTCTTCACGATGCTCATTGTGTATTCACCGCTCTCATTGCTTGTGGCAGAATACTGGTTGTTGTCGTTCTTCACAGTGATGACGGCATTCTTCACAGGGGTGTTGTCGCCGAAGCAGAGCACCTTGCCCGAAAGGACAGACGGCACATCCTTCTTGGTCATGCTGATATCGAGAGTCTTCTTCTCGTCGGAAGCGAACTTCACCGGCTCTGCTGCCGTGTAGTCCTCGTAGCCCTCTGCCTTAGCGGTGAGGGTGTATTCCTTGCCGATGTTCTCAGCCTCGATGTTCAGGGTGTATTTTCCTTCGGCGCCGGTTTCTGCCTCATACTTCGTCTCGCCGCTTGTCAGCGTTACAGTAGCTCCCGCAATCGGGGTCTCGCCGCATTTCACGGTTCCTGCAAGTTCGGCAGGCTTCACTACAGGCTTTGATGCTTCCTGATAGGTGAACTTGGTGAGCGGCTGCGCCAGTTTGTCGCCATGCGAAATGGCGTAACCGCCGCCTTTGGCGTAAGGCCAGTCTTCCGACTCGTTGTAGTCGGCAAACGTTGTCTTGTCGCTGCATGTAACCATAGCCATCTTGTCGGCTCCGGTGTTGTAGTAGAACTCTATGTCGCTTGATGTGTCTGCCGTGTCGTCGCCGTCGAAGGTTATCGTGACGAGCAAATTCTTGTTGCCGCTATAGGCAAACGGAGAGGTGAATGCAAGTTCCAGCTCGCCGTTCAGACAGTAGTAATCCACAAAATCAGCATCGAAGGCATAGTCGGAGAGAACTTTTGCAGCATCGCCATACTCGAAATACGAGTATGCCTTCTTTTCATCACTGTATGCAAAGGCGTTATCATCTATCTCCTTCACCCATACGTTCACGGTTCTCGGCAGCGGCTTGAAGGCTCCCTGATTGTAGAAGACAAAGCTCATTCCCTTTATCTCCTTGCCTCCCATCTGTGCCAACTGCTCCTTGGTGTAGATAAACTGAGACCCCGTGTGCTTCACGTAGAACTGTGTCGGTGTAATCATCCACCAACTCCCCTGATAGCATTGGTCTTCATTCCAGTCGCCTGCAACTACTTCATCGTAATTGCCCAACGACAGGGTATGGTCGTCGGCCATTGCCCATGTTGCTCCCACAGCGAGAAGCAACAGCGTTAGAATATAATTCAATTTTTTCATAATTCTTTATTTTTAATGTTACGAACTCCGTTGTATATTTTATTACCTATTATATATGCGATACCTGAAGCTGATGATTTTACAGAAAAGAACGTTTTACACCTTCCGCACCGTACTTTTTTCTATCTTTGCCGACATTTATTATAATATTCTGACCATAGCCATTTGGTATTTGCATACCGTCGATACTGTAGATTCTTTTGCATTCTCTTTCGCTGACGGCATTTGGCAATGCAATTCCAGAGACATCAATATTGATACGGAAACTCACGTTGTTGCCTTCCATTTTTATGCCAGTAACAGATTTCCCGAGCTTTTTACCGTCCCATAGATTTGAATTTGGTATTGAAGCATCCGTGAATTCAGTATTGTTCAACAACCCGGGATAGAGATCGCCAATCATCGTTGATTGGTTCCATACGTTATCAGCAGCCATCATCATCACGTGCTGATGGTCTGGAATATCGTTCACTTTGTTGTTGTCCCATATCTGTTCATCGTAATCTATATGCGTTATCATCAGTCCGCGTGCCGGCAGATATGCATCCCAACCTTCCTTTTGCCGGTTTTCCAATACAAAATATTCATCCGGATTCGTCGGTGATGACAGTCTGATGGCTCTGTTGCTTTCTTCGATGGACGAAAGAGTGATATCGCCAGCCACCGTGACATCATCATACATCATCCATCCTACACTGTAACGCTCAAAGCCGCTGTAGTTTGGCGGTGTGTTCCCATTGTTCAGATAGCTGCCGCCCGACATAATATCATAGCAGCCCATGCCATAGCCACCGCTATAGTCAACATCATAGATATCTGGCAGTCCCAGACAATGTCCGTACTCATGGCAGAAAGTGCCGATGCCACTGAACGATTTGTCGCCACGGTATTCGGCAGAACAAGCATAAAGCCCGATTCTCTTGCCACCCACCTGTTGATTAGCAAACTGAGCACTCGCCTGCAAATTCCACATGTGCGGCCACACCGTATTCTTGTCTCCGCCGTCGGCTTCGCCCAATCCTGCGTATATTACATAAACCATATCCACAATCCCGTTGCTGTCGGCATCATATTTATCCAAGTCCAGTCCTTGCTCTACAGCCTTTTGCACAGCTGAGAAAACCATAACGTCGGCATGCCTGTCGCTGCCTTTGGCATCGTTGCCGCCGTAGTAGCGATACGGCATATCCAGAGTTACCGGCCCCACAACGTCGAATGTAGGAGAAAACTGTCCGGAGGATTGAGCAATAAAATAATCGCGTGCCGATCCCGTTGCCCCATTCTCACAGAATCCCTCCGCATTCATTTGGTTATGGATGTATTCCTTTGTATTCGTGAACTTCAAATCATCGAAATTCACGAGGATTATCAGTCCATGTACTTCTCCCGTTGTTGCCGCCTTGCTCACGTGCATTTTCACATTGCGCCCCTGCTGCTTCCTTGCATCCAATGCCAATACACGGTTCTGCCTCACATATTGGATGCCGGAAGTGGCAACAACCCTTACATAGCCATCGTCATCTATGTCCACAGCACGGCCCTGTCCGTCGATATAAGTATGCGAAAACTCATCGCCAACCAATGTGAGCACGACCGATGTCCCGTCAGGCTGTGTATAGGTGAATGGCTTTGGGTTTGCCGGCACTGCATTCATCTGCAATGCCGCAACCCAAGCCATCAATGATATTGCAGCCTTTTTCATCTCACAATGACTTTCTTTCCGTTTCGGATATATATGCCGTGTGTCGGAGTGCTGACAGCTTGTCCGCTGAGGTTGCGCCATACGTCGTCTCCTGTGCTACGGCTCACGTTGATAGTGTTTATGCCGTCAGTTTCCTTAATTATGATGGTAACATTCCTCGACGCGCTATTGTATGTAGCAGTGAGGACCTCCGTTCCGGCGCCATGTATTATTGCAGTGCCATCACCCTGGATTTCTACAAGACCGTTATTTGCCTTCCACACCACTTTTCCGTTTTCGCCATTACCCAAAGAAACCCTGAAATTCTTTGTCACACTGTCAAGTTTGTCCCCGTCTGCCAGTATTACGGGCGTAGCATAAAGCACGGCAATGTCGCTATTCTCAAGTCCATTCATATTCGGGCGCGGCAACATGCCATCTGCATACACCCAACTATCGCCCAGTGTCTCTTTTTGCCCTTCACCCAGCAGTTCGGCAGTGTTCCTCTCCTGTGCAGGTATTGAAATAGAAGTGTGCGCCGTCTGCCTGTCGTAAATAATCTCGCCTATGTCCGTAGGGTTGGCATTTCCAAGGCAACCGGAAAAGTCTTCGCTGCTCAGCATGCCAAAGTTTGCTATGCGGTGCACCTTGTCGTTCCACATCGGATTGCCGATAGTGCCGGCAATTCTCTTCGAGTTAGAACTTTCCACAAATCCGTAGTTTGCCACATCGCTGATAGTGTTTCCCGTCTGCTGGCCGGAATAGCCTATCACTCCGCCCAAGGCGCACCCATCGCCCGAAACATTACCGTAGTTTGCACAGCAGCTCACCGTTGCCCCCTGCATTGTTCCTTCGGCTTTTGATATGATTCCTCCTATCACGCCGCCCACACACGAGAGCATACTTGTCGACGTTGATTTCACGTCGGCATAGTTGCAGAGATTATACAGCATGGCTTCATTGGTAGGATTTGCCACGATACCACCCACATAGTTGCAGCCTACAACCGAACCGCTCACTGCGAGGTCATGCACTGCCCCGCTCTTCACCGTTCCGAACAGTCCCACATAGTTGTCGGTGGGCATATTTATATTCAGCGTGATGCAATGTCCCCCACCGTCAAAGTCGCCCTTGAAGAAGCCTTCATAGCCAATCATTCCCACGAAAGGCTCAGTGATATCCTGTGTCAGTCTGAAGAATTTCCCGTATGTCTGCTGGGTGCCGTCGGCTCCCGGAGTGTCGGTCATATTGCTCAGCTCCTTCAGGTCGTTCACGTTGCTTATCAGATACGGATCGTTTTCCGTTCCCGTTCCGCCGGAGAATGTCTGTGCCACTGCAGCATTGCAGAACAGTATGCTCCAAAATAGTAAATGCTTTTTCATTTTGCTTGATATTTTTATTATTAGTGTTTTTCCAACCGATTGCCCTATAGGCTCAGTGCCAGCATGACCTCGTAGCAGTTGCTGCTTCCATTGTGGTATGCTGTGTGCTTCCAGACGGTTGACGTCGTTATAGCCTTGTCTTTCCATATCCTGAATGAATATTCCAGTCCCACGCCGAACTCCGTCTCCCCCTCGCCCATATATCTGTTTATGTCCTGCAGTGTGGCGGAAAGCTGTTCGTTCACGCTGCTGTGAATATCCAAACTTGACGCCAGGTTCTCTCTGCGCCTTATCTCTGCCTTTGCGCAAAACATTTTCTTGCTGTCGCCATAGACAATGCCGGCAGATGTTCCCACATAAAGATCGTTGCTGTCGAATTTATTACCCGATGTATAATGGCTGCTGCAGAACGAAGCGTATGCCATTTCCGGTTCTATGCTTACAGATGCCTTTCCGGACAAGCCTGCAGTCCAGTATCCTTCTGCCTTTATCTCCGCAAGCTTTCCGTCATACTGCTTCCGGCTGCCTATCTGCGGATATACATTTCCGGTTGCATCTCCGAATATGTTGTCCACGCCCCTGCGACCGGCAATGCTCCCACTCAGCCTGCCACCCCAAGACCGGCTGCCGTAGCCGACAGCTGCGCTCAGCGTATTTATCTCCAGTCTGTTCAGCGGCAGACGGTTTAAGTCGGTTAGCACTTTCTCCTTCTGCGTAAACATATATCCGGCAGAAGCCGACCACCCGACAATATTCCTGCTTGCCAGACTTATCTCCGCACCCAGGTTGTAGCCCTTGTAGAAGCAGTTGTTGCCCTGGCCCGAGAAGCGGGTGAAGTCGTTGCCGATGCCCGTCAGATGATAAACCATCTGTGCACCCAACTCGTTGTAGAAAGCCAGCTCGTTTGTCTGCTTGTATTTCCCTGCCGTTGCCGTCAGCGCAATGCTGTAGTTGCCGCTGAGGGCATAGCCTAATGCCGCTCTTGCATACAGATCAGCCACAGTATTGCTGGGCCGGGGGTCACGGTCACGGTATTCCGACAGTGCCCTGTAACCCAGGTTCACGCCATAGCACACTCTGCCACAACGCGCAGAGTAGCCACCGTCGAGCCTGTACTCCTCGCTGTCCATGTCGCCGCCCTTGGCATCGCCCATGACATACGGGTAGAGAAGCAGAAAATCACTCGTTTCGTTCCACGCCACATCATATTTTCTTCCGTTCCGGTATGATGCCTCTCCCCACACCGCACTGTTCGCCCCTATATTCTGGAACGAAGAAGCCTCTATGCCGAACGCTCTGCCGCCTCTGCCCAGCTGCGGTATTCGCGCGGCTGCAGCTGGTTGCGCCGTTGCACTGACAGCTACTTCCGACATGGAAGGTGCATGCAGAAAGTTTCTCAGCGCCGGACTGGCAAGTGTTTCCCGTCTGAAACGCATGCGCTCCGAGCCATACTCCTGCCTGTTCTGCAATATGCTGTCGTTTGCCGATGCCGGCATTGCTGCAGCGGCGAAGACGCTCCCGAGCAGTACTCCTGCCTTTTTACTTATGTTCATAATATGGATAAACTGTTTGTCAGTTTTCTTTCAGCCATCAGTGCTGCATTATTTCTTCATGCCGAACACATGGAACGGATCTGCCTTTACCCTCGGCTCGAAATCCTCCGTAGAGTTGTTCGTGTCCGCCAGTATCGCCCTACTGCCGTCCATTGACACCACCTTGCGCCGCACGCTCTTCCCGAATCGGCTGTCGTCCCAGTTGAACTCTGAATTGTATGTGAACCCACGGTCGAGCGCAGGCGATGTCACTATCCATTGGAATCCTGCCTTGGTGCTCATGTTCACGGCATCCAGTATCCAGCTGTTCGGCAACCGGTAGCTCGTGCCCGTCATGTCGGCTTCGCCTGTCTGTCCCGTAAGATGGTACGCATAGTCGTATATATAATCCACGAGGAATGTCTTCTTGTCGGTGTGCATCCTTGCCAGGGCGTACGACTTGAATCCCTGTGTGTGCGGACTCCACAGTGTCAGTGTGCTGCAATATATCTTTTCCAGATTCGGCACTTTCGGGTTGTCGATGTCCGTGAACTGTGGATTTGTCGATTCGTCATACCATTCGTAGTCGGCAGTGGTCATATCCCATGAGTTCGGGTTTGCCACGGTGTGGTTCAGTGCATTGTCCACAATCAGCAGCTTGCCACCCGGCTGCACCGGAACGTCACGTCCGGAACCCGGTATCATATACATTGCCGCCACTGCCATGTCGGTGTCCATGATGTTCGGCTTGTAGTCTTGCTTCATTGTGGTCAAGAAATCGCTTTCGGCTATCACGAGCGAGTCGGCGTAGAGCACGTGGTCGGTATTGTTGTATATCACGAAATACTTGTCGGCATAATAGTAGCCGCCCTGCGCGTTTGCCGTTCCGGCACAGAATATTTCCGCCAACACGAAGCCCCGGTATGCTATGTCTTCCGGGTCGGGGTCCGGTTGGGAACTCACTTGCAGCGCGAGGCTTACGGCGGCATTCTCCCTTGAGAGCACCGTTCCGTCGCTGTATGCCGCCACGTCTACTGTCTTTTCCACGAGGTCGCTGTTCCTATAGCCCATCTTTCCCGTAGCGCTGATTCTGTAATAGCCGCCAGCCACGTTTTTCAGCGTTACCGCCATATCTTCTGCCACGGGTGCGTTGAACGGCGTTTCCTTGCCGGTGTTGATGTCCGTCAGCGTCAGTTTGATGTCTGTCAGCGTCAGTTCGCCACTGTATCCGGCTGGCTTGGCGAACGTGATTCTTATATCTGCAGGTGTTGTGTCGATCGACGGACCGTCGTCGCTGCTACATGCTGCGAATGCCATCAGGCACACGGCAATGAGCATAAATAGATTTAATGTTTTCATATTATCTTTCTTTTTAAATTTGTTTCAAATGTTGAAGTTCATTTCCATGCCGAAATACGGCTTGGATGTTCTCCTCACTTTCATGCCGCTGTTTGTGGTATAGTCGGGCATATAGTCGATCATGCGGTTCACAAAGAGTGCTATCTTCATCCATCTGCCGAAATTCTTTGTCACTTTCAGGTTCATAAACATATAGAACGGCACTTTCTGCCTGAGCCACGCTGAATCATTGTATTTGTTCACGAGCCATTGCAGATACACGTCTTGTCTGCTGTCTTCCGTGAAGTCGTGTATGTCGCCGTTGCTGTCGATGTATTTCAGCGGCACTCCGCTGGTGCGTATGGATTTCGACGACGTGAACCACATACACTCGGCGGTGAGCGAAAACGACAGGGCGAGTCGCGGTATATAGGTGTCTGCCATGAAGTTGGTGTTCAGCTGCTCGCGCACTGTTCCCGCCGTGTTCTCGTAGTAGCCGATATAGAGGCTGTTCACCGGCGTGCCGTCCACCACGGCTGTGGTGTTGCTGCGGAACATCGGTTCGCTGTTCGTGTAGGTTGTCCTGAACCACGCCCCGTTCACGGTCAGCCTCGTCTTCAGCATCTCGAAGCGCTTCGTTGCCACCTGCCATTCGATGCCCTCCTTTATCAGCCTGCTGCCGTTCGTGGTTGTGGTGTATGTGCCGAGCTGGCGTTTTTCTGCATACGGCAGACCGCTGAGCGACGGGGGCGCACTCAGGCTGCTTCCGTCTATGGCGCTCTCGTCGTAATCCCTGTAGCTGTATGGGCGCACTTTTACTGATGTACGGAAGCCGTCGTCCATACGTTCGCGGAAATAGGTCACGCTTGCCGTATTGCCGTTCCACTGTGCTCCGAGCCTTACTTCCCATTTGTCGTTTCTTGCCGGTGCAAGCCTGTAGTTCGTGGGGTTGTCGATGTATGTGCGCAGATGCAGACGCCTGAGGTCGGCATTCTGGTTATAATAGTTAAGCTCGATGAGGTCGGTGTATACGAGGTCGGGATAAATCTGGAGCAGCGTAGGAAACTTGCTTTGCCGTCCCCACCCGCCGTTCAGGTCTATAGTCATCGGCATTCCGGCTATGCTGATTTCCGGGAATCTCCATTGCAGGTTGAACCTGGGGTCGGGATATACTTTTCCGCTCATGGCGTATTCCCGGGCAAGGTTAGCCATACTGCTTCCGCGCAGCCCTATCTGTGCCGAAAGCAGGTTGCCGCCCACTGGCATACTCAGATTGTCCTGCACAAAGAAGCTCAGCTGGTGCATCGCCGGAATGCTGCTGTATATGCGCGGACGATAGGGTGTACCGGGACTCACGGGCAGCGCCGGGTCGTATTCCTGTCCCCTGCCATAGTTCTTGTCCATCTTCCATTCCATTCCGGCTGTGATGCTCTGCGCCAGTCTGCCGCTGCGCAGGGCGAACTGTGCCTTCAGCTTTGCATACACGTTGAGCGGCCTGCCGTCTACGGTCACGTTCGACACATAGTGATAAGGCAGGTACGTGCCGTCGTGCTCGCCTTCCTCCAGCGATGTTGACGCTGCAATGTCGCGGCTCAGGCTTATGCCCTTCTGCTGTTCTATCCTGCTCCACTCGTAGGCAGCCGCCACGTCGAGGCTGACTGACTTGAAGAATGATTCGCTGCCGGACGTGAGCAGCACGGAATGGCTCATGCTGAGCCGGTTGTACGTAGATTTGTATGTATCGTCTTTCTGCTTCAGTATTTCCGGATCGTGCTTTTCATCGTCGAACGAACCTGTGTAGTCGGTGTTGCTGCGCCAGCGCAGCCGTGCGGTGCCCAGCTGCCACGTGTCTTGCATACGGGCGGATGCCGTCAGCCGCTTGTAGTTGTTCATCGGATTGCGTGGGTCTGCCTTGGCGTCGAGGTAGTCCATGCCAAGGTTCATTACAAAGCTGCCAAACTGCATTCCCTTGCCTGCATACAGCAGTTTGCTGTAGGAGTCGGCCTTGAAGCGCGCCTCTAACGGTGTGGCTTTCAGCTTGCGCTTGATGAGCACCACGCCACTTGTCATATCGCCGTACTCCACCGGGGCTATGCCTCGTATCACTTCCACGCTCTCTATGTTGTCGGTAGGTATGCTCCGCATGTCCACGCCGCTTGTGGTGTGGTTTCTGCCGGCATCCGGGTCGCCGGCACTGCTGCTCGATGCCTGCTTCACTGTCTGCATATTGGCATTGCTGTTCATCGGGATGCCGTCGGCGACGAACACTGTTCCCATGGAACTGATGTCGTAGTTGCTGCCTCCGCTTCCTGCCTGCCTCAGTTTTATACTGTTGGCGTTGGTCAGGTCGGGCAGCTGTGTCGTTCCGCCCGGCAGCAGCGAGAGAAGGTCGGTGAAGCTCGACGGCTGCAGATGTTCTATTGCCTTGCGGTCGATGACCGACGATGTGGTGATGCCCTGCGACTCGTGTGCCGTCACCACCACCTCATTCAGCATGCGGTTGTCCTGCTTCAACCGCAGCGTAAGGGTTGCTGTTTCCCCGTTCCGGCTGGTGTATGTCTGTGTCAGTGTGTGGTAGCCCAGGTATGACACACTGACGGTGTATCTGCCGGAACCGACGCCATGGAACGTGAAGTTTCCCGAAATGTCGCTCACGGTGGTGTGTTTTCTGTTGTGCTCATCGGTGATTGTCACCGTTGCATAGGGCACTGCATCATTGTTTGCGGCATCCACTACATGTCCGCAAATATTGTCGGCAGCAGCAACAAGGCTTGCTGCGAGCATTGATAATGTCAGTATGTTTCTTTTATCAGTCACTTGATTTGCATTTTGCATATTGCGCTGCAAAATTATAGATAGGCTGAAGAATGTGCAATACCTAAAATCAGTGATTTTCCAGTTACTCAGCATATCGACATCCAGCCCCCACCTAGCCGCAAACCCATCCTAACCTTCCCAAAGGATAACCCATCCTGACATTTCCCAAGGATAACCCATCCTAACATTCCCCAAGGATAACCCATCCTGACCTTCCCAAAGGGAAGGAACAAGTTACTCGCTTTGTCAAAGACTTCAGCAAATCAATTCAGCCAATGAACATCAGCCCCCACCTAACCTCCCCCGTAGGGGAGGGACAGTTACTATTGCTATTGATAAACGATTGATAATCAGATAACTGCAAACGATAATCATGTAGCCAATGGTATCTGTCCCTCCCCTACGGGGGAGGTTAGGTGGGGGCTGAGGTCAATATTCGGAGTAAC
>OJAW01000571.1_pt1 | contig 25429 bp, 24 predicted proteins | sample 1589151 | NCBI WGS metagenome assembly OJAW01 (sample SAMN03283290) | human gut metagenome | biome: human-associated habitat; material: feces | host: Homo sapiens | place: Peru | collected 2012
TAATACTCATGGATATTGAAAATTCAAAGCATTTTTAAATGAAAGAGCCGTGATCATTTCCTTTATTTTTGTAAAAAATAGGGGTGGGGATTGAATTTTTTGGACTTTTTACTATTATTGTATGTGACTTTAAAATTGATTGGATTATGAAAAGAGTGCTTTATGTTCATGGGTTTCGAGGTTATGCGTATGGGAGAGGGTATAAACGAGTTTTGAATGCGCTTCCGGAGGGGTATAAGTTGTTTTCAATTGATTATGATGAGGCAGACTGTTCGCACGCAAGAGAGCAAATTTTGAATTTTATTGACGAATTCAATATTGATTTGGTGATTGGTTCGAGCCTTGGGGGATTTATCACTTTGACTTTAAATGGGATTCCGAGATTTGTCATCAATCCATGTTGGGATCCACCAGCCGAACTGTGTAAACTGGTGGAGCAAGATGCGGCTTTCATGAAGATGATAAAGACATATATGCCGTATGAAATATGGATAGCGAAATCTGTTAATTATCAAGAGAAAATGCTTGTTAAAGGCTTTTTTGGAAAGTATGATGAATTGTTCGGGACTAAGTATGTGGAAGAGTTTTCGGGTTATTATAGCAGTTATGAAATGATTGACAGCGGGCATCATCTTTCAGAAGAAGGCGCAAAGCAAATTTTTAAGAACATTGACGATTACTGGGAAAGAGTGCGAATTTTGAAAAACATGCAAAAAGACTAATGATTAAAATTGGGAATGGGGGAATAGGGTGAGCTGCAGTTCGAATTATGGTGTAAGTTGTGTTAAATGTGGCACTTTTGGAGGCAATAAGTAGGATATGTGTGGAGAATTATGTACCTTTGCAGTACTATTTTTTGTCTTTATGGCGGGAAAGCATAAATGAACGGATAAAGACACAAAGCCACACACAAGGGTGGGGGACGACGATGCTAAGTATTTTGCGCTTGCTTTAGATTTTAGCTAAGTTGCGACCTACTCCACCGTTAATGGCCAAACCTACTTAACTGTATGATTTATGAATAATGTCAATGTGAAATTGGCGCAATCACTCAGGTTGATGATGGCCAACAGTGACATAAAGTAGAAAATGAAAATGACGCAGGATTGCTCGCTTCTATCTTCTACAGCCGACGTGAACGACGTGTATAACAACAAGCGTTTACCAAAGGGCATCCACATAGTCGGGGCTGGCGAATCGGTCTCGAAAGTGGGAGAAATAGCTGGTTTTGAAGATGCGGCAAGTGCAGAAAAGCCAGAAAAGGAGAATGTCGCACGAAGCGAAGACGAATGTGCCGATGACAAAGTCGAAATACCCAGCACACCAAAAACGGAAGCGGCTCCATGGGGCTATATCTTCATACAGCACATGTCGGCGGCAGTTTTTGAAAAGAATCTCGAAAATCGAAAACTTTTGGGCGATTTCAAGCCGAAGTGTTTCGTACACCGCACAGTTAGATACAAAGACAAACCCGACGGCAAAGGCGTGGTGAAAACGGAAAGACCTACCGTAAATGGGCTTGTGTTCTTGCAGGGCGCTACCAATCAGTTGAGGACATTCCTGAAACTCAACTTCCCTCAGTATTATCTGGTGAACAACTGTAGCACCAGAAAGCCCGCATCAATCCCCGATAGCGTGATGCAGCCATTCATGGCAGTGATGCAAAACGAGCCAGAGCGGTTGACATTCATGCGCGAGCCATTTGAGCGATTTGCTAAAGACCACGTGAGGCTCCGCGTGCTTACAGGCCTTTTTAAAGGGCAGGAGGGCTATGTAGTGCGAGTGAAGCGTGACCGTCAGTTGGTGATGAACATTGGCGGATTTGCCGTGGCGGTGAATAATGTGCACAACGAGGACTTCGAGATAGCCGAATAGCCCTCATTTCTATTGATACTTATAGTAATCTGAAAAATATATGCGTGAATTTAATGAAATTAAGGTAGCCGTGGCTGGTACGGGCTACGTGGGACTGAGCATAGCTACATTGCTATCGCAGCACCATCATGTAACAGCAGTGGACGTGATTCCTGAAAAGGTGGAAAAGTTGAACAACAAGATTTCGCCCATTCAGGACGATTACATCGAAAAGTATTTGGCTGAGAAGCCATTGAACCTTGTTGCCACCCTCGACGGCAAGGCAGCCTACGCCGATGCCGACTTTGTGGTGATCGCTGCCCCCACCAACTACGACCCTGTGAAGAATTACTTCGACACAAGCCATGTGGAAGAGGTAATCGACCTGGTGCTGGAGGTGAACCCCGATGCAGTGATGATTATCAAATCGACCATTCCGGTGGGCTACACCCGCAACCTCTACTTGAAGTATGCGCAGAAAGGCGTGAAGAAGTTCAACATCTTGTTCTCGCCCGAATTTCTTCGCGAGAGCAAGGCGCTCTACGACAACCTTTACCCAAGCCGCATCATTGTGGGCTATCCTAAAATCATCGACAAACCCGAATTTGAGGCGGAAAACAAAGCTATCCAATCGGTTACCGATGTGGAGATGCTGAAAGAGGCAGCTAAGACCTTTGCCGCACTCTTGCAGGAAGGTGCCATCAAGGAAAACATCGACACCTTGTTCATGGGTATGAAGGAAGCCGAAGCGGTGAAGCTTTTCGCCAACACCTATCTCGCGCTCCGCGTGAGCTACTTCAACGAGCTTGACACCTATGCAGAAATGAAGGGACTCGACAGCCAAGCCATCATCGAGGGCGTTGGCCTCGATCCACGCATCGGTACACATTATAATAACCCATCATTTGGCTACGGCGGCTACTGCCTTCCAAAAGACACCAAACAGCTCCTCGCCAACTACCAGGACGTGCCACAAAACATGATGTCGGCCATCGTGGAATCGAACCGCACCCGCAAAGACTACATCGCCGACGCAGTGCTCCGCAAAGCTGGCTGGTACGACTATTACAGCAATAACCAGTTCGGCACAGAGCAGGGTGGCTGTGTGATTGGTGTGTATCGCCTCACCATGAAGTCGAACTCCGACAACTTCCGCCAATCTGCCATCCAAGGCATCATGAAGCGTATCAAGGCTAAGGGTGCTGAGGTGATTATCTACGAGCCAACCCTTGAAGACGGCACCACATTCTTCGGCAGTAAGGTGGTCAACGACCTGGAGCAGTTCAAGGCGAAGAGCCACGCCATCATCGCCAACCGCTACGACGCATGCCTCGACGATGTGGAAGAAAAAGTATATACACGCGACATTTTCAGAAGAGATTAAAAACAAAAGTTTTAAATAGATATAGCTATGAGCATTTTTGCAGGTAAAACCCTTATGATTACCGGTGGAACAGGTTCCTTCGGCAATGCAGTATTGAATCGTTTTCTCCGTACAGACATTGGTGAAATTCGCATTTTCTCGCGCGACGAGAAGAAACAGGACGATATGCGCCACGAGTATCAGATGAAATATCCAGATGTGGCATATAAGATTAAGTTCTTTATCGGCGACGTTCGCAACTTGCAGTCGTGCCGCAACGCTATGCCAGGCGTTGACTACATTTTTCATGCCGCAGCGCTCAAGCAGGTGCCCAGCTGCGAATTCTTCCCGATGGAGGCTGTGCAGACCAACGTGATTGGCACCGACAATGTGCTGACCGCAGCCATTGAGGCTGGCGTAGGCGCAGTGATTTGCCTCTCTACCGATAAGGCTGCTTATCCTATCAACGCCATGGGCATCACCAAGGCCATTGAGGAGAAGATAGCTGTGGCAAAGAGTCGCTATTCTGGTAAAACCAAGATTTGCTGCACCCGCTATGGCAATGTGATGTGTTCACGTGGTTCTGTTATTCCTTTGTGGATTGATCAGATTCGCAATGGCAACCCTATCACATTGACCGAGCCAAAGATGACACGCTTCATCATGTCGCTTGAAGAGGCTGTCGACCTCGTGCTCTTTGCGTTTGAGCATGGTCAAAACGGCGATATTCTCGTGCAGAAGGCCCCTGCGTGCACCATTCAGACACAGGCCGAGGCAGTTTGCGAGCTCTTCGGTGGCAAGAAGGAAGATATCAAGGTGATTGGTATTCGCCACGGCGAAAAAATGTACGAAACATTGCTCACCAAGGAAGAGTGTGCCAAGGCGGAGGACATGGGCAATTTCTACCGCGTGCCAGCCGATAACCGTGGTCTGAACTACGACAAGTTCTTCAAGGAAGGCGACACCAAACGTGCTGAAATTGAAGAATTCAACTCCGACAACACTTATCGTCTGAACCTTGAGGAAACCAAGGCAAAGATTGGAGCACTTGAATATATTCAAAAAGAACTGAGCGGCGAAGGCAACTTCGTGCAGTAATGATAACGTACACGAATTGAACAGATGAGTCGGATATAGAAAAAAACTGTGAAATCCGTGTTCAAAAAACGACGAAAATGAAGATTTTAGTTACAGGTGCCAAGGGCTTTGTAGGCAAAAACCTTTGTGCCCAACTCAATAATATTAAAGACGGCAAGGCTCGCTGCTATGGCGACCTCGCCATAGAGGAAGTGTTCGAGTACGACCTCGACTCTACTCCCGAACAGCTTGACGCTTGGTGCAAGGAGTGCGACTTCGTGTTCAACCTTGCTGGCGTGAATCGTCCGAAGGACAACGACGAGTTTATGAAAGGCAACTTCGGTTTCGCCTCCACCTTGCTCGACACGCTGAAGGCGCACGGCAACAACTGCCCTGTGATGCTGTCAAGCTCACAGCAGGCATCGTTGACCGGCCGATTCGGCAATAGCGAATATGGCCGCAGCAAGAAGGCTGGCGAAGACCTGTTTTTGGCGTATGGCAAGGGAACTGGCGCTAAGGTGCTGGTTTACCGTTTCCCTAACCTCTATGGCAAATGGTGCCGCCCCAACTACAACAGCGCCGTAGCCACATTCTGCAACAATATCGCCAACGACCTGCCAATCACCGTCAACGACCCAAGCGTGGAGCTGGAACTGCTCTACATCGACGACCTCGTTGACGAGATGATTCATGCACTGAAAGGCGAAGAGCACCATTGCGAGTTTGAGGGACTGGAAGTGCGTCCTTCATCAGAGGGAAGATACTGCTATTGCCCCGTAACTCATAAGGCAACACTCGGCGAAATCGTGGAACTGCTCCACAAGTTTGCCGATATGCCCACCACACTGATGATTCCCGAAATTCCTGCCGACTCGTTCGCTAAGCGCCTCTACAGCACATTCTTGAGCTATCTGCCCAAGGAAAAGGCTATTTTCGACCTGAAAATGAATGTGGACAACCGTGGTTCGTTCACCGAGTTGGTGCACACGCTCAACTGTGGTCAGGTGAGTATCAACATCTCCAAGCCAGGTATCACCAAAGGCGAGCATTGGCACAACACCAAGTGGGAGCAGTTCATAGTGGTTAGCGGTCACGGTCTTATCCAGCTCCGCAAGGAGGGCACCGATGAGGTGCTGAACTATGAGGTGAGTGGCGACAAGATTCAATCCGTAATCATGCTTCCAGGCTACACCCACAACATCATCAACATCTCCGACACCGAAGACCTTGTAACAGTAATGTACTGCAACGAGATCTTCGACCCCAACAAACCAGACACTTATTTCGATAAAGTAGAAAAATAAAATGGAAATAAAGCATTTTAAAAATAATGGCAAGTTAAAGTTGTTGATTATCGTAGGCACACGCCCAGAGATTATTCGATTGGCTGCCGTGATTAATAAATGCCGTCAGTACTTTGATGTGCTGTTGGCACATACAGGTCAGAACTACGACTACAATTTGAATGGTGTGTTCTTTAAAGATTTAAAGTTGGCAGATCCAGATATTTATATGGAGGCTGTAGGCGATGACTTAGGCTCAACCATGGGTAATATTATTGATAAGAGTTACAAGGTGATGGTTGAGACCAAGCCTGATGCGGTGCTTGTGTTGGGCGACACCAACTCGTGCCTGAGCGTGATTGGCGCCAAGCGTCTGCACATTCCTATCTTCCACATGGAGGCTGGTAACCGTTGCAAAGACGAATGTCTGCCAGAAGAGACCAACCGCCGTATCGTAGACATTATCAGCGATGTGAACATGGCATACTCTGAGCACGCACGCCGCTACCTTGCCGACTGCGGTTTGCCTAAGGAACGCACCTACGTCACAGGTTCGCCAATGGCAGAAGTGCTTCATAACAATCTTGCCGACATCGAGGCAAGCGATGTGCACCACCGTCTTGGCTTGGAGAAGGGCAAATACATCCTTCTTTCGGCGCACCGTGAGGAAAATATCGACACCGAGAAAAATTTTATGTCACTTTTCTCAGCAATCAATAAGATGGCAGAAAAATACGGCATGCCAATCCTCTACAGCTGCCACCCACGTAGCCGCAATCGCCTTGCTGCCTCTGGTTTCAAGCTCGACGAGCGCGTGATTCAGCACGAGCCACTCGGCTTCCATGACTACAACTGCCTTCAGATGAACGCCTTTGCAGTGGTGAGCGATAGCGGTACACTTCCCGAAGAAAGCAGCTTCTTCACCAGCGTTGGCCACCCATTCCCCGCCATCTGTATCCGCACCTCCACCGAGCGCCCTGAGGCAATCGACAAAGGCGACTTTATAATCGCTGGTATTGACGAAAAGTCGCTCCTCCAAGCAGTTGACACAGCCGTAGAACTCTGCCGCGACGGCCAACACGGAATCCCCGTCCCCGACTACGTTGACGAAAATGTAAGCACCAAAGTAGTAAAAATCGTCCAATCCTACGTCGGCATCGTCAACAAAATGGTCTGGCGCAAATAAGCGCAAAATTATCTTAGAGTATTTCTATGTCATTGTAAATACATAATGGATAGTTTCTCCCCTGCTCAGGAGTGGACACTATTTTTTTAAAAAACTACATTAGAGAAGTTGCAACTTTAGTGTATTATTCTCTACTAATATTTGCGGTTATGGTATTTAACCTCTCTTTAACATATTCTAAGAAGTAAATGATTAATACAAGAGATTTATCACAAATTGCCAATCAAATACATCTTCAAGAGAAGTCTTTTAATTTATTTATTAAAGACTTTGTTTTAGATGATGACGGATGGAAAACTTTGAACAATTTGACGCAAAGTGATCATGTCTATATTCTAAGTGGGATTATACGTGATTTCCTTACTGGCGACGTTGGAGGATTAAGAGATTTTGATTGTGTTCTATTGAGGGGTGGTATAAAAAATGCGGAAGTTTTACATTATTTAAGAGGTTCTTCATATTCTTTCAATAGTTTCGGTGGGCTGAAAATTAAGCGTCCCCGTGAGGTAATTGACATATGGCGAATGGCTGATACATGGGGAATTAGACAGCAGGGGTTAGAAACGACACCTGAGTCGCTCATAAAATCTGTATTTTTCAATTTCTCAGCAATAGTATATGATTTTAATAATAAGAAATTCATTTTTGATGATTGTTTTTGTCGCTTTTTGCAAACCAATACAATGGATGTTGTCTATTCCGAGAATCCAAATATTCCATTATGTTTAGTAAATGTGTTGTATTATATTAGTAGATATGGATATAATGTGTCATCTAAACTGGCAAGGTGGATAAAGACGCATTATGATTCAAATATGGATTTTGAAAAAATTCAGGAAAAACATTTTGGAGAAATAATTTTTAATAGAGATTATATACAGGAATACTTTTCTCGTTTAACAAAAAATATTGAGATGTATAAAATTGATTGGAATAAATACCTAAGTAGTAAACGCTTTCGTGAAAATTCGGAATTTGAGAATCACAAAGAAGATAAGTACTCGGAAAAACGCAATGCTTTTGAAAGCGATTTCGGTCGTGTCGCTTTTAGTTCAGCTCTCCGTCGTATGCACGATAAAACACAAGTTATGCCGTTAACAACAGGTGATAGTGTTCATACTCGATTAACTCATTCTATTGAAGTTATGAGCATAGCCTATTCATTGGGGATTTCCTTGTGCCGTGATAAGGATTTTGTGAATTTGTATGGCAGAGATAAATCAATAGAATACGAACGAGAGATTCCAATGATTCTTAAGACTGCGGCATTTGTACATGATATAGGCAATCCTCCGTTTGGGCATTTTGGAGAGACTATTATTCAGAACTATTTCAAGGATTATCTCAAAAAGCGTATTATTACGGATGATCAGGCGTTGGATTTTACATGTTTTGATGGCAATGCAGAGGGTTTTCGTATTTTGACTCGCTTGCAATACATTGGTGATTTGTCAGGATTAAATCTGACGTATGCAACACTAGCGGCATATAGTAAATATCCTAATGACGGGAAAATTGATAAAAAATACATCGGAACAAAGAAACATGGTGTATTTACCACAGAATCCCAAATATTAAAAAAAATGGTTGAAGCTTGCAATATGAAGCGTAATGATGACAGTATCAAGCGGCATCCATTAAGTTTCCTTGTAGAAGCTGCCGATTCCATTTGTTATAATGTAATGGATATTGAAGATGGATTGACTATGGGGTGGTATTCTTTTTCTGATGTGACTGATTTTATTAATGATTATATGGAAAAGAATGCGCACATCTCCAATTATTCCATTTTAAATGTTTTGGGTATTGATGTTAATAATACGCAAATTAACATGAAGGACGAAAAACGCAGGATGTGTGATTTTAGAGTGAAGTCAATACGCTATTTCGTAGATTTAGCAATTAAAAGATTTAAAGAGAATCTCGAAGGCATTGATAATGGAACTTATTCAAAAGAACTAATAGATGATAACGATTTAGTTTCTTCTGCATACCGTGAGTTTGCTGTAAAAAGAATATATCCACAGCGAGAAATAGAGCAAATTGAATTGACTGGTTTTTCTGTCTTGAATGGACTGTTGGATATACTATTAAATTGTGCCTTTAATCCAGATTTTAAGTTCCGCAATCATCTAAAAAGTGTAGTCTCTAAAACCTTTTTGAAAGTAGCGACAAGAGAACAAGAGAAGGATTCGCCAATCGACTATAAGTTTTTATCGAATGACTATATTGTGGATTTGGATGTGGGGAAATTTAGTCCGTATTCAAAATTACGTGTAATTGTTGACCTGATTTCGGGTATGACAGATAGATATGCAGTTAATGTGTACCAAAAATTAAGCGGACAGAAGTTGTAATAATTACTGTGAATACGTTTTAATACAGGATGAGAGTGTTAATTTAATATATGAGAAATTGTAACAATAGCATTAAATCTTTTCTTGTGAGTTTTAGCAATAGCAAATTGTTTAAAGATTCATTTTGGGCTGTATTTGGGAATGGTATAGGAAATGCATTAATGCTTTTTTCTGGAATTCTAATAGCACGTTTGCTTGGCAAAGATTTGTATGGAGAATATGGCATTGTAAAGACCACGATGCTTTATATATCCTCATTTGCTTCATTAGGATTAGGAGTGACATCCACTAAATATATTGCTTCACTCATAAGTGAAAAGTCTAAATATGTAGGGAATGTAATTCGAGATTCAATAAGTATCACTTTAATATTTAGTGGCATTATTGCTGGTGTTCTTTTTGTTTCTGCACCATATCTTGCAGATTTCTTAGATGAGCAAAGTCTTACAGTTGCTTTTCAAGCATTGGCAATTGTTATCATTTTCAAGGCAATAACTACAACTCAAATAGGTATTTTAGCAGGATTTAAAGACTTTAAAACCATTGCCATAAATAGTCTGTTGTCTGGGTTTGTGATGCTTATCCTTTGCGTTCCATTAACGTATGTATTTGGACTAAAAGGATCTTTGTTGACATTGCTACTATCTCAGATATTCAACTCTGTGATAAACTATTTTAGTGTGAGAAAAAAGAGCAAGAGTATACATGTAGTTAAGTCTGTTAGCTATAAAAAAGAACTGTTATTTTTTTCTTTTCCAGTTGCACTTCAAGAAAGTTCTTTTACTATTTGTAATTGGGCAGCCATAATGATGTTGACCAAGTATTCTTCATTGGGAGAAGTGGGATTGTATACGGCTTCTGCACAATGGAATTCAATAATAACAATGATTCCTGGTCTTTTGATTAACGTTGTGTTGTCATACTTGTCTAGCTCAGTAAATGAGAAACGGCAACATGAAAAAACATTACAACTCATGCTTTATGTAAACATATCAACGACTATTATTCCTTTTGTTCTCGTCTATTTTTTAGCAAATTTCATTTCAAATTTTTATGGAGAATCCTTTTCTGGTATGTCATCTGTGCTACGAGTATTAACTTTCAGTACAATACTTGAAGCTTGTGCCTCTGTTTATAAATCAGAACTGTTGGCGCTAGGGAAGACATGGCTGCTATTTTCTATACGTTTTTTAAGAGATTTGATATTGGTAACATCTGTATTTGTGTTATTAAAACTATCGGATGGAAATAATGGAGCAATAATGTACTCGTGGGCTGTTGTGGTAATGTCCATGGTTTTCCTTCTTGCATTGTTTGTCGCTTACAAAATAGAGGAAAAGAAGATATGATTATAAGGAAAAAATCTATTCCAAGTTTTTCCATAGATTTTGGAACAACGGCGGCATTGAAATTCACGTGTTGTATAATAATTGTTTTACATCACTTTTCACAGTACATCGTTTCTGAAATTGGAGATGCGAACCTATTTACGACTGTACTTAGTTCACAAGGAGGTTATTTAGCGGTTTCTTTTTTTTTCTTTCTGTCAGGATATGGATTAAGCATAAATTTTTATAGAAAAACAATATCTTTTGTTGAGTATTTAAGAAAAAGGTTGTCTAAGGTGTATATGCCTGCGGTTTTGGTCTCTATTATATGGATAATTATTTTGAATATTCTTCATATAAACTCAATTGATATTTCACAAAAGTCAATTAATATTCCATCGATTATTAAAGGCGTTTTCGAATCTTTTATATTGTCTTTCTATGACCCTGTACTATGGTTTGTGAAAATTATAATTCTTTTTTATGTATTACTTTATGCGTATAAAAAGATTAATCACTCGATCAAATCAAAGAAAACTTTGACATTAATTTTGTTTACAGTATTTTCGACTATTTTTGTGCGTTATACGATTGATACATTTGCTTCGGTTTCTGTTCCAGCTTTTTATATAGGGGTGTATACTGCAGAAAACCCAAGTATGTCCAAAACCTCATTTTTTAAATACACATTTACTGTTATACTTATTTGTGCTACTTCTCTTATGTTTGTTGGTGATTTTTTAATGGGTGTGCATGGTGGAATCAGTATTGTTGTGTTGTTGTTTTTGGTTTATATGCTTTCATATTGCGAGATGACAATGTGTTGCCCAAAATTTTGTGGTGATATGTCATATGATGTCTATTTGGTGCATAATAAGGTAAAAATTCTCACGCTATATTTTGCTCATGACTTATCTCTATTTTTTTTCATCTTATGTACGGCGATTTGTACTGTTGCCTTTTGGTGGATAAGACATAAAGTTGACGTGATAATAAAATATTTAATTGATAAATCAAAAAATGGCAATTAATAATAGTAAATTAGTCAAGAACCACATCATTGTAAATGTTATAATTGCAACAATGTATGTTTGTTTTTACGACTTCATTTATAAGGCATATGTTTGTACATTGTTTCGCGAAACGTATATTCCTTTAAGTAGTGCTCAATATGGGGAATTGATATTGTTTGGCATAATACCAATCTTTTTTTATAAGGGATTGAGCAATATAGCTTCGGTTTTTTCTCTATTCACCTATATACTAGCTTATATACCATTTAATGAGACTTTAGCGGTTGGCGGTTGGCGACAGGATTTTTTGGATTATCGTATAGTATTCTTCCTTTCAATGTGTATATTTTTTTTAACCGACAGCATTACAATTGGGGACCATTTTTTTTGTAAAAAGCCGAATGTCAAGTTCACCACTTTTAGAAAAGTATCTTATTTCTTTCTTGTGTTTGTTGTATTATTAAATGTGTCAAACTTACACTTGACAAATTTTATGCAAAATAGAGGTGACCTATATGACTTACGTGCAAATCTAAAAGTCGTTGGTGGGACACCTGTCGTATATTTAATTTATTGGTTTAAAAATGTTATTCTTCCTATTCTGCTGGTTAGCTCTTTAATCCGTAAAGAGATATTGCATTTTTTCTTTGCTTTTTTAGGGTGTATATGTATGTTTATGATAGACCAACAAAAGATAACATTTTTCGCGCCATTTGCAATAGTGTTGCTTTTTTGTATCTACAAACGAAATCCTTCGTTTGTTAGGAATTCTTTCCATAATATGATTATGGCAATACTGATAGTGGCTCCGTATTTATGCTATACTTTTAAAGATGTTTCTGATGCTGCCTATGAATTAGCTGCGATTTTAATATACCGAACGCAGTGCATTGAAGGACAGGAATTGAACACATATTTAAATTTCTTTGGTCATGACGGGCTCCATGCTTATACTTATTTTTCTCACATAGGTATCGTTAATTTTTTTACTAACGGATATCCATATGGAAATGTCGCATTGGGAAATGTTGTTACAGGTGGAGGTTCAAATGCTAATGGAATGTTTTGGCTTATGGATGGTGTAGCTGCTGGTGGAATTTATGCTTGCGCTTTTATTAGTTGCGTCTTTGTTTTTGTAAAGTCTTTGTTTAATGGAATTAAAAAAAGATGTAGTCCAGAAATGTTTGCAATAATTTCTTTATTTGCTATGTCGATGACAATGAATGTTTCGTTGTTCACGGCTTTGTTGTCTTGTGGGCTATTGTTATTATATGTTTTGTTTATCTGTGTTGATTTTCATTTTTTTAAAAATATAAACTGATAATGAAACTTTGTATTATATATAATTTTGCTCAGCATTATCGGGCAAATATATTTAAACTAATCGATTCAACCTTTGATTGCGAATGGTATTTTGGGCAGACAATGGCGGATGTGAAAAAAATGGATTATTCAATATTGTCGCACCCTGTTCACGAGATGAAGAAAAGAAAATTCGGTTTTTTTGTGTATCAATCGGGTGTCCCAAGTCTAATAAGAAAAGATTTCACTCACTATCTGATTTTACCAGATACAAGAAGTCTTAGTTCTTGGCTTTTTTTGTTTCTCAGCCGTTTCCATTCTAAGAAAAAGGTATATATCTGGACACATGGTTGGTATGGTAAAGAGTCGGGAATTGAGTCTTTCCTCAAGAAAATTATGTATCGTTTGCCTAATGGTGGAGTATTTCTCTACGGCAACAATGCTCGCGAGTTGATGATTAAGGAAGGCTTTAATCCGGATAAACTATTTACCATTCATAACTCTCTTGCTTATGATAAACAGATTGAGATTCGCAAGGAACTGAAGCCATTATCTATATATAGAAACCATTTCTGTAACAATAACAAAAATCTTTTTTTTGTTGGCAGACTGACTGCCGTAAAGAAATTGGACCAGATATTAAAGGCTATGGTTATATGTCGTGAAAGAGGTGTTATGTGCAATCTAACACTTATTGGAGGTGGAGAGAAAGCTGATGAACTTAAGGCTTTAGCAAAGAGTCTTGGACTTGAGAATCAAGTGTGGTTCTATGGCCCTTGTTATGACGAGATAGAGTTGAGTTCTCTCATTTATAATGCAGATTTATGTGTAGCGCCAGGAAACATTGGGCTTACGGCAATGCACTCAATGGTGTTTGGCACACCGTGTATTACCCACAATGATTTTCCTTATCAAATGCCCGAATTTGAAGCTATCCACGACGGTATAACTGGAGCGTTCTTCAAGCGTAATGATGTGGAGAATCTCGCTACACAAATATGCAATTGGTTTGTAATCAATGGGGAGAAGCGTGAAGAAATACGCAAAGCTTGTATGAAAGTGATTGATGAGCAGTGGAATCCTTATTTCCAACTCGGAGTGTTGAAAAAGAATTTAAAGTAATATGTTATCAAAGTTGCATTTTGTTAAAGGTTTTGTAAAGAATCTTTTTAATTCTCGGATTTCTAACTTTGCCTTTGTGTCGGCTAACAATGACATTCATCCTACAGTTGCAATATTTAGGATGGTAAAGGTGAAAAAATCCACAATTGGAGCTTATTCCTATGTCGGGAATGACACAGATGTGGAGTGTGCGGATATAGGAAAGTTCTGTTCTATTGCCGACCATTGCCGCATAGGAATGGGGGGACATAAATTGAATATGCTCTCAACTTCACCCATTTTTACAGAGGCCACCAACGGTACCAGGTCGCAATGGGTGGCACAGGATGTCCATTCAGCAGTGGAACAACGTGCTATTCTTGGTAATGATGTGTGGATAGGATCGCATGTGCTCATCAATGGAGGCGTGAGAATTGGACATGGGGCTGTTGTTGGCTCAGGTGCTGTGGTGGTGAAGGATGTGCCTCCTTATGCTGTGGTGGGAGGCGTACCGGCAAAGGTTATTCGTTACCGTTTTTCGCCAGAGGTTATTGAGCACCTTTTGGAGTTGGAATGGTGGAATTTAGATGATGCCACATTGAAAGAGAATATCGTTTTCTTTCAAAAAGAAAATATCAGTGTTAATGATGTTTGCAGATTAGCTGATATAATTAACGGTAAAACACTATAGAACAATAAAAACAAAAATATGAAGAAGCTTCTTATGCTTGGAGGTGGTTTCCTCCAAAACTTTGTGATTCGTAAAGCAAAAACTATGGGCTACTATGTGCTGTGTCTTGATGCCGACCCTAATGCTCTTGGCTTTCAAATTGCAGATGAACATGCGGTTATCAATATTGTGGACGAAGAGGCGTGTCTGGCATATGCTCGTGAAAAGCAAATTGATGGTGTGCTGACGGCGGCAACTGATTTCAGCGTGCTTACAATGAGTCGCATTGCAGAAGAAATGCACTTGCCTGGAATTAATTACGCGTCAGCAAAAATAATCAAGAACAAAGCTTCGGTGCGAAAATTACTATTCGAGGCGAAGGCTGATGATACGGGCTATTCTTATGAGATTGACTCAGTGAAAGCTATAGCAGAGGTATTGCCTAAGGTGAAGTTTCCGATTATGATGAAGCCTGTAGATGGCAGTGGTAGTCGTGGAGCCTCAAAAGTTGAAAAAGCAGAAGACTTTGCAAAAGCGGCAGAGTTCGCTATGAGCGGTAGTATTACCCATCGTGCTGTAGCAGAACCTTTTATTGATGGTAAAGAGTATGGAGTGGAGTCATTCGTTGATAATGGTGAGATACATGTACTTGCCGTGATGCAGAAGGACATGACAAAACCGCCATATTATGCAGAGTTGGGGCATGCAATTCCTTCTGGGCTTAGCGATGAAGTTGAGGCTAAGGTGAAGACGTGTGTTTATCGTGCAATATGCGCATTAGGGATAAACCATGGTTCTGTGAATATGGATTTGCTTATAACGAAAGCCGGTAATGTTCATATAGTGGATATAGGTGCGCGTATGGGTGGAAACCTTATTGGCTCACATATCATTCCAGCTGGTACTGGAATTGACTATATGGGTAACATGATTCGTGCAGCTGTAGGTGATGAAACAAACTGGAAACCTGAATGGCAACCAAGACCTGTCGCAACAAAGCTGTTGGCGCTTACTCCTGGGAAGATAAAGGAACTTCCTGATTTTGATGAAATAGCAGTGCGCTACGATGTGCAGATAGAGCATCATTTACATGTGGGGGATACAATCACTCCTTATCGCACGAATCTTGATGGATGCGGATATGTGGTGGCGCGTGATATTGATGCTGACCTTAGTATGGCGTTAGCTGCTGATGTGAGAAAAATTATTGATGAAACTATTGTAAGAGAATAAATTATGTATGTACATTTTTTTAAGAGGATGATAGATTTGGTATTGGCAATTTGTGCATTACCTTTTTGGCTCTTAATATTTATTCCCGTGTCAGTTGCTATAAAAATTGATGATGGAGGGCCTATTTTTTATTCCTCGGCAAGGGTTGGAAAGGGATTCAAAAAGTTTGGAATGTATAAGTTTCGCTCAATGAAGGTAAATGCCCCTGATTTGCGAAACGCAGATGGCGGAACATGGAATTCGGCAAAAGACCCAAGAGTGACAAAGATTGGAAAATTTCTTAGAGAAACAAGTCTTGACGAAACGCCGCAACTTCTGAATATTATTAAAGGAGATATGAGCATTATTGGACCTCGTGCGGGGGACTGGGAAAGCGTTGGTACTTATGAAGATGATGAAAAAGACAAGTGTAAAGTTTTGCCAGGGTTGACGGGGTATTGCCAAGCGTATTTCAGAAATAGCGCTTCTGTGCGTGAAAAACGACTTAAGGATGCGTGGTATGCTAATCATGTCTCTTTCGCGTTAGATGTTCGAATTTTCTTTAAGACTATACACACAGTCTTGAAACATGAGAATCTTTACACAAATTGAAAACTATGAAAATTCTATTGTCGCCTGATTATTTTTATCCAGAAATATTTTCGAGCTCATATATTTTTGATGACAGAAACAAGGCTTTTGCAGAGGCAGGATATGATATAATATGCAATGTGCCATATCCGACAAGAGGCATCAATAAGGAGATAAGAAAGATGTTTGCTAAACGTTCTCCTGAATATATTTATGAAGGAAAAATGAAAGTGGTTAGATTCCCTTTGTATGGAGAGGGGAAAAATCCGCTGTTAAGAGCTTTACGTTATGTGTTGGCCTCTGCTATTCAATTTATTAAAGGTTTACAGTCTGATTTTGATGTCATTTTAATGGGAAGTACACCACCTTTTCAAGGTGCAATGGGCGGCTTGTTAAAATCATTAAAACACAAACCATTGGTGTTCGCTATTCAAGATATTTTTCCCGACTCGTTGGTCGGAACGGGAATGGCAAATAAGGGAGGACTTCTGTGGAAAATAGGTTCTGTAATATCAAATTATGCATATAGAAAAGCTGACCGAATAATAGTTATATCGCAAGATTTCAAAAAAAACCTTATTGCGAAAGGTGTTCCTGAAGACAAAATAGAGGTGGTCTACAATTGGGTGGATGAGAATGCTGTTGTTCCTGTAGCGAAGGAGGATAATCCGCTTTTTGAGGAGTTTGGCATAAGTCGTGATAAGTTTCATGTGGTGTATGCCGGCAATTTGGGGAACGCTCAGAATATTGATGTGATAATTGATGCCGCTGATGTGCTGAAAGATGAAAAGAACGTTGAGTTCTTGATTTTTGGCACAGGTGGGCTTAAAGATCAATATGTGGAAAAGGTGAAGGACTTGCAACTTGATAATGTGAAGTTCTTTCCCTTGCAGCCTATGGAAAGGGTGTCGCAGGTGTATGGCTTGGGCGATGTTTGCGTGGTGAGTTGCAAGCCTGGACTTGGTGGCGCAGCTATGCCAAGCAAGATGCTTTCAATCATGTCGGCAGGACGTGCCGTAGTGGCAAGCTTTGATAAGGGTGAGCTGACCTATATATTGGAGAATCATAAGTGTGGTATGTTTGCTCCCGCGGGCGATGCTACTGCTTTTGCTGAGCTGATAAAGCATTTGTCGCAAAACGTGGATGAATGCAAGATGATGGGTGAGAATGCGCGAAAGCTCATTCTTCAGAAATTCACAAAAGCATATGGCACTGCGAGGTATGTTGAAATCATAAAGAGTGTTGTAAATAATAAGTAAAACGATATAAACAAAAATTTATATTATGACAATGAAATTGCGTAATGTGCCTTTTTCTCCGCCGGATATGACGGAGGCTGAGGCTAATGAGGTGCGTGATGCGATTCTGTCTGGTTGGATTACGACTGGACCACGCACAAAGAAGCTGGAAAAAGAAGTTGCAGAATTTGTGGGCGTGGATAAGGCTGTGTGCCTTAATTCACAGACGGCTTGCGCCGAGATGGCTCTGCGACTGCTTGGCATTGGTGAGGGCGACGAGGTGATTGTGCCTGCCTATACCTATACCGCAAGCGCTTCAGTGGTGAAGCATGTGGGTGCTAAGTTGGTGTTTGTTGATGTGCAGAGCGATTGCCTTGAAATGGATTATGATGCCGTGGAGAAGGCTATCACACCGAAGACTAAGGCGATTATCCCTGTGGATTTGGCTGGTATTCCATGCGATTATGACAGGTTGTTTGCCATAGTAGAGGGTAAGAAAAGCATGTTTTCGCCTAAAACCGACTTGCAGAAGCACATTGGTCGCATAGCCATTTGCTGTGATGCCGCTCATGCCTTTGGTGCTTCACGCAAGGGGCGTATGGTGGGCTCGATTGCCGATTTCTCGTCGTTCTCGTTCCACGCGGTAAAGAATTTCACAACGGCTGAGGGTGGTGCCCTGACATGGAACTTGCCTTTCGGCAACGATGTTGTGGTGAAAGAGTTGGATAAGAATGCCGACAACACATTCAGCGGAGTGCCCGAAATTGAGGGTGAGACGTGGAATGAAAACCTCTATCGCAAGGTTGAGTTGCTGAGCCTGCATGGGCAGAATAAGGATGCGTTGGCAAAGACGAAGCTTGGCGCTTGGGAATACGACATCATTGGCCCTTGGTATAAGTGCAACATGACCGACGTGGTGGCTGCTATCGGATTGGTGCAGATGACACGCTACGAGGGTATGCTTAAGCATAGGCGCAAGATGATTGAGCGTTACGATGAGGCTTTTAAGTGTCTGAATGTGGCTGTGCTGAACCACTACGATGCAGTGCATTGCTCATCGGGGCACCTGTATTTGGTGCGTCTTTTGGGCAGGACTCGTGAAGAGGTGAATGGCGTGATAGAGAAGATGGCTGAGCGTGGCATAGCCACTAATGTGCACTATAAACCACTGCCTATGATGACTGCATACAAGAAGCTTGGCTTCGACATTGCCGACTATCCAAATGCTTACCACATGTTTGAAAACGAGATTACGCTGCCATTGAACACAAAGATGACAGACGAGGATTTGGAATATGTGATTGAGAATTTCGTGGATATTGTATCTAATTTGTAATACCCAACCACGGCTTGAAGACGATGGCGCAAAATCATTATCTTCAAGCCTTTTTTTTGTTTTAATGGAATAAAAGATTATTTGATATTTTAGCATCGGGATGTGGGCTGATTGTTTTGAGTCCATTGTTCTTGGTGCTTGCCATTTGGATTAAACTCGACTCAAAAGGTCCGGTGTTTTACCGCCAAGTGCGTGTGGGGCGTGGAAATAAAGATTTTCGGATTTTCAAGTTCCGCTCTATGCGGATAGGTGCCGATAAGGGTTCGTTGGTGACTATTGGTGGGCGTGATCCTCGCGTCACACGTTCGGGCTACTATATTCGCAAATATAAGTTTGATGAGTTGCCCCAATTAATCAATGTGTTCGTTGGGGATATGAGTTTGGTGGGCCCCCGTCCCGAAGTGCGACATTATGTGGATTATTGGACACCGGAGCAGATGCGAGTGTTGGACGTACGCCCAGGCATCACCGACCCTGCGAGCATCAAATTTCGCAACGAGAATGAGTTGATGGAGAATGCTGAAGACCCGGAAGATTTCTACATCAATGTGATTATGCAGGAGAAGATAAAATTGTATTTGGAATATGTCGATCATAGTTCATTCTGGTATGACATTAAGCTGATTTTCCAGACCTTTAAGGTGATTGTCACCGAACGATAAGAAGGTGATGATGTGCTGTCGGGGGCGGACGGCATGGGGCAGGAACCACTCTTGGCTTCCTTAAAGGGGGGAGATGTGGCAGCGGGACGGCGGCTGCGTGAGGTGAAACGAGTCCTGCTTGACTCGGCTGCGGGCTGCTATGGCTGTGTGGTTCCGAAGGGCGCGTGGCACACCGTGGAAGTGCTGGCACCTTCGGTCATATACGAGGCAAAAGACGGAAAATATGGCGAAGACGGCAGCGAACCGTGGTAGTCACGCCGTTAGCTGCGAGTATGCAAGTGACAGCTGATGTGAGGTGAATAGTTTAGAGTAACTTGATTCGTTAATAGGGTAATTCAGACTTCAAGCGATTCTAAAATATTAAAAAATAATATTGTTCATATTATGGTGCGGACTTTTTTGTCAATTAAGTTTGATGATTTTTTTAATGATTCTTATGCTGAAGTATATTTCGAAAATAAAATATTGAATAGGAATGGTGGAGGCAGGGATAATCTAACTCCACAGGTGTATTGGGAGAAATACAAAAATAATACGCCATTAATTCTTTGTAAATGTAAAAACGAGGAGTATAGATTTTCTTCATATAAGGAACAATTAATATCGAGAGGTAGATGGAAATTTCCAAGATGTATTTCTATTCCAACAGTTAGAGATAGATTTGTGTTGGGACTCCTTTATGAGTACCTTAAGGAAATGTTTCCGGAATGTGTTAATCATTGTACGCCAAATCAATACATTAAGCAGATAAGAAAGTATATAGACAAGAATAGCGAACCAATATGTTTTTTCAAGTCAGACTTCTCAAATTTTTATAACAATATCAACCAAAAGGTGTTGATAGACAAGCTGAAGCAGCGCATTCATGATTCTCGTCCATTTTTTGCTACGAAGTTGTGCATAAACTGATTGAAAGTAGTTATCTAAATGCAATTAATAATTTACTAAAAATCTGTATATTGTGTAACTTTTTTATTTGTGAATTCTTAGGATTTTAATTCAACTAACGAGTTAATATATGTATCTTAAAACATTAGAAATTAGAAACTTTCGTGGAATAGAAAAATTGAAGGTGAAGTTTCACGAGAATATAAATGTCATTATAGGTCCTAATGGAGTGTGTAAGACAGCAGTTATAGATGCCATTAGGTTGTTCTTTCAACTTGGTGATATCGATAGTGAAAATCGATTGCCAATTAGAGAAGAAGATTTCCATAGGAAAGAAACTGAAGATGATAATGGTAATATTATCTTCAAGAGATTAGAGCCTATTGAATTTATCTATGTTTTTGATGGAATAGAAGGAAGTCAACTGGGCGCATATAAAGATTATGAGTTTATAGATGACAATGGTAAAATAAGTGCCCGTATCCGTCTATCATACAATATTAGTAAAGGACGTGTCACATATTCTGTAACCGCAGGTTCTCCTAAGGCAGAGATACGTCCAGACCAGAATACATATTCACTTTTTAGATTGTATTATCTTGAAGCTCTTAGAGATAGTACACGCCGACATAAATATGCAATGGAGAGTGGCCTACCGCATGAAGAATGGTACACGGACTGTTGTGACTGTACAGCAAGTGAGACTGATGAAGAACGATATATGCATGCCAAGTGTATGGCATAGAATTACGTCAAAAATATGCTCGTCAATGGCGATTGTCGATTTTTGGACAAATAAATATAGGCTGGATTCCTTGTTTGGAATTCAGCTTTTTTTGTGCCATTTTGGGGAGAATTATCTGCGGCCGAATTTTGCTACGGTATTCGGTTCTATTGTTTTGGTTTTGGGGTGAGGGTGTGGGTGAATTGTTGGGCTATTTTGGGGTCGGGGATTCGGATGATGTTTGCTGTGGGGGCGGTGAAGCCGAAAAAGTTGATGTTGCCGTACCACACAATTGAATTGTCGATGATGGCGCATTGTAGCGTTTGCTCTGTGTTGGTGTTCACATATATGCCAGCATTTGTCAGGGCTGCTTCATTGTGTCCATCTTCTTTTATGTGGACGGCTATCTCTAATCCGTTGCGGAGTAGGTTGGTAAGTGTCGTGATGATTGCTGGCTTGTACTTGAATTTTACTTTTGGTACAGCTATTATCACTGAGCGTTTTGCTGTGAGCAGGTCGTCGTGGAATGGCGTTTCGTAGTTGTCGCGCTCGTATATCAGTTCTTTGGAGGCTTGCTCAGAGGTGGTGTTTTCTGAGCTTTTTCCATATCCTGCTGCCGAATATCCTTTAAGGCGTTTGCGATACATGGAGTCGCAGAGTGGCACGTGAAAATCGATGTAATCATATATTTGCACTTCGCTTTTTCCGTCGTATTCACGATGTAAGCGGCCTGCGTATTGCTCAATGTTGCCTTTCCACGCTATTGGCATGGTGAGGAATAGTGTGTCAAGGCGAGGGTAGTCAAATCCCTCTCCAATATATTTTCCTGTTGCCACAATTGCTAGTGATTCCGTTTGTGGAATTGCTTGCAGTTTTTGTAAAGCGAGCCGTTTTTCTTTGTTTGAGTCTGTACCAACGAGCTGCACAACATGGTCGGCAAATGGCTGCAACATTTGTGCAAGTGTCCTCACATGGGCTGTGCGAGTGGTTAAAACCAATGGTGTGCGTCTATTTTCAAGTGCGGATTTGATGTCGTCGATAATGAACTCGTTACGAGCACTGTCTTCCGACAGGGCTTGTGTGAGTTGCGTGTAGGTCTTTGTGTCGTCTGTGATGTTGCGGTAAGTGGTGAATCTTGGCACCAATACCCGATTGAACGTCTGCTTTACGATTTGGTCTTTGGCTTTCGATGCAAATCTGATTTTGCCACACTGCATAAAAATGATAGGTTGATGCCCATCTTTTCTGATGGGAGTTGCCGTTAAGCCATAGACATAAGTGGCGGTGACCTGGCGAAGCACTTGCTCAAAACTAACAGATGACACATGGTGGCATTCGTCTACAATCACCATTCCATATTGCTTGACGAAAGGCTTTGCTTCGCCCTCGTTGAGGCAAGACTGTATTAATGCAATGTCGATAATCCCATGAAGAGTGTTTTTCCCAGAATACAGGCAGCCAATGGTTGACGAATCTTTTTTTCTTCCTCGCTTGCCATGGGGCTTATCAATCGCTTCATCTATTTCAAGGAATTGATCCAATCGCTCATACCATTGCGCAAGTAGGGCTTTGTTGTGAACGAGGATGAGCGTGTTGACTTTACGTTTTGCTATCATGGCTATGGCAAACACCGTCTTGCCGAAAGCTGTGGTGGCTGACAGTGTGCCGGTTCGGTGCGCAATCATGGCATCCATTGCCATTTGTTGCTCTTCGCGAAGTTCGCCTTTGAACGTAACGCTGATGCTCCGACCGTGATTCGTTTGGTCGAGAATAGACGTGTTTACGGCATGGCGTGATAGGATGTCTGACACAGCATCTTCGCACCCACGAGGCAGTGCAAGGTAATGGTCTGACAATTCTGAGCAGGAAATGATTCGGGGAACATTATAAGTGGATAGGCGCATACTTTGCCTTTCGTAAAACTCTGGATTGCGAAAAGCGGCAATTCGTTTGAGCGCATTCACACATCGGGCAGACAAGCCTGCTAATGGGATGTATAGCATATTTGCCCTCGTTAGAACTATTTGTTTTGGGAAGTCGTTGGCTTCAATAAGTTCAGCATCTGGAGTTTCCCAAGGTTTTGCATCGCTTGTCGTAGAAAGGTTTCCTAAAGAGGGAACGATATGCTTTTGTAGCAGTAGATCGATGTCGGCTTGTTGCATTTTTTGTATATTGGCCAACACATTCCATTGATTGGAAAATGCATTGAAATGCTCATCAACAAACACACTATTGCCTTGGCGTCGCGCCATTCCTTGCAACGGCAAGGCCACAAGATTTCCTAACCCTTCTTCTGGCAAAGTGTCTTGATTTGGGAAGAAGCGGTCGTAAGACTTGAAAGACAGGCGCATTTCTTTGTTCATCGCCTCGGTAAGAATGGTATTGCCCAATTTTCGCGCTTTAGATGCCGGGATGGGCGTTTGGAAAAATATCCATACATGGGCACCATTTCCAGAGCGTGAACGCTCGATGTAACAAGGTACATTCCATACCTTGCAAACATTCACGAAGGCAAGCACATCATTTTTATAGCCATGCTCACAGCTCTTGTCATCAAAATCGGCGCACAGGAAACTGCAAGTGTTATCTTTCCTAATTGGGTAAAGCCCAATTACATCACGCCCCCACTTGTCTTTTCCTGCAAGATGATTGAACAGATGGCTGTAAGACAATGGTGCGAACTGGCGGTTTGGGCAATCGGCGCATTTATATTTCCGTTTGTCGCAAAACTCGGGATTCCACTCCCTTTCGCACACAGGCTGATAGCCCGACTTTTTACTCGTTTCACTATACCATCGTTTAGCAAACACATCGCTCCGACCTTGGAACAGACCTTGAAAAATGGCAACTTTTTCTTCCAAACTATAAGTGACAACTGGGGCAGGGGCCACGTTTTCTTGGAGGCTATTATCTGTGGAGGTGTACGATATGCCATTTTTGTCGAGAATCGCTCTCAGCCGGGAATTTTCCTTTTCTAATTCTTGAATCCTGCAGGTCAATGCAGTGATATCTGTTAAGCCCATAGCGTTTGTTTTTGCCATTGTATATCGATTTTGCCAATAAATTTGAATACTATTGTGTCATTTTTCCTTCTGCTCTTAACCGTCTCTTTATGGCAATCTTTATACATTCGGCTATCGTGTGATTTTTTTGCCTCTGTACTTCTTTTTCTTCGTATGATAGATCAGAAACCTCAATTTGTGCCTTATTCGCTTTTTCAATACATTCTACAGCTCTATCTACCATGCTCGCAGGAACTTCTAATCCAGAATTAACTGCATTAAAAAGTGCCCAAAAATCATCAATTCTGATTTCAGACTCGGCAAACGCAACATTTTGAGGTGGCATATTAAAATGTTGAGCAAAAAAATCAATCCACAGGTCAGCTGTTATCAGTTGAGCAGGATTTAATTGAGGCTTGTTTCTCATGTCCTTTTCATATTTCCTAATTATTTATAACAAAGATACAAGGGGAGTGGTGCCAAGATTGGCTATTTAGCATAAAGTTCCTTAGTACCAGCTGCTTCCTATGGCAAAATTAGGAAATTCCGCACAAACAACCAACACGTTTTAGAAAGAAATTTTAAGAAGCCACTCTCAACCGATAAGAAGTCATTCTCATACATAGAACATAAGAAATTAAATTATTGCTGTCCGGTAAAACTTTTATGAGCAAATAAAATCAGGGCTGACACTTTTCACGAGGTATCAGCCCTTTTGGTTATCTTTGTATTTGCAAAAATAAAACATAACCATGAGCAAAAATAGTCATTTTACCGGACAGCCGGTCTATAGTCAAGTGTTAAAGTTACTCGACAAGGAGAAAATTTTTCAAATAAGCCGTGAAACGAAAGGAAGCGAGGCTTACGTGAAGCGGTTTGATGGATACAAACATCTCGTCGTGATGTTGTTCGGCATCCTTAAACACTTTGATTCCCTGCGCGAACTCGAGATAGGCATGAAGGCTGAGGCACATAAACTCGTGCATCTTGGAATGGATTACCTGGTTAGGCGAAGTACCCTTGCTGAAGCAAATATACGACGCCCACAGGAGTTCTATTGCCTATAACACTTGTTTGTTTACAGGGACAACTTGTATATCATTCCCTAAGTTTAACCGAGTCAACTCCCATCAGAGATAGCACCCAAAACGGTCAACCAAAATCAGGATAGTACAAAAAAATATGGCAATGATATACATGTTGTCCCTGTAAACAAACAAATGTAATCGGCAACCATATATC